>Ga0307372_10000703_pt1 | contig 58704 bp, 75 predicted proteins | sample OX1MG_FD_202533 | JGI IMG/M metagenome (GOLD analysis project Ga0307372, IMG submission 202533) | Soil microbial communities from Risofladan, Vaasa, Finland - OX-1 | ecosystem: Environmental > Terrestrial > Soil > Coastal area > Acid sulfate soil | place: Finland: Risofladan, Vaasa | collected...
ATCCATTCAAGCCAAGCTTGCCAAGTGCCGCCAGACCCTGGAGCAGATCAAGCCCGGCTGCACCGCTCCAAGGGCTCGCCGACGCAAGAAACGAATGGCAAGCTAATTCGTGGACACTACACTAGGTAGAGGCGGAGGCGATCCGGCTGGGTGCGACACTCAACTGCTCGCGCACGAACTTGACGTGCTGACGCAGCACATACAGCTGATTGGCGTACGCTCCGGGAATTCTGGTGTCTATGATGGCCTTCTCGATACCATTGAGGCGTCGTGTCAGCGCGTCACGCTGCTCGGGTGATAGTGGTCCCAGTGCTTCGCGTTCGACCTCCATCAATTCGCCATAGCGTTTATAGATTCGACCCTTGACCCGCCATCCGTATAGCGCTGGCATGTAAGGCAGAAATGGCAGCAACACCACCAAGAGCGGCACCAGAATAACCAGTGCGCGGCTGGCCAGGTTGGCTGCCCAGAACGACAGGTGCCGATACGCGAATCCCTTTCCATATTTGTAGTAGCGCTGCGCTTCATTGCTGATTGGCCATGTGTGTTGCAGTGGCGCCGGGAACTCGCCAGGGTTCTGCAACAACGTCCCGCGTCCATTCACTTCGCGCGCCGCGTCGATCAGCAGATCGGTCAGCGCGGGGTTGAGGTCGCTGTGTGCGAGCAGCTCCACCGTTGGCGCCAGCATCGTGAGCGACTGCTTCGGCAGATCGTCACCAAGATCGAACGTACCGGGCGGAATGTCCAGCTTGTTCAAGTATCGGAAGCGCCGCACGTACGCGTCCGCCAGAGTGAAGTCGAATAAACGTGTGCTTGGAGCAAGCAGCAGCTCGCGCAGATTGGCCGTAGAGGCCGAGTCGCCGGACAGGAAAATGGCTTCCACACGACCCCCGATCAGCGCCTGAACCGCTGCGCCACCTTCGATCCCATCGAGTTGGGTGCTCCCGCCGGGTTCAATGCCGTTGGCCTTGAGCAGTGCCAAGGCGAGGAAACGGGTGCCGCTTCCTTTCATGCCGATGCCGATACTCTGGCCGCGCAGTTGCGACAACCGTGTGAGTGGCTTGGAACCGTCGTAGAAAACGACCAAGGGTTCGTAGAACACGCTGCCGAGCGATACCAGGTCGCCCGCCGGGTGACTGGTGGTCACGCCACCCTGTACGAACGCGATATCGACGCCGGAATGCGGGTCGCTGAGGCGGTTGAGGTTCTCAAGCGAGCCTGTGGACCTCAGCACCTTGAGGGTGACGCCGCTGCGCGCAAGGACGGCACGATAGTCCTCGGCATACTTGTAAAAGTTGCTGCCGATCGGTCCGCTGATGATGGTCAGTGTGCGCGGTGGCGGCGGTGCGACGAAGTAGACCACGAGAAATACGGCGAGGGCCGCGAGGATCAATACCGGCCCCAGCGCCATCGCGAGGTCACGCCACGACAGGCGCCGGATCTTCGGCATGTGCCGCAGCAGCTGCCGCAGCGCTGTTTCACGTGTGCCTGCATTCTGCTTATCAGGCGTCTTTTCTACCGCGCCGGATTGCTGCTTGGCGGCCATAGATGAGTCTTGAATGAATGAGTGTTTGAGTTGGAGCGCGCGCGATGATAGCGCCAACGTGGTGGAACGCGCATGCAGTGGTGCACCGCACGCACCGATGGGTCGTCGTCACCCACACACCCAGCGTGCTTATCAAGGAGTGGCCGGAACAGTGGTTGGCTTGCCGTCTAACACGTTGCGGGAGTTTTGCGCGCCGAACACCACCTACAAAATGGACGTTGGGCCAGAGGGGTCACTACGAAAATGAAAATTGACCTGAGCGTCAACGTGCTCATGTGCGCCTATGAGCACCACAGGTAAATCTAATTGACCGCTACTGGGTGGCGTGACAGAGCCAATGGCCGGCTGGTTTTGGTCGAAGCGCTCCAGCGTAGTGAGTGCGATCAACGTCCGCAAAGAGCTGCTTCTCGCCATTAGCCAGAGTTGTGCAGCCGTCTGTAGACAGGTCAGGTACGGACAGTCTCCGGGCAGAAACTCTAGCTGTGTGGCCTTCTTCGCCAGCTCAGGTGAGAAAAGGGTTGGTGTTCGCCGCTGGTCGAGCGCCATATTCAGTATGCGTGGTACTGAGCGTGCCAACAGCGAGGCTACTGATCAGACGATTCCAGCCACGACAGGGAGGTTGTCTGTAATGCGCACGGGGTGCAGGGGCAGCGTCCCTGCGGTAGCGACGCACTGCGTCGCGGAAACACAACGCCATCTGATACACCGTCGACATCCGGGCGCGGCTGCGCCGCCGGTTTGACCACCGCACCCTTACGCGTCTTGCTTGCTCGCTTCTCGCCGCGCGTGCTGCACAATGCGTTGGGCCATGGTACAGGCCATACCACCGACGTAGCCTCCAGCCAGAGCTGCGATAGCTCGGTTTGCTCCAATGCCAGAATTGCAGCCCGATGTGCGTTCAGCGCCTCCCGTTGCCTAAACTTTGTCCACAATGAGGCGTCGCCCCATTGTTCCCGATGCCGCGTAGCCAGAGCTTGTTCCGGTTGTCTTCAGCGCCCTCTTCTATTCGCCGTTCGTCTTTGGCGAGGATGGAAAATCGCCGGCACTTTCCCCACTGCACGTCGATGAAGAACAACGCCATCGGCACGCCCCAGGCCAGCACTCCACGGCGCAGGACATAGGACAGAAAGCCACGCTGACGCTCACGCAGCCAGCGATCGCGTCGCTGGCGCTTCTTGTTCCGTATCGCCTGAGTCTCAGGAGGTGCTGGCTTCATTCTTCCATCCGGGTGTCAGGCCGTTCGATGTGGACGGCGTACCTCCGCCGCTGACTTCGGTGTTAGCTCCACGCGAAGCGCCATCCCATGCAATTTTCGCGAGCGAGGTGCTCGCGTCGTCTGCAAGATCGTTGTACTGGTTGCGGAACTCGATGATCCATTCTCCGCAGCAGTCGCCATGACATTGCGCCCATTTAGGAGTTGCGTGCTCTCCTGTAATTACAAGGCGAGTGGGCGTCTTGCCGCACGAACATGGCGCTAACCCGGCGGATCTGGCGCCGAACAAGGCTGCGTTGGGACTCACCGTCACCGACCCATCATAGTGGCATCGGGCGCGCGCGCCACGAGCCACAGGTTCTTGCCGAAAAACGGTTGCAGTACGGTGTCCAGCACGCGGCTGACGGGGGACACGAAGCGGTCGTAGGCCGCGACGGATGCGGGCGAGAGCGTGCCGTCGCCGCGGGTGACGCGGTAGGCCAGCGCAGCAAGGAAGCCGAGGCTGTCGGTATAACGCCACGAGACCCCTTGCAGTCCGGCCTGCTCCACCCGGTCGGCCAGTCCGCGGTAGCGATAACGCCGGTAGTGGCCGACCTTCGCGTCCATCGCCGAGTACAGGCACTGGAAAGCCGGCACGTACAGCAGCAGGCTGCCGCCCGGCACGAGGATCCGGCGGACCTGCCGCAGGGCTTCCACATCCTGCCGGATATGCTCGAGGACGTTCAAGCCGTAGACGAGATCGAACGCCCCGGCGGGCAAGTCCGCAATGTTCGCGGCCGTCACAAACCCCTCGCGTTCCAGCGTGTCCCGCAGGCTGGCATCGGGCTCGACGCAGGTCACGGCTGCGAGACGCGACACCGGCCGGGCGTAGTCGCCCAGTCCTGCCCCAAAATCCACCACCCGGGAAGCGTGCGTGGCGTGGACGGTGCGCGTGACGTGGCGGGTCAGCCACGCCTGGTAACGCACCGCCGAGCGCATGGCGCGCAGATTGTCGGCGCCTTCGTAGTGAGTTTCTGGCGGTGGAGACTTCATTCTTCCGACTAGATGTTAAGTGGCTCAAGAAAGGAGGCGGGACTTGATACCCGCTGGCACACGAAGTCCAGATCGCGTTCTCTTGCTGTCGCTTGCGGCAGCCGGTTGCCACACCGGTCATTTGTGCCGACGGCAGAGGACATTGCGCTGCGTGTCCCTCCACGCTGCTCCTTATCTTGAAACACTTGACGAATCTCCGGCATCACTTAGGCTTCGTAGTGAGTTTCGGCCGGGTGTTGGGCCGCTCGATGATGTACTCGGGGAATGGCCATCCCTCTGCATCCGTCGAGCGCCGCGCTCCGAGCGCACCCCAACGCGCGTTGCACAGGCAACATTCGGACGGGTCCGCGCTCACTGTCTGTGGTTCCACGCCAAGTGCTGCGGCCAGCTGCCCGACCGTCTCGCATTCGAGCACTTCGCCGTTGTCTATCACGTTCGCTTCGGTACACACTATTCTTCCAGCCAGGTGATGAAATACACGATGGCGAATAGCCAGGCCGCAAGAACGCTGGCCCCTGCTACGTTGACTGCGATGTATTCCACGGAGATCAACATGATGATTCCTTTCTTATCCCCTATCCATTTCGGAGGGCTTAGGCGTCACTTTTGGGGTCAAGCTCGTGTTATACGAATCCCAGTCGTGCTTGAATTCGCCGGGTTCGGGGGCCGGCATCCACGCTTTCACAGTCCAGTCATCTCCGATTTCCGGACAAATCCATGAGCCGGGAATCCCAAGCCAGAATCGGCCGTCGTAGTCCTGATGAGCACTGGCGACGAAATCGTGTATCGCCACGTCTGGCGCGTCAATCAGCAATAGCAACCTGCGGCCCTTGTGCTTGCCCGGATAGTCCAGCGACTTCTCGCCGTTGTATGCAATCCATTTGTCCATCAGCTATCTCCATTCGTATAACTTGCGTGTTAGGCGACAAGTGTTGGTTTTCGCGTCAGTCACCGCGTCTCGAAATCGACAGCGCGGATACCGCGACGGTCACGGACCGCTTCGACGGCCGCACGCACCAGGTCCAGCACGTCCTGTGGCTGCTTCACCGCCAGCAGGTGGTCGTTGGGGGTGCTGATGTCGGAGGACATCACCAGGATGTTGCCCAGCCCCAGCACTCGCAGATAGAACGGCTGTACCAGGGACACATCACGCACGCGGTAGAGTTCGACCTGATCCTGCCGGCGAGTGAAGATGCCACGGGTCCAGATCAGCCGCTCGGTGGTCAGCTGGTACTGCGTGCAGCGGGCGGACCCATACAGCCAGGCCCCATAGACCAGGCCGATGCCGAACGGCGCCAGCAGGATCGCCATGGCCCAGCGTTGTCCATACCTCCAGACGGACGGATGCGCCGTCCACAGGGTTTCCTCTGCCGGGTCGGCAGTCTCTGCGGTGAAATTCTCCGACTTACCCATGCGTTGCTTCCTCCCTGTCCTTGAGCGGCGTCATCAGTAGTTGTCTGAGTTCCTGGCTGTCTTTCGGGACGGCATCGGGATCGAGCGCCAGGCCGGTGTGTCCGGTCTGTTTGGCAACACCAGAGGCTGCCGCCTTCCAGGAGATGAACAAGTTGTAGATGCGGGTTTCCATGCTGTCGGTGTCCGTGAGTCCCGCCGATACCCGGATCCAGACGTTATCCGGCAGATACAGGAACACTGTCGGCACCAGCGAGACGTGCAGGATGCGCGCCGGCATCGTGGAGACCTTCTCGTCCATGCAGCGCCTGGCAAAGGCTTTCAGGCACGGCCCTTTCAGGCTTGCATTCCAGAGTTTCAAGCCGGTGTCGCTGGCGAGCGCCGACAGCGGCCCAGTCTGGGCATGGCAGTAATCGCAGTCGTCCTTGGTAAATACCACCAGGAAGCCGCCGTACTCGCGGATGGCCGCCCACACGGTCTTGCGGTTGGCGCCCTGCACGTCCATCGCCAGCCGCAGCCCGAGCGCCGAGATCGGCGCGGTGGCCGCCGGATCCAGCGAGCCGGGGTGCTGCAGCTTGTTGTACTGCCAGACACGAGCGGCGTAGATCGACTGATGCAAGATCCAACCGGTGTATTTCTGCACCGCCAGCACCGACGCCGGATCGCCGGGGGACATCACCATGTTCTGCAGCAAGGCATCGCGTTCTTTCGACTGCATGGAGAAGCTGTTGGGGGTGACGAAGCCACACTTCGGCGTCCAGGTCGCCTCCTGCTCACAGGGATCCGTCTTTCCTGTGAGCGGAGGTGGTTTCAGTGGCACCGGCGGTTCGGGCTGCGGCACTGGGGCCGGCGGGTTCAGGTAGAACCAGTAGCCTTCGGCGCCCGGCGGCACCAGTTCGGGAGGCATCCCAGCGCTGGCCACCAGCACCGGCAGCGCTAGCAGCACAACCAGCAACCCCTTCACCAGGCCCACAGCAGTTTATCTATCCCGATGATGCGGCTACGGGAAATCAGGCCGTAGTAGCGTGAGTCGTAGGAATCCGGATTGCCGTCGCCGGCCATGTAGTAACGGCCGACCGGGATCGTGGCACCACGGTAGTGCGCGCGATACGGCACCGGCACGCCTGAAGGGGTTTGGGTCAACGCCGTGCCGAGCGACTGCGTGTCGCCGTCCGGCGTGGTCAGCACATAGTGGCCACCCTTGGACTGCACGCGATCGCCGGGCACGCCAGCGATGCGTTTCAGAAAGCCGGCGCCGTTGGGATAGGTGGTGTACGGCAGGATCGGCCAGGGCGCTTCATACCGAAACGACACCAGCTCCCCACGGCGCAATGCGTCCGCACCCAGCCAATGCAGCAGGTAGAGACCTTCCGGCTCCGAAGCGGTGTAGTTGATGATCAGCCGGTAGGGTTGTGCGAGAAACGTCCACACCAGCAGCCCGCCGAAGATCAACCCGGTGGCAAACAGCCGCAGCGTCCTGCCCAGGGACGGTTCCGCAAACCGCTTGCTGCGAGTCAGGATCATCATGTCAGGGCAGCGCCTGGTTCAGGGCGTTGGTCTTGCCATTGGCGCGGGTCTGTGCCGCCTGCTCACGCATCCACTTGAGATGATCCTTCCAGACCTCGCCCGCCGTGGCCGAACTGGTGGTCGGCGCATCGTTCAGGTCACCGGTCAGGTCGATGGTCGGCGCGTTCTTCGGCAGGCCCAACTGGTCCAGCACCGCATCGGTGATGTCCGGCAGGTCGCTACCCACGACCGACTGCTTGACCAGCACCACCGCGCCGTCGGCCACCTGCTCGACCGTCGGCCCGATCTCACGGCCGATCTGCAGCAGTTTCAGCGACGGATCACCGCCGGCGGAGAGCTGCGGCAGGGCCTTGCGCTCGGCGTTGAGGATGCGCACCAGGTCCACCGTCACTAGGCGCTGCCCCGTATCCCCGCTGTGCCACTGGCGATACACCAGCCAGCCACCCATGCCGACGCACAGGATCAGCACCCCGTACAGGATGCCGGTCAGCAGGTGATCGGTCTCAGCCATGACCGTTCAACGCGTACGAGGCCAGCCACTGCGGGCCCGGATCGCCGGAGCGGGCGTTCCACTTGCCGTCGGCAGTCTGGTAGATCAGCGTCGGTGTGCCGCTGGAACCGGCCTGCTGCATCCAGTTCAGGTGGCGCTTGAGCGTATTCATCAGATCCGGGCCGGGCTGCGGGCCGGCCGGGTAGCCGCCTTCTTCCTTGGCGGTGTCGTAGCCGGCCTCGTTCTTCGCCATCGCCTTGGCCGGCGATTGGGCGGTCAGGATCGCTGCAGCACGGGCGGCGCTGTCGGCTTTCAGGAACGACACCAGCACCACCTTGACGCGCAGCTTGCCGGCGGCGATCAGCGGGGCGGTCGCCTGATCCAGCTTGTGGCAGTAGATGCAGTTGGGATCCTCGAAGGCGACCAGCAGCGGCCCCCTCAATCCCAGTGTGAAGACCGTCTTGTCGGCGTCGATCTGTTTGACCAGCCCCACGTAATCGGGCTTGGGCGCGTACTGGTCCTTGTAGTCGGCCGTCAGATTGCGCCCATCCGGGCCGATCAGTGCACCGGCCAGCAGATAGGCGCCGCTGCCATAGAGCACGCTGTACTGCCCACCCTGCTTGACCAGGTAGCCGGTAATGCCGGTAGCGGAGGTGGCAAAGGTCTTTTTCACTTCCACCTTGTGCAGGCGCACCAAGGTCGCCAGCGTACCCGGCAGGACGGTGCCTGAGACGGAAGGCAGCGGATGTGAGACGGGAGGCGTTGTACGCGAGACAACGGCGCCGGCAGCCGCCGGCGCAGTCAGGGAAGCCGTGGGCGCAGCCGTAACCGGCTTGGGCGGGGCCACCTTCGGCGCTGACGGCGTGGGGCCGCAGCCGTACAGGATCGCGGCAGCCAGGGGGAAGATCATCTTGTTCATGCGGGGTCTCGGGAGTGGTCGGAACACAGGGGCAACAGGGTGTCGTGCATCCGCTGCACGTTGATGCGCAGCGGATCCAGCCAGCGCTTCTCCGGTAGCGTCGTTGCGGGAGCGATCAGCGCGCGCTCGATGCGGTGCATCAGAAAACAGGCGTCGATGGCGCAGGCGTGGAATTCCCGTGAGGGGTCATCAGCCTGGGGCGGCAAGTCATTCGGGACGTCTTCGGTCATGTCAATCTCCTGAGGGGTCTTAATCCTCTATAGCAATCCCCGAAGTTTTTTCCCCCGCCAGCCGGCCCAGGATCTCGTCCGCTTCCTCGGGCGTGAGCGGCCGGGGGTCGTGCAGGGCGCGCTGCAGCAGCGGACAGTCCTCGCCATAGCGGGGCATCGGCGGCATCCCGACGTGCATCCGCCAGCGCGTCAATTCAGTCCACAGACGCTCGGTCATCGGATGCGCCTGTACTTCCTCGCCGTGGCGCAGGTACAGGCACCAGACGCCATCCAGGCGCTGGGCGATGTCCTGCATCTTTGCCAACGCAAAGCCGCGAGCGTGTGGGCCGATCTCGGCGCACAGCACCAACAACCAACGGTTGCGTGCCGATGCGGACACGTCGTCGAGCGCCGCATCGAGCGACGGGCGGCCGAATACCGCCTCGATCGCCCTTTCCTTCTGTCGTCGCTGGAGACTCATGGCTGCCCCGGCAACTCTGGCGATGGCGCATTCATCAGCCGTATCACGTTGGCGATGCTGCCCGGCCCGGTAGCCTTGGCATACGCGGTGGTGTCGAGCGTCAGCGGCTGCCGACCGTCCCCGGTGAGCGGATCGGCTTCTACCGCCCGCAGCAAGCGCTTCGCACCCGGCGCACTGGCATCGGCAAACCGGCGCAGCGCGTAGGCCACGCTGACCGCACCGGTCATCTTCCAGTAGGTTGCCGGATCGGCGGGCGCGCAGTCGTGGTATTCCAGCGGTGGTTTCTTCGGGCGCTGGATCGTCTTTACGACCTGCTCGGCGCAGATCGTGCCGGGTGGAGCGGTGGAGTAGACGATGGCCGGCACCGCATCCACCCCATAGGCGGAAAACACTCGCGGGTCGAGGGTGATGCTCGGCGATGCGCCAGGCCGCACCAGCGCGTGCATGACGTGGGTGACGAACCACGGGATGTCGTGCCCCGGATCGACGCCGCGGAATGCGATCACCCCGCCGGCCCACACCGCCGACTGCGCGTAGCCGTTGAGCATCCCCTGTGGCATCGACGCGGACACCAGGATTGTCAGGTAACCCACGCCATCCGACTTGATGCCGAGCTGGTGCAGCGCCTGGCGGCGCTCGGTCAACACCTGCTGGTCGATCTTGGCTTTCGACGCCGTGATCGACTGGCGGATGTCTTGCGGCACGCTGGCCGTAGCTTTGTGCGCCTGCTCCAGCAACGCCTTGCGTTCGACAGACGAGGCCGGTGCAGGGAACGCCAGTGGGTCTTTCCAGGCGCCGGTCTGCGCGACAGGAACCGGCAGCGCCGCCCGCGCTGTGGAAGTCAGCAATAACATAAGTAGCAACAACAGCTTCACTGGACTTCCTCATGTAATACACCCGGTTTGGCGTAGTCGCCCAGTTCCGCCAGCGCTTCATCCGCAGTCTGTCCGTAGCGCTGACGGGTCGTGTCCTCCGCCAGCAAGCGGCAGGCTTCCGACAACTGCTGGCCGTGGGTCCAGTCTGGCTGTGCCGCCTCGACCCTGGCGAGCATGGCGTTGCGCACCGACTTGTCGTGCGGCGCGGAGGTGAACAGCCAGTACGAATACGGATCGGCGATGAAGCGGTAGATGCCCTGCCCCAGGTCTCCCCGCACGAAGATCTCCGAGTAGTCTCCGGGGGCGGTATGCACCGACTTCAACTGCTCCCGCAGGCTGTCGTCGGCCGTCAGCAGGCCGTCCTTGAACGCCGCCTCCAACGACTCTGGTTTTTGAGCCAGCGCAAACAGCCAGGACGAGTTGGCGTAGGCCGCCATCGCCGCCGGCGACTTCGTGAGATCGTTAAAACCTTGGGTGATGATGCCGGCAGAGCCGCCATACTTACGGTAGGTGCGGTACGCGCGCTCGATAAAGGCACCGGACTGCATGTTGCCGATCAGGTCCCAGGCTTCGTCGATCATCATCAGCTTGGGGATGTTGGGATCGCCCAGGCCGTACATGGTCTCGGCGATCCGCTGCATCACCATGGTCAGGACGATGTTGCGAAACATCCCCTGCCCCTTCAAGTCATCCATCTCCACCACGGTGAACCGCGCGTTGAGATCGACCTTGCGGCCTGAGCCGTCAAACCACGCCGCCAGCCGCCCTTCGGTGTAGGGCCGCAACTGCTGCGCCAGATCGCGGGCGCGCTTGTCGTCGTGTTGAGCCAGCCACTGCGCGATCATCGGCAGGGTGGAGTTCTGCCGCTGCTCCATCCACACCACCTCAATGGCGTGCTCGATGATGGTTTCCTGCCAGTCGTCCACGCCCTTGAACGCACCCTGCGGAAAGGCCATGTAACGCACCAGCTCGCGCAGCATCTCCATCGACTCTTTCAGGCGCGGTTCGTCGGTGATATCGGCGAACGGGTTGAGATCGATGGGATCGTCCATCTTGAACACCAGGTTGACGCCCCCCAGCAGCTCACACATCTCGTAGTAGGAGCGCCCCGCATCAATGACAAAGGCGTAGCCGTTTTTGGCGAGGAAATCCATGATGAGTTCCTGTGCCACGAAGCTCTTGCCCGAGCCGGTGCGGGCGACGATGACGAAGTTGTAGTTGGCGCCGGCTTTCTTGTCCTGCACGTTGAACACCGCCGGCTGACCGCGGCGGGACAACAGCAGCAGGCCGCCGCCGGCAGGAGGCGTGCCGGTCCACTCGCCCTGCACCGGGGTCAGCATCGCTGCGTGGCGGGTGGTCATGCTGGAACCGCGCTGCAGGCCGCCGCGTTTCTCTACCGGATCCATGTCCTGGGTAAACACCCCCGGCATCGAGGCCAGCCACACCGGCAGGTGGATGAAGCGCTCCGGCGAGGCGCGGAAGCCGTGACGCTTCCAGGCCGACGCCGTTTCGGAAAGGGCCTGGGCGACGTCTTCCGGCGTATCCCCCATGATGTTGACGCCCATGCTGGCGTAGACCAGCGAGTGCCCGTCGCGCACCGCATCGCGGATCAGCTGTACGTCGTCCTGCTGCTCGACCAGATGCGACATCAGCGCCCGGTAGGAGGGAGAATCCGAAATCAACTGGCGGGCGATACCGGCCGCCTTCACCGTCATGCGGTCGCTGGCTTTGTCGGAGTTCTGGACGCCGATGTTGAGCCAGGCCCAGAACGGCTGTGAGATATGCTCGCGCGGGCTGGACGGTTCACCGGTCAGCAGCCAGGCGGTGCGCGGCAGGTAGCTCTGCTTGGGATAGCCGTCCACCGTCAGGCAGGCGACGTAACGCTGGCGCGCATCTTTCGCGTCCGAGCGCCGGAACATCAGCAGGCCGTCGTTACGCACCGTCATGCGGGTCTCGCGGCTGACCAGGGCGTCGACCCCGGTCTCCGGGCCGATCATGGCGCGGTCCGCCGCCTGTTCCTCCATCGGGAGGTGCGGGTTGAGCAAGTACCGCAGCAGCTGGCGAAACGCGTCGCCGTTCATCGGCTCCACGTCCATCTGCATGCCCTTGAAGGTGCCGACGAGGATCGAACGCATGCGCTTCACGGATTCGGTAAACACCGACCACTCGGAAGCACTCTCCAGCGCACCGTCGTAAGGCAGCGTCACCGTCAGGGCATACAGGTGATCCTTGGGGTGATAGCCCCAGCCGCCCAGCAGCGAATAACGGTGGGCGGCGGCCAGCAGAAATTTACGGCGCTGCTCGGCGAGTTCCGACACGGCGGAGTGCACGCCGTCGCCGCTGGCTGTGCGGGCTTTGGCCCAGGCGTCGAAGATCGGCTTGACGTAGGGATGAGACAACACCCCAAACTGCAATGTCGCCCCCGGCACGTTGACCGCCGCGATCAGGCCCTCGATCTGCACTTCCGAGTCGATCCCGACCCGCGCGAACGGCCAGTAGCGCAGGGTGAAGCCCAGCCGCAGTTTTGGATGCTGTGGCGTACCGGCTTCGGTCAGGAACAGCCCGTCGTCTTCGATGCCTCGCCACGGCAGCAACTCGGACAAGCTCATGCGCTGGGCAATCTCGATGGCCGCGTTGACTGGCAGCGAGACATCGCCAGGCTCGGGCGGGCGCAGATAGTCCATCAGCGACCGTGTGTGTTTCCGTGCGTGATCGCGGAACGTCATGGGTCGTTGTCGCTCAAGTCGGGTTGCCGGATGTTGTTCAGCACACCGGTCGGCGCTACCGCCTTGCCCGGAGTGAAGCCCAGATCCGTGGGTTCGACCGGGTGCAGGGCAGGATGATCCGCCCCGGCATTAGGGGCTCGCGTCGCAAACGGCGGCGCGATCCACGAACGGCCCAGGTAGGTCCAGTGACCCGGCGTGGTAAACCAGATGTAGGTGCCGGATTCCAGGGTGCCGTCGGCGCGTGAATACGGCGCCAGCCACACCCGCCAGGGCCGCGGCGCGGTGTAGACCGGGCCACTGAGCGCATCGCCGCCGGGCACTCGCAGACCTCCGGCGGCAGCGGTCTGCACCATGCTGTTGGCAGCAGCATCGTGGTGTTTGCCATCGGCCGCAGGATTGTCATTCCCCGCCTGCCAGCCATTCCACCCGGTATCCGACACCGATTTCTGGTAGTTGCCGTGCACCGGGTTACAGGCCAGCGGCGCCTTGCACTCGTAGCCTGGCGTGGCACAGCCGGCCAGCGCCAGCACGGGGAGTGCGGCCAGCAACCACACCCGCGGTTTCACTGCACGCCTCCGAGATGGCCGGCGGCGATGTGATCACCCGCTCCTGCACTGTTCCCGGCCAGATGGCCGCCAGCGATGCGCTGGTTGGGATTGTCCAGATTCACCACCAGACCGATCGTCAGGTAGTGATGGACCGGATCGAAATACAGTGGCGCCGGGCTGTCCCTGGCGGTCATTTGCACCAGCGCCGGCGCGTCGACATCCGGGCGCGCCGCAGTGAACACCGTGTTGGGCATCTTCCCGGATAGCCAGTGCAGCGCCGCATCCGCCTGCTGCTGGGTGACGGCAGCGGGCATCGTCTTCGCTGCCGTATTACACCCATGACCGATACCAAAACCGAGCACCAAGCAGGCGGCGGCGAACAGCCCCAGCCGCCAGTGGTTGCGGGGCGACATGGCGCTGAGTTGAGCAAAGGGTTTCTTCCAGCACATGGTTATTTCTCGGGAGTCGTTGTCTTGATGTAGAGCGAGCCGTAGTCGTTCCACTTGAGCGAAGTACCGTCGGTGAGCACCAGCGTCACCTTGCGGCGCGGCTTGACCACGACGACGGGGAAAATGGCCTGCGCCTGTTTCAGGTAGAACTGCGCCAGCTGGTCAGACGCTTTCGAGCCACCACCAAAGGCCGCACCCTTGAGTGCCGATGAGCCCGTGATCGTCGAACCGGCGCCAAAGGTGCCGGTATAGGCGGTGCCCTGGGCCTGCCCCAGGGCGCTGGACAGGCCGGAGGCAAAACCCGCCAGCAGCGATTTCGCCAGCAGCGCGCCCTGCCGCTCCACCAGCGTGCCGCGCAAGCCAAACATGCCGTCGGAGTCCACCCCATAGCCTTTCAGCGGCGCATCGATGACCAGATGCTGGTGTTGGTCGATGCAGGAGATCCGCGCCAGCCGGATATAGGCGCGCTCAGTGGACATCGAGCCGTGGGCCGAGCCCAGCGCGAAACACGACGCCACCCGGTAGCGGGCAAACCCCGGCAGGATGGCGCGGCGCTCGATGCGCAGCAGCACCGGTTGCGGGTCGCCCTGCGAGGAAGACGCCGTGCCGGCCTCGATGCCGGTGAGCATCACCGCCGGCATGAACGATCCCGACGGCAGGTAGCCGGCCATCGGGTTTTTCTCGAACTTCGTGTGCGCGCCGATCTTGGCTTTGCCCGAAGCCGTAGCGGCGGACTCCGGGGTGATGACGATGGGCGCCGTCGGTGAAGGCGGCGCGGACGGCACCGCGGGCGGAGTCTCTCCATGGCTTCCGGGCGGCGGCGGCAGCGGCGGCGGGGCCTGCGGTAGTGCCTGGGTGTTGGTGGCACCCGGTGGTTTGGGGATCCCGGCCTGCGCGGGCGGCGGCAGCGTGGGATGCGTCGGGACGGATCCGACCTGCCCTTTCAGGCTGTCGATGGCGTTCTTCAAACCGATCTGCGAGCGCTGGATGCCCAGCAGCGTCTTGTCGGTCTGCGCCTGCTGCTTCTGGCTGGTCCCGGCCTCGCGCTCGAGCAGCAGCAAGTCCGCTTGCGTACGGGTCTCGAAGTCCTGCCGCAGCGTGCCGGCGGGCGTCAGGTCGATGCTGCTGGTGTTCTGCCGGTGGGCGGGCGGCGGCTTGTGTTTGCCGCCCAATACCAGTGACGCCAGGATAATCAGGCCGACGATGGCCCCGGACACTTGCAGCCAGCGGTTGCGCGAGGCTTTCTTCTGGTGCTCAGGCGAGATCCGCACGCGGATCTTCTCGGTACTGGGCGCATCAGCGGGCGCATCAGCCTTGACGTCGGCCTTGCCGCTCCCTTTGCCCTTGCTCAGCTTCGCCAGGGCAGCAGCGATCGCAGACGGCTTTTTCTCGTCGGCCATTACTGGCCTCCCGTCGTCGTCAGTCCACTGCGTTCCATTGACTCCGCCGGCTGCGCCGTCGTCGTCAGCAGATAGAGCGTGCCCCAACGACCGGGCGCAATCCGGCTGCCGTCGAGCATTGCGGCCTCCACCCCCGGCAGGTAGAACTGCGAGGGGTCGATCACCGAGGCCTGCTGGCCCGTGGCCGTCACCTGATACTGCACGACGCGGGCGGAGCCACCGTCCCAGGCCGCCACCGGCGTGGCCGTCAGGCGGTCATAGCGCAGTTTGGGGATGCCGTCCGTGGACTGCGGCGACCAGCCTGGCGGCACCGTTCCCGACACCAGGGCGGAGAGCACCGGCACCACCCCTGCGGCGGGGTTGCGCGACGGCGGCACTGCGGGCAGCGCCGAGACGACCTGCTGCGGCGCCGTATCCGGTACGTCGATCTGCGCGCGGGCACCGGGCCTGGGCTGCAGACTGAGAATGTGTGTAGTGCCATCCTCAAGCTGCACAACGACCTGCACCGGATGCTTCGATGCCTTAAACATCAGCAGCAGCACGGTATCGCCAGACATGAAATAAGGTTTGCCCACCACCGGTGCGCCTGGCGGCAGCACCGCCTTGACCACGGGTTGACTGAAATGCAGCACGCTGTAGTGGCCGGTCGGGACGGTCAGCGCCCTCTGCGATACCGAACCGTCCCTGGCCGCAGCGGCAACGGACACCGCGAACACGCCGGACAGGATGACGAGAGGGATGGAAAATCTCACGGTTGGGTCTCCACACGGTCGATGGCGTAGACGCCATTGGCCTGGGTGTAGTGAAAGGTGTAAGTAGCAGGGGTGTGCGTGGAGCGCGTCTCACCGGTGTAGCGATCCAGCTCACCCGACAGCACCACCGTATCGGGGGCGTCGTACTCGACTTTCTGCAGGTAGAAGGCTTCGGAAACGTTGAGTTGCGCGTATCGGGTCGCGGTGTTGCGCAGGTCGAGGTTGTAGCGGGCATACGCGACTGGCGACAACCGGGTCAGGAAGACATCGAGCTGGGTGGAGATGGTCGTGGGCTGCCAGTCGAGCATCGTGGCGATGTCGGCCCGCGCCAGCAGCGCCAGATACTGCCCGTCCTGGTCTGGACGTCCCTCGACCTTGACCGAGCCATTGGCGGAGTACAGGCCATAGGGCACCAGCACCGTGCGTTGCACCCCGGAGGCGTGCATGGCCACGGCGGCGATGGCGACCACCGCGACGGCGAGGACGAAACAAGCCAGCCGCCAGGCGGCGACGGCACGCACCGACTGCTGGACGGCGCCGGCGTAGGGAGTGCTCATTCCTCCCCTCCGTTCTTGAAAGAGATAGCTGCGCGGCTCATTCGATGAACTCCCGAACCTGCGCTTGCACCCTCACGCCCAGCGCGGGCGCTGGCCGCTCAGGCACAAGGTGCAGGTGAACTTGCGTCGTCATTCGATGAACTCCCGGACCTGCGGAGGCGGGAAATGGCTGAGCGCCTTGTCGGCGAGCATCCCGAAGGCCCATACCGCGTGTTGGGCCGCGCCGCGTTTGGCGCCGCGCTTGAGGCGCTTGGAGACCCACAGGACGCCGCCACCGACCAGCGCGCCGATGATGGGGTTGGCGAGGATCATCAGCAGGCCGAAAGCGGTGATCGCCAGGACGAATTCAAACGGATCCCAGAACAGCATCGGCACCGGATCATCGGCGCGGGTGGGGATGTGGCGTTCACCCTGAGAGCCTTGTTGCTGCATGTGCTGTGGCATGGTGTGCTTCGCCTCTATTTCGGTTCAGCAGGTTCAGTTCAGCAGGTCAGGGGGCGATGAGTGCCCCCTGACCGCCCCTGGATCAAACCAGCACCGCTCCGGCGTTGAAGATCGAGAGGATGATTCCCGGCCCGAAGTAGATGAAGATGGCGAACGCCACCCCGGACAGCGCCGAGGTCGGCGCGTTACGGCCGATACCGACGATGGCGCCGAAGATCAGGGCGACGATGGCGATCGAGATACCCAGCGCGCCCTGGGCGTAGCCCTGTACCGCCGTCAGGAACTGCGCGAACGGATCGGCGGCGTTGACCGTGCCGGCCATGGCCAGGCCCGGCGCGAGCAGGGTGGCGAGAATGACACCCAGGCGCAGTGTCCCGTGTCCCTTTGCAATACGTGTTTTCATGAGTGCCTTCCTTAATGAGTGGCGTTGTCACCGGGAGGGGTGATGACTGCTCTAGCAGCACCCGAAGTTTTTCCTTTTTTGACCTGCGGCAACCCGTACCAGGCGGCCCGCACGGCTGCCACCGCCGCCTTTGCAGTGGCCTGCGCCGGCCCGAACTCCGTCACCGCCAGACGCTTGTCCAGCGGGCCCTTGCCCACGCCGATCAGGGCCGGCGTGTGGCGCAGTTGGAAGCGCTGCACGAACGAAGTGCTGGCGTAGAACAGCGGGCGCTGGATCTGCTTGCTGACGGCCTTGATGTCGCCGCCGGTCGCGACCAGCTCGATCAGCTCCGGCCAGTCGTGCATCGCCGCCACCGCGAAGGCCCTCTGCGAGGCCACCCTAGGATCAAACACCAGCATCCGCGTCACCGGCTTCAGCTTGTCCAGCGGATTGAATCGTGTGCCGGCCGGGTCAATCACCCGCCACACCGATTGACCGTCCGGAGCTTTCACCGGCGCCGAGATCGGCTTTTGCAGCGTCACCGACGGGTCGATGTAGCGTGTCACCGTCTCCAAGGCCGGCGTCAGCCCATCCTGTACGTAGTGGTGCAGGCCGTGCTTGGCCTTCGCCAGCAGTTCGGCTGACTTCTGCTTCCAGTCCACCGCCGACAGCTTCTCGATGATCTGCACCAGCAGGGACGGTTCCGCAATCGGGAACGTCGTGCCGCGAGTGCCCAGGTCATGCGCCGACGCCGCCAGCGGCAGCCACAGCAGCAGGGCACAGACGCCGATCTTTCTGGAGACAAGACGCACCAGGTCTATTCCCGCTCCGGTACAAATCCGTCCCAGGCGTCTGGCAGCGGTTTTGTCTTGTGCTGCGGAAGGGTGGGCTCATCTGGGCCGGCATCGGCATCGAAGCGGCTCAAGTCCAGCACGTCGAGCACACGTCTGAACCACAGCGGCCGGTAGTCCGTATGCTCGCTGTACGGCGACTTAAACGGATTCAGGGTGCAGAACGGCCGGCCTTTCGCGGTCGGCTCGTATCGGGACGGCCCGGTTTTGACCTGCAGCCCGTTGTGGAGCAGGACGCGATTCATGTCCGCACCGCTGAGTCCGGCTTCCTCACCCAGCCGGGTCGGGGTTAGCGGTACTTCCTCCACATGGTTACCGACGATCAAGCGGCTGATGTCCAGTCCAGTCACGCGCCGGACTTCCTCCACCGCGATGGCGCGGGCCATGCCCTGTTCGGTGCCCAGCATCTTGCACAGGCGCAACGTTGAGCGGGCCACTGTCTCGGCACGCTTGAACGGCACGGTGACTTCATCCTGTGGACGCGGCTTCGTCTCTCCCCTGCGGGCCGCCATGTACACGTCGATGATTTCGTCCGTGATGGCATCCGCCATCGCGGTCTCCGACTTCGTGATGACCTTGAGCGCGGCTTTTTCGTTGAGCCAGTAGATCGTTGACGGTCGTCCGCCCTTTGGGGAGGTTTGTGCCGCAGCGGCACAAACCGTTTCTGCCCCCAGCGCGCCCGATTCCAGTAGATTTTTAATCAACCTGCGGATCAGGCGCGGCTCGGAATAACCAAGGCGTTTGCCCAGTTCCAGATCCTCGACCATCAGGTCCTCGTTGTGGCGATGCAGGGTGTAGCCTTGTACTTCCATGATGGTGTTCATCGGTGAGCCTCGTTCAGGTAATGCGTTGTCCACGGACGCCCGCCACCAGTAGTTTTCGTTAACTCAACGAAAATCTGATCCGGCCTGATCTGCCCGCGTGCCAGCATCCGGTCGATCAACGTGCGAGCCTCGTTTAAGTAATGTGTTGTCCACGGACGACTCCCTGCCGTACCCGGTTTTCGCCATATGGAGAAAACCTCCTGTGGCTTGATGTCGCCCTGTATTTCCACGAGGGTATTCATGGCGTCTGGCTCCACGTCGCCGGAGAAACCGCCACCTCGGGCAGTGTTCCGATGAACGATCTGATGGAAGCGAGATCCACACTCGGCAGACCGAGATCGGCCTGCATGGGGGGTTGCTTCTGCATCTGGACCGCCCAGGCGTGTGCTGCGGCTCGGGTCTTGAAACTGCGAGTGACGACGGTCTGCCACTGCCCGTTGGCGTCCTGGGTGACCTGCACCGAGATCCCGCCCACGTCGGGCTTGGGGGGTGGCGGCGGATTGGCCGGCACCGGAGTCCCCGGACAGGGGTGACGCCAAACTTCGGCACGCCGATCCTGGGGGTAGTCCTGCGACTCGGTTGAAGCGCCGTAGCTGCCGACACCGGACACGTCTACATGTAGTCCGGCGGCACGCATGACGGTAGCGACCGATGCGGCACGCTCCAGCGACAGGCCCAGAATCAACGGTTTCGGTCCTGTCGGATCGCTGTGGCCGACCACCCGATAGCAGCGATCCGGCGCCAGACGCTGGAGCCTGGCGATGGAGTGCTCGGCGACAAGAGTGTCCGACACCGGGAAAAACACCGTGTCTACCGGATTGCGTGGCGCGGGTGCGGCACTCACCGCCACGACTGGCGCCGGCACTGCTGCAGCGACTGCCGACGCCTTCTCTACCGGCAACGGCACGGTCTTGATGGGAGCGGCCTGCGGCGGTGGCGGCAACGCATTGCCCGACCCGAGATAGCGCAGCGGCGTGACCGCCTGCTCCGGCTGGCTGAGGTTTCTCGATGGCAGCGTCAGGGTGCGCTGTTCATAGGTCGGGGGTTCCTGAATGGGGACAGCGGTATAGACGGACATGCTCAGTGCTCCTGCTGGAGATAGTGGTTGATGCGGTTGCCCAGGTCTGCGGCAGAACCAGCCCAGGCTTCGACGTGGGTGACCGCGCCGCTGTCGGGGTTGATGAACAGCACCGCCGGCAAGTCGCTGACGCCGGCATCGCCAGCCATCTGCACGGCGCGGATGAACCGTCTGTGCAGCCGTGGATCCTGCAGATCAGCGGATGCAGGCCATGTAATCCCGCGGGTCGCCAGCCAGGACGCGATACCGGCCGGCCCGGCGAGGTCGGCGTTGTTCTGGTATCCGGCATAGAAGGCGGCGACGATGGCCTCACCACTGGCATCGTCCTGATGCGACTCGGACCCGTACACCGCCAGCACCGACAGCGCGGGACTGTCCTTGCCGATGACCGGGCCGACCGGTGCGATACGGAAGATTCCACCGGCTCGGCGCACCCGCTGGGCAATCGTCTGCGCAGTGCCGGCAAAGGCCGCGCAGTGCGCACAGGACAGATCCACGATCTCCACCAGCACCGGCGGTGCGGCGTGTGCGGCGAGACTCAGCGTCAGCGCGGCTGCAACGACCAGCATCCGAAGCTTCACGACTCACCCCGGCTGCGGGCTTCACGGGCGGCGCAATAAATCGCCGCTGCCGTATCCATCGCGGCCTTGAGCGCGAAGAACAGCCCCCACCATTTGAAGTTGAACCCGAAGCAAGCCACGGCAACCAACGTCCAGATTCCGGCGATGATTTCCTCGACTTTCGAGTTCGTCAAAACCGGGATGGAGTCCAGCCGGGCAGCCGTGCGTTTCAGCCGGTCCCGGAGATCAAGCTTGTTCATGCGACACCTCCTGATTAGGGCGTTCCGCCGGCACCGGCTCACCGGGGTGCGACTTCTGCCACGCCTGCCCGTAGATCAGCCGCCACACCGTGTAGGTGCAGACGTAATCCGTGCGGTCGAAACCGTGCTGCGTGTTCCGCTCCCAGGACGGGTTCAGGAACGCGACGATCGACACCGACAGGTTGCCGGCCCAGTTGATGGGGGCACAGCCACGGCTGATCCGATCCATCGGGTTGGTGGCAAACACGATCCAGCCGATGTAGACCGCCATCGCCACGCCGAACAGGTAACCAAAGGGACCGTGTTTCATCGCTCAATCCCGGCTGGCATGTTCAGCGAGCCACGCAGACGTCTTGCGGTAGTCGGTCAGCGTGTCGGCCGGCAGCTCGATACCGCTCTGCTCGGCGATTCGCTTCGCGTAGTTGATCTGTGCCTCGCTCGGCGGTGTATCGTCCTGGTGCTCGTCGAGGAACGCCTTGCACGCTTCGAAGTTTTCTTCCTGCTCGGAGGTGAGCGTCAGTCCCAGCCGCTCGGCGACCATGCGTGCCCACCTGAGCATCTTGGCCGTGGGGTTGGGTCGCATCCCCTTGGGTTGTTCCTTGCCATCCTGCTGCTGCTCTGCCACCGGCTACTCCTGATAAAGTCTTGAACGCCCTCCCCGAATCAGCCCCGCGAATCAGCGCCATCGAATCAGCGGGTGGAATCAGGAAGACGTCTCGAATCAGGACGGCCCCGCACCGCGCGGCACGTCCTCTCAGGGGCTCTAGCAGGTAGCGAAGTTTTTTGTTGTGAGCGCCGGCGTCTTTGGCCTCACTCAAGCGCTGATGTCTGGATCAAGGGCTTTCTCATCTCCGCTTGCAGCAGCTCACGACCCCGCCGCCAGATCGCCATCGGCAGTCGTCCGTTGGCATCCAGCTTGCGGGCCTGCGTCCAGGGGACACGCTGTGCGATCACCCGGCAGTCCATCTCCCGGCACATCTGCGGTTGCCGACCATGGATCGTGCAGATGCCCTTGCCGAGATAGATGCAATCCCTGTTCGCTTGATGCGCGAGCATCCTTTCGCCCGACAGTGCCGGATGGGGTTCGGTCTGGTACTCGTCGGGATCGTCGCCCGGCAGTAGACGCACCGCGTCGCCGTGGCAGCAGCGCGTACAGCCGTTGCAGGGCACGATGCTCACGCCATCAGCCCGACGGGTGGATCCGTCTCATCGTCTGTCCGGTGCGCCGACACGTCGACGAACGCCGACACGAACAGACGATCCGGCAGCGGTTCGCCGGGATCGCCCTCGACCCAGGTCTGCGGCGGATCGCCACGCTCCACGCGCAGCGCCTCGCACACCCGGCAGCGCTGGTGGTTCACGCGGAACAGCACGAACCGCCGGTAGGTGACGTGCCCGCACTCCAGCATCACCTGCCACCGGCGCGGCTGCATCCACAGCACCCGCACCGGCTTGCGCCAGATCGGCGGGTGCAGGCCCCACGGGACTTTCTTCGCCGCCGGGTACTGGTCATCGGCGATCGGGCAGCCGGAAACCCGCTACTGCCTCAGTTTCTTCGTCAGGGTCATTGAATCGTCCGGGTGCCCGCCACGCGCGTGGTACTAGGCGCGAGCGTGATCGGACGCTTCACCAGACCGTGGCGTTCGAGATACCGCATCGCGTCGTCCGGGTGACGGCTGTTGGGCAGGCCCACACGGAGTGCCGCGCACAGCCGAATCGTCCAGCGCGTCAGCTCCTGGATACGGATCTGCTGCTCGGACGGGGACCAATCTTGCAGCGGTTGGGGCAACCGGGCGTCATGCGGGGGTGAATCGGGGGTGTTCATAAAGCCTCCTTGGCGTTACCCCCTCTAGCCATCCCCAAAGTTTTTTGGTCCAGCCGGCGGGAGCACACGACTTCGAACCTGGCATCGGAGCGGTTTCGAAGCGGATACCGACCGATCGGCAAGGCGCTTCCAGGAGAGGGGGCCCAACGGGGCGAAATCTTTCCGCCCAGGCCGCTGTTTCACCCCACGCCGCTGTTCCAGCCCGTACGAGACAGACCCCTGCACCCGAATCCACCGGCGAGGTCACTGGCGTCCACCTACGTCCATAACTAACTGTTTAACAAGGTTTCCATGTACCACGCAACAAGAAAAAACTTCGCGACCTGCTAAGTAAGGTATCCGTGACGCTTCAACAGGAGCAGAGCGGGTTGACCATCGACGCCCTCACCCCGGCCTGATTTCCGGGGGACAAGCCCTCTCCAGCCTGGGCGCTCGATTCTCCCCGGAGCCCATGCGGAGCGGTATCGAATGTCACTCGATCAAAGCTGCACTGAAAGCCCTGACAGGCCGTTACAGCCAGTTGCTGGGGGTGAACCCACGGTCATCGCCGAAACCATCCCGGCAGAGGCGGATTTGAAAACGAACCCGCTGGCGGTCGGCCTGCCACCGGCCCACGCCGCACGGTTGCGGTTTCTCCAGCCGGGCCCCCGGCCTCAGCTGTTGACCGGCGAGTGGCAGGAGAATTGTTTTGGGCGCCTGCGGGGGCAGGGTCGCCTGTGGGTCGATCCGGCCGAGGTTGGGCGAGCGATGCCTGGCCAGCAGTACATCCAGTTGCTCATGGATGTACTGCTGCACGAAATCATGCACGCACTGGCGAAGTGGAAATCCTGCCGACGCATCGGACTCAGCGGCTGCGAGAGCCTTTTTAACCGCTTCGAGGAAGTCCCGCAGAGGAAAAACACTCGGGTTTTGCTAGAGGTGGTGACAGTACCACTTCCAAAAGAGCCGTCCGGTCAGCCGTCGACGCCCTTACCCCGGCCTGATCTCCGGGGGACAGCCTTTCTCCCGTTGGGGTTGGGCGCTCGATTTCCCCAGAGTAACAGGACCGTCAACAACCGAGAGATCAACGCATGAAAATCGACCCGCATCACATCGGAGACACCCACTCCGCCATCCCCCTCACTCCCTCACGGTGGCTCCCATGAGCGACCACCGCAGGGTTGAAGTTCTGATGTGGACGCATGAAAAATTTCGCCGCATGTCCTCACCCCAGCCGTGTGGACAAAGCCTTTGGATCTACCTGCTGACCAACTCCCACACTGGCGCCGTTCCGGGTCTGTTCAGGGCGGGCCGTGCAGCGATGGCAGAAGAACTGGGGTGGTCTCTGGAGGGCTTTGATAAATCCTTTCAGGAAGTCTTCGATCAAGGCATGGTGGACGCCGACTTTGATGTCAGGCTGGTATGGCTCCCCAACGCCATCAAATACAACCAGCCGCAGCGTCCGCACACGGTTCGTATGTGGCGCAGGCACTTCAAAACACTGCCCGACTGCGATCTCAAGTCCAGGGCGACCCACACACTGTGGGAAACACTCGGAAGGATGGGGCCAGGCTACCTGACGGCCTTCGCCGAGATGGTTGGCGAAGACCCCCGCGGAATGAAGGGAGGCCAGCCATGAATTACTACCAGCATCACATTGGAGACTATCGCTCCGACACCGGACACCTGACCCCAACGGAGCATGGCATCTACCGCCAGCTTCTGGATTGGTACTACCACGACGAACGCCCTATTCCCTCAGAAACCGATTTCGTTATGCGTCGGTTATCTGCGACCACTCAAAAAGATAAAACTGCGGTAAAAACTGTACTCAAAGAGTTCTTTTTTGTCACTGAAGAAGGCTATAACCACAAGCGTTGCGAGCAAGAACTCGAAAAATACAGATCTCGCGTTGGAAACGCGAAAGCCAATGGAATCAAGGGCGGTAGGCCCAAAGGCAGCAAGGACTTAAAACCCAGAAAACCCAGAATAACCGAGTCGGTTAATTTTAATAACCCAGAAGAACCCAGCGGAAAGCTAACCACTAACCACTATCCATTAACCACTAACCAAGAAGAAGAAGAAGAAGAAGAAGAAGAAAAAGAAAACCCCCCTACCCCCTTGAAAGGGGGCGACCGGCTCTCTCGCAAGCTTGAACGACCCGACAGCACCGAGGGTGGCAAACCGCCGGCTCGCTCACCCAAGGGACGCTCGCGCTCCACAGCCGCCAAGTTCGACCCCACTGCCGTGGACTTGCCAGCGGGGATCGATGCTGACCTTTGGCGTCGGTGGTGCACTGAGCGCACCGCCCAACGCAAGCCGCTGACACCGGGCGCGGTACGCCAGCAGCTTGAAAACCTGCAGGGCTGGCTGGCTCGCGGACTGGACGCCAATCAGTCCATCCGCGACAGCATCAACTCAGGCTGGCAGGGGCTATTCGAACCCCGTCCGCGGAATGGCGGACGGCGACCGGCGCCTGTGTCTGACGGAATCCGTACCGCCTACGCCAGGGACGTGGTGCCCAACATGGATGATTTGCACTGATGGCACCGCAAGAGCATCACCCGCTGGCTTCACCGGATACCGAGTGCTGGGTCCTGGCCGGCTGCATGGCCTACCCGTACCTCTGGCACCGCGTCGCACCGTTGTTGCGTGAGGATCATTTCTTCCAGCACGCTCACAGGCTGCTGTGGCGCTGCCTGTGCCGCCGTGCATCGGCGGGGCAGCCGACCGATGCGCTGGCGATGGCCGAAGATCTGCGGGCCACCGGCCAACTCGAAGACGCGGGCGGCATGGAATACCTGGCCGGCTTGGCGGAAACCGCGTTGCCCAACATCGACCACCATGCCCGGCACCTGGCTGAACTGGGCCGGCGGCGAGCCATCGTTGGTTTTTGCCACCAACTCCAGGTCGATGCGCCCTACACGCCTGCTGACGAGCTGGTGGACCGACTCATCGCCCGGATGTCGGATCTGACCTCGGGCGCCGACAGACAGGCCCACTCCCTCGCCCAGTGTGCGGTCTCTGGCACACAGGCGGTCGAGGAAGCCCGCCAGCGCAGCCGCGAGGGGGTGCTGGGCGTATCCACCACCCTGCCCTCGCTGGATCACGTTCTGGGCGGTATCCACGGTCCCAACCTGTTCGTGCTGGCCGGGCGTCCCGGTCTGGGGAAAACCGCTCTGGTCACCCAGGTCCTCTACCACGCCGCCCGCCAGGGTCATCCTGGCTTGTTCCTGTCCATCGAAATGAGCGAAGCCCAGCTGGCTCAACGCGCAGCAGCATCGCTGACCAGGATCAGCCTCTCGCTGATCTCCCGCGGCAAACCGGAAGCGATTACGGCAATGGGCGCGCTGACCGCCCTTGGCGATCTACCCGCGTGGATCGACGACACGACCTGCGATCTCGACGCGATCTGCGCCCGCATCGCGTTGTACCAGCGCCGCAACGGGATCGAGTGGGCGGCGATCGACCATATCGGGCTGATCCGCACCGAGCGCTTCAACTCGCGCAACGAGCAGATGGGGCACGTCTCGTGGACGCTGAAACGCCTCGCCAAGCGGCTGGGCATCCCGATCATCGCGCTGTCGCAGCTCTCCCGCCGTTCCGAGCAGGATGGGCGCCGTCCCCGCGCCGACGATCTTCGCGACTCTGGAAACATCGAGCAGGACGCCGATGTGATCGTCATGTTGCACACCGGCCAGGAAGACCGCGCCCAGCCGCGGCGTCCGGTGCAGATCGGCATCGTCAAGAACCGCCTGGGCCCCTCTCTGTGGTTCGAGGAACGCTTCGAGTTCGACGGCGCCACCCAGCGGTTTTATGAACTGGCCTCGGTCAACGCCATGCCGGAGCCACCCCGGAGCGCACCACGAGACAGCTGGCAGGACCGATGAAAACTGAGACTGGCGAACCCGGCATCAGCATGAAGATTGACGCTATGTCCGTTTGTTTCCGCCCCAGCAATGCCCGAATTAGCCCCGCAGCGCTCGCTGGTGACACGATCAGGGTCTGGGGTATACGAAGACAGGGGGTAGATCATGATCGTGCGCCTGACGAGCGCACAGGAGCTTCTCAGATACATCATCCTGACTCAGAGGAATAGTATGCTGGATACATAGTCCGGTTATATCTGGATGGCATCGCCATGCCTCATCGAGATAAGACTCCGTTTCGCCGTGCCTTGCGCCTGAAAATACGTTTACCCTGTGGCGAGACCACGGGCCGGCGTGACCGGCGGATCAAAAGGGGAGCCAGCGATGAAGCAAGGGCCTGGGAAGCGCGGGCGGGAGAATCCACCTGCGCCTCACGCGAAGACACCGGTCACGATTCAGATCGATCCGCGTGCGCTGGCGGTGTGGAAGAAGATGGGCAAGGGATGGCTCCAGGGGATGGAGCAGGTCGTCGAGGACCACGTCTCGCCGCTGCTGGTGACTCGACGCCAGCCGTTTGTATCCAACCTGCCGAGCCTGCCGGGCGCCGAGCGCCTGGCCCGCGCCAAGCACAAACGCGAAGCGGCGCTGGACACGCTGAAATCCAGCCGTCGGGCCCTGACCACGGCCGAGATCGCGGAGGCCTGCGGACTCACCAGTTCCAACATGCGGGCGACGCTGTTCTGGTTGCAGCGGGCGGGCATGGTGAGCAGCAGCACGGCCACCTTCGCTCCGAATCCGGCGCGACCCGGCCTCAATACCTCCAAAGCCGTTTGGCGCCTTACCGCCCAGGGCCGGGATCAACGCTGGCAGCCACCCGACCTGGGAATACCTCCATCAGTCCCGTAGCGTTCGCTGACGGCACGATCGGCTGCTGAGGTGTAGGGCCCCACACACACCGTCCACACACACAGCGCATACCTCTGCGGAGGTCAACCCCCCGACTTGCGTTTACGTCGCGTCTTCTTCGGAGCCGCCGCCAGGGCTTCCGGTTCAGGTTTTCCCTCGCGCAGGGCACGCAGGATGCCGTCCCAGCGCACCTCGGTCTCGTCGTCGGTCAGCGTGTCGAGCATCAAAGAACCGTACAACGCCTGGGCGTGCATCAGGATCTCGCGGCGGTGGGTCTCGCCCAGCTGCTCGTAGACCCGTAGCAGGGCGTAAAAATCATCCTTGGGGTCGAGCGGGATCATCTTCTGCCCGGTCAGCAGGTAGATCACGTTGACGCCGGATTCGGCCAGCCGCTCCAGGTAGGTCACGGCCGGCTGCGCCCGGCCCCGCTCGTAGGCGATCTGCGAGCCCTTGGACACGCCGCCCAGCGCGCCGAACGCGGTCTGCGTCAGGCCCATGCGCTCGCGCACTTCCTTCAAGCGGGTTATAAGTTCAGACATGCAAACTCGTAAATGTTTACAGGTGCAGCATCTTGAACCATGATGGCGTCGCAATCTCGCCAACAGCGTCAGGGATGAAATGAGCGGACAGATCGTTCAAGGCAGCCGGGCGCTAGTGGTGGCGGTGCGCGCCGGGCTGGTGGCCCGCGACACGTCGCTCAGCGAGTGGTGCCGCCGCTACGGCGTCAACCGTTCCTGGACCTACGAAGCCCTGATGGGCCGGCGCAACGGGTTGCAGGCGCAAGCGCTGCGCCGCCGCCTGATGGATGAGGCGGGACTCTGAATGGGTTGCGTGTACGCACATGCGTGCAGTTTCTCACACCCGTTGTCTGCCGGGTATCCGATGGCGGTCTTTTCCAGACCCATGCGGCCCGTCAACCTGAACCGACAAAAAACACACCCGCATCTATGGCGCGGCGAGTACACACGAAGGAGAATCTTATGAGCCACAACACTATCCCCCGCATTTTGCGGACCCTCGCTGTAATGATCGGTTTCGCCACCCTCGCCGGCTGCGCCACCACCACCACGCTGATTGAGCATCACAGCCTGCAAGCCTCGACCAAGATGTCGTCCAGCATCTTTCTGGATCCGATCGCCAACGCCGATCACCGGGTGTTCCTGCAGGTGCATAACACCACCGACAAGGGCGGCATCGGCCTGACCCCGGCACTGGATGCGGCGATCCAGGCCAAAGGCTGGAGGATCGTGGACGATCCGGCGCAAGCCAAGGTCGTGTTGCAGGTCAACGTGCTGCAAGCCGGCAAGATCCAGCAGAATGCGCTGCAAGCGGCCCTTGGGGGCGGTTACGGCGGCGTGCTGGGATCGGGTATTGCTGGCGCCGGCATCGCGGCACTGTCTGGCGGCGGTGCGACTGCCATCGGCGGTGCGGGTCTGGCGGTAGGGGCAGCCGATTGGGTCGGCGGCCTGCTGGTCAAGGACGTGACCTACTCGGTCATCACCGATGTCCGGGTGTTGCAGCGCGGCGCACCGGGTCAGACCTTCGCCGTCACGCACAACACCTCGGCCAACAGTGGCGCGGCCAGCCAGTCGGGCGACCCCCGCATGCGCTTGCTGGGGGCGCTGCTGGGCCAGGGCAACGCCGGGACCAGCACCGGCAGCAACGTCGCCAGTAACACCGGCGAAAGCTACACCGAGCAGTCGCAGTACAAGATCCACCAGACCCGCGTCGTCAGCTACGCCAATCAGGCGAATCTGGACTGGCAGGACGCTGAGCCGGCCATCCGGCAAGGCCTGGTGAACACCCTGTCCGGGCTGTTCTGAGCCCCACGGGAGCACCCATCACCCCTACCTCGCGCGGGGGTTTTCTTCTCTGGTGTCGATTGCTGCGGCGGCATCAAACCCTCCGGTTCGGATTGGCCCCGCCCGCTGGATCTCCCCAAGCGGGGCGATGACCGCTTGCGGGCATCGGCACGGCAGCAGCAGCCGTGTAACCGGCCGCAAGGTGTGCCACAGAAGTCCAGTTTCCGATGAAATATCGGAAGGGTTGCTAGAGCTCCCTGAGATCACCTGCCGTTTACTCACCGGCCTATCAGGAGAGCAACATGAAGATCATCGGATACACCTACGATGCGGACATCCACTGCGTGGACTGTGCTTTTAACGAGGCTGCAGTGGGCGTGCTCAAGCGTCAACCACCGCTGTGCGTCGGTTCTGACGAATGTGGCATGGCGATGGACCTGGTTGACCGCGAGGGCAACAAGGTCCGCCCCGTCTACGACATCGACGCGGCCATCAATCTGGCGGTTTGTGGCGACTGTTTCGGTCGGCTCAGGGAGAAACAATCATGACCCTGAGCAGAACGATTGAGCAATGGAAGCGATGCAAGCCCGCGATTGAGCAATCGGAGGCCGCCGTCGCTCACACCGTCGAAGATGCGCAGCACGACATCCTCGAACTTCACGCTGCGTTGCGGAAGGCACAGAGGATATTGAAGAAGATCGCCTACCCGTGTCGTGGAACCGAAGACGAACGGATGTCCGTGCAGAACTTCGCTGAACGGATTCAGGCCACCTTCACGCTGGAACAACTGGAGGAAGATAGCCATGAAGCAGATGGTTAAGGTTCGCATCCGCAACCTGCCGGCGGCTTCGCCGATCATGCGCAAGAGCGGAGCGCATCAGCCTTCGCGTAAACGCGCGCGTCAGCAGGTCACACGCCAGCTTCGACGTGCCGACGGGTAACACTCACAGGCCACCTTCGGGTGGCCTTTTCTTGTTGGTACAACAAAAACCACGCCAGACGCTATAGCTCTCCGAGAACACTCGCTGGCACTCACCAGCATTTTCAGGAGCGCAACATGAACGTATCGTTTTTGGGCTACACCGGCAAGATTGTCTGGGATCAGTACAAGCGGTCCGGCCAGACCGCTCTCCGCCTCGTTGATGAAGACGGCTGTCCGATCGCCACAGCGACCTGCGCCCTTGAGGACGCAGAACTGGAATGGGGCGAGGTCATCATCAAGGACTGGTCGGAGAACCGCGGTATGGCCGAGGCGCTGGTGAAAGCCGGTGTTGTTCTGCGGTCGCACCGTCAGATCCCGACTGGATTCGCCTGGGCCAAGGTCTGCCGGCTGACCGAAGCGGCCATCGCCGATCTCGTTGTGGAGGTGGCGTGATGAGCAACTATGATCGTCACATCAGTAATGCGGTCGCTGAACTCCGCAAGGCCCGCGATCTGCTGACTCAGGAAATCGGCCGGCTGTCAGGTGAGCCTGTGGTAGACAAGCCAGTCGCCACGGCTCACGTTGACGGTGTGGTTTCTGCCGCTGTGTGCGGTGGCGATCACACGCCGGGGCCGTGGACGGTCGGGTCTTACGATGATCCGCTTCCCGACACGATCACGGTCATGGCCGACAACGGCTCGGGCCCACGGTCGATCTGCGACATCATCGGCGACAGGCCGGTCGATCTGGCAAACGCCAGGCTGATCGCTGCGGCGCCCGAGATGTTCCAGGCGCTCAAGGCGGTTGTCATGCCATCGTCCAACGCGGACGCCAACGGCAATGGGGTCATTCCCGGCCCCGTCCGGGATCGGGTCGAACACGCACTGCTGCGTGCCGTGATGGGCGATTAGACGTAGTCATTCAAGCCCCACTTCGGTGGGGTTCTTCTTGTCCGAAGCAAAAATCCACGGCGCGGCTACAGCTTCCTGAGACCACTCGCCAGCTTCCTCACTGGCTTATCAGGAGTTCCCTCATGGCTGCATCAGTACAAAAAGTTGTCCCCATCCGCAGAATGACCCGTTGGCCGGCCTGGCGTCAGGTTGCGCCCGGCACCGGATTGCCCTCACCTCGGACTACCAGCGCGCGCATCGAGATGCGTGAAGAAGCGATGACCGAACGCATCCTGGCGATACTCAAGACCGGCCCGGTGTATACGCGTGAAACGGCCCTCCGTATCGGCTGCGGTCAGAGAAACGTCAACTATCATCTGGGCAAGCTGCGGGATCATGGGCAGGCGACGCATGACCCGGCGTTGCAATGCTGGGTGTTTTCCGAGAACGGCCGCACCCGCGAACAGGCGGCGCGCGAGATCGAGCAGCTGATGAAGGATCTCAAGCCGGTACTGAACCGAACGATGTTGCTCAGGCTGTCCGGCATCCGTCGGCTGCTGCGCGATCCCAGGCACTATTGACCGTGCCACTCCAACCCCGGTCTTTTGATCGGGGTTTTCTTTTCCCAGCAGCGCCGGCAGCAAAAACCGGGACGGCAACTAGAGATTCCTGAGACCACTTGCCGACACTCACCGGCTATCAGGAGATTCACATGATCGACTATGCAGGACAGCCCTGTCACGTCATGGCAATGCGGTATCGCGATGGCAGCTTCTGCCTCTCGCTGCGCTGCGCGGACCAACCGCCGTCGCATCTGACGGCGAACTGCGATCTCGGCAACGAGACCGACGCTGACGGCCACCCATTGGTGGCAATCGGCGTGCCCCACATCCTGCCGCGGCTTCAAAAGGCCGGCCTGGTGGGGAGCGTCATCCGGTACGTATCGGGCTTCCCGGTCGTGCCTTGCCTGCTCGACTCCATCCGGGTCTGAGCACTCACACTCCCGGTCTTCGGATCGGGGCTTTTCTTTGCTCGAAGCAAAAATCCAGGGGGCGGCTATAGCTTCCTGAGACCACCCCTACCGGGGAATCTCCGCCATGTATTGCGGGGATTTGCTACCCCCGGCTGCTCAACGCAGGGCGTCTTCTTCGCTGTTCTCCCCTGAGCAGCACGGGAGATGGAGTCTTGTTATGAGTGAGATGAAAGAAGTAAAAGTTGGATCTGTCGTTTGGGCGGTATGGCCTAATGATCCAAAGAGACGCCCGCGACCGGGTATCGTCGTCGGTATAAAACGCGACGACCACGGCCCTTTGTACTGCGTCGTTTATGGTACGACCCAAGGCGTTGATGAACGTTCGTACAGGGTACTTCCGTGGCACGTCATAGTGACTGCTGCAGAGTCATCGAAGTTGGGGATGAACGCTATTGAGGGGCGATTTGATATTTCTCAAAAGCGTTGGTTTCCATCCGTGCAGTACGCCAGGGACATTAATTCTGTACCAGGATTACGGCAACGGGTCATCCAGGCGAACTGTATTGCGGTTGAGTACTTGAAAGATCGTTACAGTCGCTACGACGACTAAGACTCAAAAGCCGGCAGGGAATTCCCCGCCGGCTTTTTCTTTACTTCTCTCCGAGAAACCGATTCGGCTTGATGCGTGGCCCTTTCAGGGTTCCGCCCATCTTGATGATGAAGGATTCCATTACCTCAATGTCTTCCCGCAATTCTTCGCGGGTTTGGTGGGTTGGTGGAGCAGGCTCCCAATCGTCTTCGGTGTCATCGACGACGGGCACACTCTGATTTTGCGGATTCATTTCAATCTCCTGTTATTGAATACAAGGGTTCTGGCGACCCTGGCCGCTACAGGCAAAGGGAGGTCAGAAGTCTAGGAGAGACTTGGATTGTACCGTCAAATATCGTCAACAGCAACAACACGATTGGACTTTTGTGGCACGCCGCTGACCTTGCGTAGTAGGCCGGCGAAATCTCCCCCCGCCGGCCTTTCCTGTCGCTACTCAACCAGTACCGCAGCGGGCTTGACCCGTACCCGGCTGGTGTCGATCTCTGCCAGTACCAGCCGGTTCCCGCGCCTGGATTCCGCTGCCGTGGGGATGTAGCACCAACCTTCCAGTACCGCTTGTCTTAACGCCCGGTTGCGCTCCCGTTCGTCCAGCGTTCGGGTCGCCTCCCCGATCTGTCGAGGCGCACGGCGACGGCGATCCGCCTCTCCGGCGTGTTCAGCCGGGGGTCTGTCGGTCTTGCTTGGGATGTCAGCCCATTCTCCGCTACTGTGTTCGCGGGGAAAATACTTCAATGCGTCTAGAGACCTGTGAGAACACTTGTCGGTTGCTCGCCGACCTTACAGGAGATGGATGATGAACGAAGAAGAACTTGATAGGCAGTTTGCGGCTTGGTTCGAGGAAACGCAGCCCGCCCGGATTGCGGACTATGAGGCCGCATTTTTAGCTCAATATCAGGCCGAAGATCAGCTCGACGGACAGATTGCGAGCGCGCTGAAACTGTTGAGCGGGGGAACCCCTACACAGATGCTTGAGAATGAACGTAATGGGCTTCCCGTGGAAGAAATGGCAGGCATTCGGTTGTTCATAGAACAGATCGAAAGAACAATTCTGAACGGCGCTACCAACCGTGTTTCACAAGCACTGGTTTCCCACTTCGGAGACTACCTGATGGGTCTTGCTCTGGTTCAGAAAGAAGCAGCGTAATTCAAACCCCGGTCTTCGGATCGGGGTTTTTCTTTTCACGCAGCAAAAGTATCGACCTCCGCTACAGCTTCCTGAGATCACTTGCCGATTACTCGCCGGCTCATCAGGAGATTCATCATGGGATGGTCATTCGGCTGTACGTCAAAGAAGCAACAGGTGGCTGAGCTGCTCGCTCACACGGGCGGCGTTCGCACCCGGACAGTCCTCAAGCACTCACTCAAAGGCAACGTCTTGTGGACGGTCGAGGAAATCGGACCGGCACCGGACGGGTCACAGGGCAGCGTCCGGTTCATCGGCTGCTACCTGTTCAAATACACGTGCGGCATGTGGGGTTACAAGGGGCTGGAAGAATCCATGGAACCGTATTACTACACGGTCCCGACGGGCTATTTCAGCCTGGTGCCCGAAACAGAACCTGGCACAAAACCCGCCTGGCGCAAGGAAATCATCGAGCGCCGACGTATCGAAAAGATGGTGCGTCTGCGCCAAATCCCGATGGGCCAGGTCTGGTGTTGCCGGTATGGTCGAGCTGACTTTCAGGTGACGGGCTACCACGGTCATACTCAGGTAGTGGGCTGCATCGAGGGTCGTCCCGGACTTTACCGCGTTCCCCACTACAATCTTGAGCGTCCTGTCGGAACGCTTCCAGACAGTGCTTCCTTGTCTGCCTGAGCGTGTCATTCACAGCCCCGATCTTCGGTTCGGGGCTTTTCTTTTGGCACGGGGCTGGGCGCGAGGCGTGGCCTTCCCTCACGCGGCCTTGCGAGTTCCGCTACGCCGGGTCGCCGATTCGGCGATGCCTTCGCTGACGGCCATCCCTCTGAGGAAGGCGCAACGGCTTACGTCCAGCCGCCGCTGTGTGCGCGTTGCCGCGACGTACATCAGGCGGATTTCCTCCGCCGACCTCTCCGGCTTTTCAGCGAGATCCTTGTCCGTCGGGAAGTCCGACCCCAACGCCACCGACTCGAACTGCAATCCCTTGGAGGCGTGCGCCGTCATCAGCGTGACGGTGCCTGCACCGGGATTCTCACAGGCTCGCAACAGATCCCGCAGCCGCTGGAAGCCCTGGTTCTCGATCATCTTCAACAGGCGCTTGTACTCGGCGCCATCGCTGGATTTGTCGGCGTGCTCAAGGAAGCAGTCGTAGTCCCTGAACACGCGCAAGTCCGTGCGCTGTGCACGCCCACCCTCACGCAGAGCTTCGATGTCGTCGATGATGTCGATCATCGAGCGGGCACGCGGCAGGTAGCAGGACTGCCCCAGCGAGACTAGCGCAGCAGCTTCTTCCATCGCACCGGCATTGGTACGGCAGATCATCGCCTGGGGTGCATCATGGCCGCGGCTCCGCGTGAGAATTTCCGTCTCCACCGCCGGGTTGCCGCTCAACTGCACCGTCGCGCCCAGCCGGTGCAGTACCGCCGATGCGAGGTCGGCCAGCGGTTGCCCAAAACGGAAACTCTGGGTGAGTTCCAGCCGCCGACCGGTCTGGATCCGGCTCATCGCGTCCACCGATCCGCGCCACTGGTAGATCTGCTGGTACGGATCGCCCGCAACCACGACCTGTGATCCTCGGGCCGCCATCGTCTCCATCAGCTTCAGGGTGACGCCGTTGGCGTCCTGAAATTCATCGCCGATCAGGTAGTCACCCGCTGGTCCCGGACGCAGGCCTTTGGCAACGTCTTCGATGTACCCCTTCAAGTAAACGTCGTGGGGCATCGCCATGTCGCTGTCCGCCACGAACACCGCTTTTGCCAGTCGCTCGGAGTGCGGCTTGAGGGCCATCCGCACCCGGTCCCGGTACAGCGCCACCTCGTGATTCCCGGCCCGCAGGTGATGCTTCATCATCCGCTCGTCGCCTGACTGGCAGTAGACCGCCAGGGACCGCATAGCGATGTAGGCCGCCCCGATGGGCGTGATCGGCATGGACAGACAAGGCAGTTCCACCCGTCCGAATCCGAGGCGTCTGGCGATGTCGACCGCCAGCAGCTTGGCACCGACGCGCTCGCCGTAGGTCGGCTTCATCGAGCGGAACGCGAGGCTGTGCAGCGTCGAGGCGGCCAGGCCGGAGATGCCGCCCGAGAGGATCCGGCCGCGCATCTCGTCGGCCATCGCGCGGTTGAAAAAGAACGCGCTGCCGTCCTCCCCTTTGTCGCCCTTGGCCTTTGCCATCGCCAGCAGGGTGGTGGTCTTGGCCGCACCGGCATAGCCCACGACAGTGAGAGGGGGGCGTGACGGATCGGTGCCGGCTTCAACGACAGCGCGCTGTTCAGGGGTGAGCGGCATGGGGGTTTCCCGAGGGGGTGGCACCCTCTCTAGCAACCTCCGAAGGTTTTTCCTCTGCGCAGCCCGCAGGGGGATCCGAAGTGGAGATCCAAGCAAAAACCACCGCCTCAGCTAGAGATTCCTGAGATCACTCGCCGGAATGTTCCGGTTCATCAGGAGAGCGTTATGAGCAACAACACCAAGTGGGATGAGATCGCCGCACAGCTGCTTGCATCCATCGAAGAAGGCCGTCCGCCCTGGCAGCGCGACTGGAACACACCGGCCGGTACGGTCGTTGCGTTCTGGCCCACCAACGTCGCCAGTGGCAAACCGTACCGCGGTTGCAATGCCATGATCCTGCTCTACCAGAGCCAAAACATGGGCTGGGCGGATCTGCGGTTCCTGACGTTCAACCAGGCCCGTGTGGCGGGCGGCATGGTCAGGAAAGGCGAGAAAGGAACCTTCGTGTTCCTGTTCCTGCCGATGGTGAAGCTGCCATCGCCGCTGAACGGCAAGATCGTCTGGTCGGCTGACGATCCGGTCTTGCTGAAAGCCTTTCCCGGCAGATTGCCCGCCGGGACGGAGCGGTTCGGTGTGCAGCGGGGCTACACCGTGTTCAACGTCACCCAGGTGGACGGCTTGCCGTCGGTCGAAGCGATGGTGGAGACGGTTGAGGCACCCGAGGGCACCGATCCAGCCTGTGCCAAAGCGCACGTCCTGGCCCGGTTGTGCGCGGGGTCCGTGCTGGTCAAGCACGGACACGACACGCCGGCCTATGCCCCAGGCTCGGACCGGGTGCTGATGCCGGAACGCAAGAACTTCGAGACGCAGAGCGGCTATTACGCCGCCTTGTTTCACGAGTTCGCTCATGCCAGTGGCAGCCCCAAGCGTCTCAACCGGGACGCAAAGGGCACCCAGGACTCGGTGGCCTACGCCATTGAAGAACTGGTCGCTGAGTCGGGTGCGGCGTTCGTTACGGCATCGGTGGGTCTGTCGTATCAGAGCCAGCACGCCGATTACCTGGCGGAGTGGGCGAGGAAGCTCCGCAAGGCGTTTCCGAACCCGGCCGACGTGCTGATGCGCGCCTTTAGTGCGGGTCAAAAAGCGGCGGATTGCGTGCTGGCCGGTTTGCCGGATGCACAAGCCGCTGTTCGGCACGCTGCGTAACTCAAGCCCCCGGATCTTCGGATCTGGGGGTTTTCTTTTTCGTCGATTCGTTTCGCAGGGCGCTGGAAGCAGGCAAGCCCAGACCCTCAGAACCCGACATGAACACCCCCGCAATGACTTTCGAGCAGGAGATGGGCAAGGCATGGAACCGAATGGTGTCCCTCAGCGCCACGCTGAAGACGCTGCGAGCACTCTCCAATCCGGTCGCCCCGCCCGTCATCGTTAACGCTATGCAAAAGCTTCTTACGAGGCTGGTTTGGTGTGGGCTTTGATGCAGTCGAGTACGTCGGAGAACGTGACCATCTTCTCGGCGTCTTCATCGGAAATGTCGATTTCGAATTCATCTTCGAGTGCCATCACCAATTCGACAGTATCCAGGGGATCGGCGCCGAGATCTTCGACGAACATTGCGGTTGGTGTGATTTGGTCCTCGCTGACTGAAAGCTGCTCGGCGATGATCTTCTTTACTTTCTCGTCCAGACTGCTCATTGGGTGACTCCCCCGCATGAAGTTGCGGTTGAAACAGACCGCATTGTAAGAGTTCAGTACGCCGGCTGCCCACGTTGCCGAATTCTGCCGTCCAGCATTAACGCCACCGTCGATGTACTCCGTGAGGTGGTGCAAAAGGTCGTCGCCCTGTCTGAAGTGAACGCGCATGACAGGCTCCGTTTGCGCTCCTGATAGGCCCGCGAGTGACGGGCAAAAGGTCTTAGGAAGCTGCAGCCGTGTGCCTGGATTTCGCCGACAGATGTGTGGATTGCTCCGTCCACACCGGACGTTCCGACTCAGAGTGCACCTCCCTTTTCGCGCTCCCCAAGCGGGGCGATGACCGCTTGCGGGCATCGGCACGGGGGTTCGGACTGGCAATAAAGCCAGCGGAAAACCCCGTCAAGGAAATACTTTTGGTGCTGCTAGAGTAGACATGGACATACAAGACATTCTCACCACAGCAGCCGATTTCGTCACCCAAGCCTCGTCTCGTCTGGTCGAGCTTGAAGCCGAAATTCGCGCCGCACAGCCGGTCCGCGATCGCGCCGTGCTGATGTATCTCTACCGCCACAAGCTGCCCTGCCTGGGCTGCCCGCACGTCACCTGGAAGCAGTGGCGCAGCCATCCGCGCAATCCGGTCCATCGCTGGCTGGCGCACCGCCTGCAGGCTCCTTTGCCGCATCTTCCGCGCGGCGATGACTGCAAGGATCTGCGTCCGCTGGTCGTCGAAGTGCTCACTCTGGAGCGCCGCCGAGCGATGCTGGTCCACCATCTTTCGGCTCTGGCGCGTGTGCTGGCGGCCATAAAAACGCTGCCGGAAACACCTCCGTGAAACCATTTCCGAACGTGTGGGTTGCTCCGATTTTATCTGCCCATCCGATTCAAATTAACGCTCATCTACGTCTCCCCAAGGCGGTCAACGGGGTTCATCGCGCAGGCGATGAAGCCGTTGGTCGCATGTGTCCAGAGGCACTGGTCGATGCGGATTCACCGCAAAACGACCCGCACTTCTGAGAGCGGCCATTTCACAGGATGACACCTCCCGTTGACTAATCAGAATCATATAAGACCCTTTTCGCCAAACACCGGATTTCCTGCCCATGACCCAGCTCCTGATCGTTGAATCTCCCGCCAAGGCGCGCACCATTGCTTCCCTGCTCGGCGCCGGCTGGCGTGTGTCGGCGTCGATGGGTCACGTCCGGGATCTTCCACAGAAAGAGTTCGGGGTTTCACGCGAAACATTTGCCCCGGAGTACGTCCCGACGACACGGGGCAAGGAAGTCCTCTCCCGTCTGCGCGCTCAGGTCAAGACCGCCTCGCACGTTTACCTCGCCACTGACCCCGACCGGGAGGGGGAAGCCATCGCCTGGCACTTGGCCGAAGCCTTGCATCTCCCGAAGGGCAAGACCTCCCGTGTCGCCTACCACGAGATCACCGAGACGGCGATCCGCAAGGCGCTGGCGTCTCCCCGTGACATCGACCTGCACTTGGTCGATGCCCAGCAGGCTCGCCGGGTGCTGGACCGGGTCGTGGGGTACACGGTCTCCCCCAAGCTGTGGGCGCAAGCCAAAGGACTGGGCCTGTCCGCCGGCCGGGTGCAGACCCCGACCTTGCGGCTGGTGGTGGAGCGTGACCGGGCCATCGCGGACTTCAAGACGACCCATCACTACGGGGCGGAACTGGACATCGCCCACGCCCTGCCCTTTACCGCAACCTGGGACACCACCGCTTACCGCAAGTCCGAAGACGAACCCTACGTCCTCGATCGATCAGTTGCCGAGTCGGCGGCGTCTGTCCGGGCCGTCACGGTCAAGACCTGCCTGGACGGTACTCGCCGGGTCAACCCGCGTCCGCCGTTCACCACCAGCGCGTTGCAGCAGGCGGCGTCCGCCAAGCTGGACTTCTCGCCCGAGTACACCATGCAGCTGGCGCAGGCGTTGTTCGAGCGGCATCACGCCATCTCCTATCACCGCACCGACTCTGTGGTGCTGTCCACGGAGGCTATCGACGCCATCCGTTCCTACGCCAGGACCAAGGGCTATCCGTTGCCCGGCAAGCCGATCCAGCACACCGGCAAGTCGAAGAACGCGCAGGAAGCCCACGAGGCCATCCGTCCTACGGACGTGACGGCCGAACAGCCGCAGGGCGTCACCGGCGACGCACTGGCGCTCTACAAACTCATCCACCGGCAGGCGGTGGCTTCGCAGCTGGCGCCGCTGGTGCTGGCGACCCGCAAGATCGTATTGGTGAATGTCGCACAGGACAGACCGGCACTGGCACAGGGCGCTTTCACTTACGAGGCCAAAGGCCAGACCGTCACTGAACCGGGCTTCACGGTGCTGACCGGTGCGCCGACCGAAACCAGACTGCCGTCCATTGCCACCGGAACAAAACTCCATGTCGAAGACGGTCGCGTGCTCGAACAGCAGACCCAGCCGCCGGCGCGCTACACCGAGGGCTCGCTGATCGCCGATCTGGAACGCCGCGGCATCGGACGCCCGAGTACCTGGGCTGCCATCCTCTCCAACATCAAGACACGCGGTTACATCACCGTCAAAGGCAAGAAGGTCTTTTCCACGCCGGTCGGCTCGGCACTGGTGGATGCACTGGCCGACATGCGCTTCGCCAGTTACGACTACACCGCCCGGCTGGAGAAAGCGCTGGACCGCATCGCCGCCGGGGAAGTCGGCTACACCGCCGTGGTGCGCAAGGGCTGGGCGGATCTGGACGAGGACATCGCCGGCAAGATGCACCCGATGCACGTGCCGGACGTTGCCGTGGCCGCCGCCCGTCCACCGAAGCCATCAAGCCGAAGCAAGGCTGCTCCCAAGTCAGCCACCCAGCGCAAGACCGGCACCCGGTCCACGAAGTCGTCAGGCGCGAAGTCAGCCGGTACAAGGTCAACCGGTACGAAGTTCGCTGGCACGAAGTCAGCCGGTACGAAGTCAGCCGGTACGAAGTCCGACGGCAAAACCCAGAAGTGCCCCGAGTGCGGTGCGGCCATGAAGAAACGTAGCTCCGCGCGCGGGGAGTTCTACGGCTGTTCCGCCTACCCCGACTGCCGGGGCACCCGCCCGGCCTGACGCTGTTAACCCCTCACCCCTCACCCAGGAGATCATCCTAATGAACAGAGACACACTCATCATCGCGACCCCGAAGATGGCAAGCCTGGTTGCCCTGTTTCGTCCGACGCGACGCCGGGGCCAGCAGGCAACCTGGGAAGCGAAAAGTGAATGGGGAAAGGTCCGGGTCGAGGGCTGGCTCGACCAGAGGCATCGGGATGTCATCGATGCGGTCATGATGATGCCGATCCTGGACGATGCAGCGGTCAGTTGCGCGGAGCGGCCGGACCTCCGCGTCCTGCTGGGCATGAAGCGCTGGAGCCTCAAGGAAACGATACGGGTCCTCGACGAGTTGAGCCACACGTCCGTCACCCTGGTCGATGCCCGGGGACACACCCGGATCTCCGGGCCACTGCTGTACTTCTCGCACGGACCAGACGGCAAACGCCCCGTGGACTGGCCCGGATTCAGGCTGCGGTTCACCGGGGCGGGATGCTTCAGCGAAGTCTTTGTGTCTCCGCAGTGGGTCGCGCTCCTGGAAGAAGATCCGGCGGGTTACACCATCGGCGTGCTTGACCTGAACCACGGGCCGGCGCAAGCGGTGGCCCGGTTTGTTGTGTGCGCCGGCGTCGAAGTAATCGAGGAAGCTCCCGCTCCCGACCGCCGGGAGTCCCGCGCCGCATGAGGGTAACGACCGCAAACGGACTGGGCTTCCTCGTCTTGGTGATCCTCTCCCTCGGTGTGCATGAACTCGGCCACTTCCCCGCCGCCCTCCACGGCCTGTAAAGGACAATACTCATGAACCTCGACGAGACGAACGACAGGAAGGCGAGCGGCTGGCGCTCACTGATGGAGCCCGTGCCGCACTGGGGCGGCGACACCATCAAACCGCTCGATGAGGGTGCGTACGACACCGCTCAACGCTTCCCGCTGACACACTACTGCGTGGCGTCCGGCGATCTCAACGTCCACCGCGTCGTCGGCACATGCCATCGCGACTACGCCGGAATGACCTGGGCCGATCTCTACGTCAACGGCGAACGCATGGATCTCAATCATCGGCGGCTGGAAGAAAACCCGACCTATTACACCGACCCGTCGCACAAGGAACCGACCATGGACTTCGTGAGCCTCAATGGTCTCGACTGGTACGTCGATGGCGACGGCAACCACCGGACCTGCATCGCCCGCTTCTACTTTCATGCTCATGGGCTGACGCAACTCCGCGGGGTCTTGCTCCACGACTGGCGGACCGACACTGACTTCGTGACGGCGCTGGCCGCCTGCAAGGCAATCATCAAAGCGCGCCGCTTGCCGTGGGAACTGGACCCCGCTCACGAGATCGCTGGACGCGAGGATACCGCCGGCTGGTATCTCGACCGCTACCACAACTATGCAACGCTCACGGCGCCCGCTTCCGTGACCCGTCGCTTCCCGTCGCATCTTGACTGTGCCGCACTGAAACGGTTAGCGGACTTCGCCGGCCAGCCCGCATGGCGGCGGCTCTGGACCTCGGGCCCGTGATGCCCCGTCCGGGTCATTGATCTCATGCTCGCCCCCGGTCACAAGCTCACCGGCCTGTCGGCAGGCGTCATCGTCTGGACGCTGCTGGCCGGCCATACCCCGCTGGCGTGGCTGGCGATCCCGGCCGGGTTTATAGGAGGCGGCGCCCCGGATCGCATCGAGTGGCTCTGGCATCACCGCTGGATCACCCACCGCACCCTGACCCACTGGCTGCCGCTGTGGCTGGCGCTACTCGGCGTGGGGGTCTGGCACGACACCACGCTGTGGGCGGCCCCGCTGGTCGGCTTTGCTGCCGGCGGACTCACGCACCTGCTGTTTGATCTGCCCAACCCCCTGGGGGTGCCGATCCTCTCTCCGTTCCACCGCCTGTCACTGCGCTGGTGGAACTCCGGCAAGCATGACGGACTGCTCACCCTGGCCTGCATTGGACTGGCCGCAGCGGCCGTGTGGATGAAAACCCACAGGGGCGGCTGATGATCCGCTCACAAAAAACCTGACTGCGGCTATAGATCTCTGAGAACACCTTTCAGGTGAAGTCTCCGCTGTGTGTCGCGGGGACTGATCCCCTCCGGCTGCTCGATGCACAGCGTCTTCTTCTGCTGCGCTCCCGTGTGCAGCACGGGGGAGGAATGGTTGAGATGTCTGAGATTAAAGTTGGATCAACGGTCCTTGCGGTCTGGCCGAACGATCCAAAAAGAGTGCCACGTCCAGGCATCGTTGTCGCCATTCTGCGCGATGGCGACAAAGTGCAGGCCCGCGTTGTCTATGGGACAACGAAGTCTGCGCAAGGTGGCACGCGCGAGGGTAACAAGCCCTGGTGCGTACTGACCACGCCTGCCGAGTCATCCAGACTTGGATTTCGGCGGCAGGAGCAAGGTCGGTTTGACACGGGTCGCTTGCGGCTGTTCGTTGTTGAAAGCCTCACTGTCGTTGGGAACATCGACGCAGTACGGGGTCTGAACGATGCTTTGGTTGCTGCCCGTAAGGTAGTACCGAAGTATCGCGGTCGTTAATTCAAAAGCCCCTCTTTCGAGGGGCTTTTTCTTCAGGGCGGAGAACCTTACTTCTCTCCGAGATACTTGTTGGGGCGAATCCGGGGTTCCTCTACCTTGATCCCCTGGGTGATGGCGAAAGCTTGCATCGCTTCTTCGTCTTCCGCCCAGTCGCTGGGGGCCGGCTCCCAGTCGTCGGCTTCATCGACGGGGGTGCAGATCTGGTTTTGTGGGGTCATGTGAATCTCCTATGTGAGGTTACAGTTTTCCAACGACCCTGGCCGTTACGGTTCGAGGGAACGTCGTGTTTGTAGGAGATGCGAGCATTGTACTGCCGGCTCCGACAGCGTTCAAGTGTGTCCGGCAACAAAAATCTCCATCGTCGCTACAGCTTCCTGAGATCACTTGCCGGATTCTCAACCGGCGACTTAGGAGATGAAGATGAAAAAACCCGTTTGTTCACGTTGCGGCAGCGATGCCGTCCTGCTCGATGCCTACGCTGAGTGGGATATGGAGAAGCAGGACTGGGTGTTGCAGAACGTCTTTCAGGATGCAATCTGTGAGGACTGCGAAGGCGAGGCCAGTCTGGACTGGGTGGATGTCACGTCCGAAGCCAGCGACTCACTCGCCTGTGCGGGGGCAGTCTGATGCACAAAAACAAGCGTCCGGTATGTGGCAGTTGCGGCGGCACTCGCATCGAGGTTGGCGCTTGGGCCGTGTGGGATGCGGAAACGGTGGCGTGGGTGCTGGAAAGCAGCGACGAAGCGGAAGCGGTCTGCCATGACTGCAACCGCAAGACCCGGGTTGAGTGGCGACCCTTACCAAAGGGATCGCCACCAGGCCCATCAGAGTTCCTTGGCGATCCCGCATTGAAAGCGCGGGCTGCACGGGACCTTCCACCCCCTCGGTCGCGTGCGGAAGCAATCAACGCGATTTACGGGGCGGCGAAGCCTTACGAGGGCAAGCGCTACGCGGGACTGCCAGTGCAGGATCGAGTGAAGATCCTGCTGACCTGGAGTCGCTGCGCTTCGCTGCTTGAAGCTCCGGCCCGTCCTATCGTCAAGGGCGGTGTTGTTGATCTGTCCTGGTATCAAGAACGGTCGGAAGCTGCCTAACTCACACCCCCGGATCTTCGGATCTGGGGGTTTTCTTTGGAGAACCCCCATGCCATTCTCTTTTTTCCTCGCCATCCTTACCGCCATCGTTGTGGATCTGGCGCTGGAGTGGCTGCTGTACCACGGACTGAGAAAATGATCGTGTTCCAGCACCGATACACCTGCACGATGCAACTGGCCGACCCGGAGATCCACGCAGTAGCGTTACGGCACGGCCTGCATCGCTTCACCGTTGCGGTCTCGAAGGAGCTGGCGCCCCTTATGACCGGGATGCGCGGCCACATCGCCGGGACGCACGAGGCGACCTGGAACCTGAATTTCGCTGTCCCGAACCCCGCTTCGCCGTCGCTGGATTTGTCCCTGACTATTGTGGAGCGACAACCCCTGCTGGCCTCATTGTGGTGGGCGCCCCTGAACGTCGCGAACGGGGTCTTCAAACTCCGGATCAAGCACGCCTGCATCCAGGAAGTGCGGGTTGCGCTGCTGTTTGCCATCGGCAAGGTCTGCAAGCGCCAACAAATACCCTGACTGCTGCTACAGTTTCCTGAGAACACTTGTCGGCGACTCACCGACTCATCAGGAAAGAACACATGACACCCCAAAAGCCAATCATTGGTCAAGAAGTGATTTGCCCCGACGGTTTAGGTCGGGTTATCGCATTTGATATAACGTCCGCGGACAGGTACATACAAGTTTCTACCTATGTCAAAGATCGGCAGTGCCGCTGGTCGCCAGACAACGTGGAACTAATTGATCCGCGCAAGTGACGCGCATGGCGAGCAGTAACACTCACGCCCCTGGTCTTCGGATCAGGGGTTTCTTTTTGTGTGGCCGGCAAAAATCCCGGCCGCCGCTATAGCTCCATGAGATCACTTGTCGGCGACTCACCGACTCATCAGGAGATGCACATGGGCAAGATGGAAAACCTGACCCCCGATACGTCGGTGGATCATGCGGCACTGCGCGATCTGGTCACACCGTTCGCCGCCAATGAAGTGCGGTGGCGCATCGGCAGTACCACCAAGGACAAGACCCGCGGCACGGCCCTGGCCTACATCGATGCGCGTGCGGTCATGAAGCGCCTCGATACGGTCTTCGGACCGGGCGGCTGGAATTTCACGCTTCAGAGCATTGCCGGCGGCTTCATCGGCCGGCTGGACGTGACCTGGCCGTCGGGCCGGACCACGACCCGGGAAGATGTCGGGGCCTCATCCGACATCGAGCCGCTGAAAGGCGGTGCGAGCGATGCGTTGAAGCGGGCGGCGGTATCCCTCGGCATCGGCCGGTATCTGTACTACCTGCCGACGGTCTGGGTGCCGCTCAAGGATGGGAAGTATCTGTCTGAAACGCCAAACCTGCCGTCCTGGGCGCTGCCCAAGGCCAAGCCGGTCAAAGCCAAGCCGGTCAAGGCCAGTAGCGCCCCGCAGTCTGAGGTTCAGGACGCTGCAACGGCTAACGACGGTGGCGTTTACTGAGGTCCGTCGCAGTCCGTAGTCACTCACGCCCCCGGTCTTCGGATCGGGGGTTTTCTTGTCTCTGAAACAAAATACTTCGCTTCTGCTAGAGCTTCCTGAGACCACTCGCCGGCTTTCTCACCGGCACTCAGGAGTTACCTCATGGCTTCAGTCAACAAAGCAATCCTCATCGGCAATCTCGGTCGTGATCCGGAAGTGAAGTCGCTTCCGTCCGGCATCTCCGTCGTCAACCTCGCCATCGCCACCTCCGAGTCCTACAAGGACAAAGAGGGCAACAAGATCGAGAAGACCGATTGGCATCGCGTCACGCTGTTCGACAAGCTGGCCGACATCGCCGGTCAGTACCTGACCAAGGGTTCATCCGTCTACATCGAGGGCCGTCTCCAGACCCGCAAGTACGAGAAGGATGGCGTGGATCATTACGCCACCGAAATCGTTGGCCGTGAGCTGCGGATGCTCGGTGGCAAGCCGACAGCTGCGTCTGACGACGCGCCTGCCGCTGCTGCTGCCGCTGCGCCCGCTGTCAAGCGTGCCGCAAAGCCCGCCCCTGCCACTGTGGCAGCCGGTGATGACTTTGAGGATGACGACATCCCCTTCTAAGGGAGGTTGCCACTCATGCCCCGGATCTTTTGATCCGGGGTTTTCTTCACTGATCCCGAGACCCCCATGACCCCCTCCGCAGACCCCACCGAAGAACGCTTGAGCGAACACGCTGCCCCCGATCCTGTCAGCGACTACTACGCCGACGATCTCGTCAATCACTTCCGGCTGACCGGCACCATCGTTGCCCTCGACCGCCGGCAGTCCGGCACCACTACCATCACCGTGCAGGCCGGCTCGCTGCCGGACAAGTTCGTGGCCGGCAGCCAGGGCACCCGGCTGTTCACGTCGCGTTTCCTCATCCGCGTGCCGCCGCGGCTCAAAGCCAAGTGGCCCGACCGCCTGCTGCGGGCGTCACCTTCCATCGTCACCGTCACCGGACGCCTGCACGGCATCATCGAGATCATCGACGGCCGCGAGTACCTGCTGCAGGAGATGGTCGCACAGGACATCCGCTTCATCGCTCGCCATGGCATCGTCGCCACCCATTCGATGCACTGGCTCAGGCCCGTCGAGGATTCCGAGAGAGCGGACAAAACAAAACCCAAGGACAGCGAACCGATCGACGATACCGCCGGGCCGTCTGCTGAACCAGAGCCGGAACCGGTTTCCGCCAACCCTGCTGGCCGCGAGGCGTCCTGATGGTGCCCGCGATCCCTCCGCCTGCGGTCTGCATCGTGCAGGCCGAGGTGCGATACCGCGTGCCGGCGGATCTGATCCGCGGCGTACTGCACGCCGAGGGCGCCGGCCCCGGCGTGGCGGCCCGCAATGCCAACGGCAGCGAGGATCTGGGCTGGATGCAAATCAATACCCTGTGGCTGCCGAAGCTGGCGCGCTACGGCATCACCCGTGACAGCCTGCTGTACGACCCCTGCATCAATGTCGGCGTCGGCGCGTGGATTCTGCAGCGCTACTACCTGCGCTTCCGCGACTGGACTGCGGCGATCCGCGCCTACAACGCCGGCCCCGACCGGTCCGGCGGCTACGACTATGCCCGCCGCGTCATCCTCCGGTGGCGTGGCCTCACGTTTACCCACAACACAGGAGTCACCGATGAAGCTCAAACATCTTCCGAATAAGGAATCCTTTGAGAATTACACCCTGCGGCTGCGTGAGTCGCAGTCCAAAACGCTGGAGCAGTACCACAAGTTCGTCTGCAAGCAATCCGGCGTGGAGATGTCCGTACCCGAACTGCTGACGGCGATGGTGACTTCGTTCATGGAGGACGACCGCGAGTTTCAGCTGTCCTTGAAACCGGCCAGCGCCAAACCCCGAGCGAACCCCGCCACAGACTCCGTCAGCCAGTCGTACTGATGTGGATGACGCCGGTGCTGAGGTAGGCGCTCGGTGAAATCGCGCCTGCTCAAATCCTGGCTGCGCCTGTTGACGCTGTGGTGGCTGGGTACGGCGGTGTTCTGGTCGATGTCGGATCCGCGCATCGCGGCGACCTGGCAGCGCCTGACCGGGCACACCGTCGCTATCGGCGTGCTCAACTCCGGGCTCTACAGCCTGCGCATCCTGCGGCACTGGAGCCTGCCGGTGGCTGGCTTGACCCTGCTGGCGGTGGTCTGCGGTGCGGCACTGATGGGGGTGGCGTTTCACGTCGCGGCGGTGCTGCGTGGCAAGCGGGTGCAAGCCCATGACACGGACTCGCATTGGCAGGGCGTGTCCCTGTCGATGGGACGCCTGCCAAGACCGGCCTGGGCGGGGCTGCCCATCGCGGGTGTGGACATCGAAGCTGAAGGCGCGCTGTCACAGCGCCTGCACGCCATGACCGAGGCGCAACGCGCGGTCTTTGGTGAAGTGCTGGGGCTGCTGGCCGCACACCCGGACGCTTTTGTCGGCGACGGCCATCAAGGCACGCTGCTCGAACACACCCTGCATGTGCTGGAACGCCTGCCGGCCTCCTGCAACGATCCGCTGTTGCCGATCGCCGCAGCGGCACATGACGCCGGCAAGATCCTCGCCTGGACGCGCGACGACACCGGCCAGTGGCAACGGCGAGGCTGGCACGACGATCTGGGCGGTCTGCTGCTGTCGGCGCTACCGTCGGTGGAGCGGCTGCCTGAAACCGAATCCCGCATCCTGATCCTGGCGCTGCGCTTCGCTCACAAGCGCCAGCGCACCCCGGTGATGCCGCTGTGGACGGACACCGAGCGGCTGCACAAGATTCAGGACGCCATCACCGATGCCGATCACACCGCCACGGCGGTGGAGAAACAGCAGGTGCTGGAAACCTTGGACAAGGACACGCTGCTGATGCGGGCCTTCATCGAGGCGCTGCCGACGATGCAGTTCCAGCTACCGGGACTGCGCAAGGGCGTACAGGCCACGGGCTGGCGCAAGGGCGGCCGCCTCTACCTGTCCGAACCGCGTCTGCGCGAGTCCGTCAGCGAGGCGATGCAGAAGATCGACGCCAACGCCGCTGCGGCCTGGACGGCGCCGCGCAAGAAAGGCCAGCTGGCGCAGCAGACCGCCGATCTCATTGACGCACTGTCGAAAGCCGGCTGGATCGTCTCTCAGGTGGATGCCTGGACGGCTGAGCCACCGCTGTGGATTGTGCAGAGCGGCACCCTCACCCTGCGCGGCATCCTGATCGTGGACCTGCCCGCCGAGCACCAGAGCCGCCTGCCGGGCGATGCGCCCTACGAGATGACCGTCAGCGGGCCGCTGTTTAGACCGCCCACCGCCCCGAGGACCAAAGCGCCTGAGTCTGACGACCCGACGCCGGCGCGGCAGGGACCCACGGTGACACCTTTTCGCAAGGCGACTCCGAAGCCTTTGGACAAGCCTTCCCCGAAGCCTTCCGCCAAACCTGAGCCCAAACCATCTCCGCCTCTCGCCAAGACCGCACCCAAACCCGCGCCGGCCGCCGCACCTGATTCAAGCCGCGGGGCCAGTGAAGCCCTGCGCGCACGCTTGAAACGCAAGGGTCAATCATGACGGTGGCCCGGCGTATCTGGCTCCCCGCCCTGGCGCGGGTGGCGGCCGCACTGGCGCTGATCCTCGCGTGCCCGGCGCTGGCGCTGCTGGCAGCAATGGTCTCCCCGCGCCTGCGTTCGACCCTGGCGCAAGACGCGGCGCTGCTGCTGGCCGACCTGCACGCCGATACCGGGTGGCCGCTGGCGCTGGTGGTCACGGCGGCGATCGGCGCGCTGGTCCTCATCCACCCGTTCCCGCCAGATGACCTGGCTCGCGATCTGGTGGCCTGGGTCGACCACGACGACTACCGACAGATGTTCTGGGGCAGCCCGCGGGTGCCGGCCGTTGACTGGTATCTCGGCTTCGACCACCTGGCCGCACAGGCGTGGATCCTGCCCGCAGCCTGGCGGGCGCTGCCATTCCAGTTGCTGCCGTTGCTGGGACTGCTGGGGGTGATGATCGCCGCCCTGGCTCGCATTTTTCCAGCAGAAATCCCGGAACGGCGCCTGTGGATCGCCGGGCTGCTGCTGCTGACCTTGCTGATGCCGGGCATGACCACCCGCATTATGCAGGGGCGCCCGGAGATCTGGTTTTCAGTGTGGGCGCTGTCCGCCCTGGTCCTTGAGGGCTGGCTCTGGTGTGCCATCGGCCTGCTGCTGGCGCCGCTGTACTGGCTGGCCCCGATCTACGCCGCCGGCGCGCTGCTGCTGAGGACGCACAGCGACCGTCCCTGGCGTACCCGCCTCCTGTGGGGCGCAGCCTACGTCGCCGTCAGCGCCGCTCTCTGGTGGTGGCTGTCGGATGGCCGCTGGCTCAATGGCCTGAGCTTACTCGTCACCTCCGGGCACGACCGTATCGGTTCCGTGTCGGAGACGGATACCGTGTGGACGCTGATGGCCGCCTCCGGCGCCGCGCTGTGGGCGTGGCTGGCCTGGCGCTATCGACGCGGCTTCGATCTGCAAGCCGATCGTGATTTGTGGCTGGTGCTGGTGATCTTCCTGATCCCCGACATGGTGCGCTACACCAGCATGGTGTCGCCGCTGCTGGTGCTGCTCTTGGCTCGCGCCAGTGTTCGTATCGAAAGCTGCGGTGCTTGCGGTCAAGGCAGGGTGCCGGCCGCCGGCGTCCGGCTGCTGCTGACCTGGGCCTGCATCTTCCTGCTGCCGCTGGGTTTTGACGGGTCTGCTGCACCCGCCCCCGGCTTTCTCGCCCACGTCCAGCCCGGCGACCGGGTGCTGGCGCCATTCTCGCCGGCGCTGTACCGCAGCCTGTTTGTGGCCGTACCTCGTGGAGCACTCGTCGCACCGGCGATGGAAGTCGGCATGACTACGCACGCCGTACAACAGATGGCGCTGGATCTGGCCCGTGGTCAGGTCGATTGCGCCGCGCTGTACCAACACCACGTCCGCTGGGTGGTCGAGTCCGCCCACACCGGCGCCGTGCCTCCCTGCCTGCGACTGGATTCCACCGACGGCCCCTTGCGCGCCTGGCGCGTTGTGAGTGCGGTCCCGATGCGTGAACAACGCAGCGGAACTCGCGTCGAGAGCGCCAAGGCCCACGTTACCGGAGATTCACCATGACCCAACCCCCTGCCTTTACCGATCCCATGCTGGTGGATACCGGCGAAACCGTGATGCAGCTGCCGCTGCACCTGGCGCTGTGCCGGGCCATCTACGACCTCAGCCGCGACGTGCCGTTCGCCATCCGCCCCATCGACGGCGGCGACCCGCTGGTGGTCTACGACGGCCGCCGCCTCGCCGGCAGCGATGCGTCGCTAGTGAATCTGGTTGCCCAAGAAGCCGCTGATGTCGCGGCCATGAAGCACGCGACCGCAGATGGAGACGCCCGATGAACCCCTGCGAACTTGTCACGCTGACCGTGTGGGCCAGCACCGACCCCAAAGAGGGCGCCGCCGCGACCAGCACGGTGATGACCCACTATCGCGGCCTCAACACCTTGATCGGGCTGCTCGACCAAGGTCAGACCTCCGGGATGCTCGAAGGCGCCGCCAACGACGAGACATTGCTGATCTGGTGTGGACGGGAACTCTCGGGACACGCAGGTCACGTCAATCTGGTTACTTCCCTCGCCCGTACAACGGAGCAAAACACCCTGGGCCGATGAAAAACTTCGGGTGCCGCTATAGAGGGTATGCCCGAAACGGTAGCCTCCGCCGTGCTCAACGTCAGTGACCCCTCCGCACCTCGATCGCGCGGCCCTGTAAAAGCGTTTAAGCCTTCTCTGTTGCTGCCGTTGCTGGCCGCGCTGCTGGCCGGTCCCGCTTACTCGGCCGTGTCGGTGACGCCCCCGCCGTCGCCCGACAACACCGCCAACGATGCCGCGCAGCAACTCAAGAACCTGCCGCTGAGCGCCGCCCCGTTCGGCGGCGCCACCACCACCGCCGGATCGCCCGTCAACGGCGCCACTGCGGTTTCCGCGACCGGCAGCGCCAGCACCCCACTGATCTGTGCCGACAGTGGGGCCGTGACCGCCGCACCCGTCTCCGTGCACCCGATGGGCTATGGTGTGCAGTGCGTGACCGCCTCCGGCGGCTACACCCTCAACGTCTGCGCCCCGGACGGCAATCCGGTCGACTGCGCACAGACGCCAGCGACCCCCGGCACTGCGGCTTCCGTAACCGTGGGCGGTGATGCGACCACCCTGACGCTTTCCGCCTGCACCCCCGACGCATCCGGCACCACCGCCTGCTCGCTGGCGTTTACGGTCGACCAGCAGTATTCCGGCAGCCCGGACGTGCTGACCGCCCAAGGGCAGGTGGCCGCATCGCAACAGGCCGGTGTCGCCGGTTCCGCGCTGTCGCTGGTGAATTCCACCGGCGTCGTCGATCCGACCACCGGCAACATCGTGGCGGTCGGCAGCAGTTCCACCCAGACCGCCACCATGAGCACGGCCGAGCGCAGCGTCGCGCAGACCAGCGCCACCTGCTTCAACACCCAGCACCTGGCCCTGCAGAACGGCAAAGCCGTCTACACCTGCGATAACAGCCAGAGCGTCACCTTCAACACCGGCGGCGCCTGTACCCCGGACACGCAGTGCGTGGCCTGGGGCACGCAGATCGACCACGACACCCAAACCTGCACCGCCAACGTGACGTTTACCGACCACCGCTGCGATGGGGTGACCACTCCGACCGTGACCTACGCCACCGGCTGCACGCCGGGACAGACCTATACCGGCCCGGCGGTGGAAGTGAGTGAGGTCCAGTACGGCGGCGGCCAAGCCTACGGCCTGTTGACGGCGACGGCCACCTGCCCAGCGCAAGGCGCCACCACCCTCCCGATTCACCTGCACGCGCAGTGGTGCTACGAGAATAACTGCTCGGGGCAGAATGACAACGGCGCCAGTGATGCGGACATCAACCTGCCCCTCGCTGAACTGACGCCAACGCCTGCGTTTACGGCGGGACAGGTCTATCAAGTCGCGGCGGGGAATTGCCGCACCCTCGCGGCGTCTGGGCCTCCCCTGCCCCTGTCCTCCGACCTGTCGGACCCCGCCGATGCGGTGATGACCGCCTCCCCGTTCCACGCGGGCGGCGATGCCATGCCGGTGCTGTTCGGTGGCATGACCTGCTCCGGCACGATGTGCACGGGCACCTGGGGCGTGGTGTTTGACCAGAACTGGAACTACAGCGGCGCCTACGGCGGGGGTCCCGGCCCCACGACGGTGTGGCTGGTCAATCACAACGGCAACAACGCCGACACCGCCTGCCCAACAGGCCAGACGTTACCGGCCTGGCCGCTGTCGTCCGGCGCCAATCAGGTGACGCCCTACACCTTTACCTTTGGAATCCCGTCGTTTCCGGAGGCGGGCCCGTCTACCGTCACTGACGGCTGCGCCACCTACGAGGCGGGATCGTGATGCGCAGATTGATTGCCCTCGCGGCGCTGGTTTACGCCCTGCACGCGGCAGGCGCAGTCTGCACCCTGACCGGTCAGACCTGCGTGACCGGCGGCTGCCAGACCGTCACCGCCACCGACGGCACGTCGACCTGTGTCTGCGCCAAGGGCACGGCTGATCCGCCCAGCGGCTGTGTCATCGACGCTGCGGTGTCCTGCTGGGATGAGCGCAACACCTACACCTGCCCCGGTCCATTGGTGGATTGTCTGGCAGACCCAGACTGTAGTCTGAGCAGCCAGACCTGCATCGCCTACGGTGCCGGTGGCGACTGCACGCAGGATCAGCAGGTCTATGCCTGCACTCAGAGCGTCCGGGTCTGCACCAAAACCCAGGACCTCAGTTCCTGCACCACCGTCAACACCGAGGGCTTGCAGAACCAGCCGGCGGAAGCCAACACCAACGGGCTGTCCAAGGCGATGCAGTCGATGGCGCTGCTGCAGGCGATCGCCAAGAACATCTCCGGCACTCACCCGCCGGTGCTGTTCCAGGGCACGCTGCTGACCTGCAACCAGGAAGATATCTGCGGCAGCATCAACCCCACGTCCTGCTGCTGCAACTCCTCGCTGAAGAAATCCAGCGGGGGACTGCTCGGCTGCTCGACGGATGAAGTGACGCTGGCGGGCGACCGCCGCCAGAAACTCACCCATCCTCTGGAGACCTGCTGCTCGGCCTCGCTGCCGTCGGTGGGTTGCGTGTCGCACGAGCAGTCCTTCTGCGCCTTCGACTCCATCCTCGGCCGCATCATCCAGGAACAGGGCCGTGAGCAGCTGGCTGCGCTGGCAGCGGGTGGTACGGGCTCCACGACCCAGACCCCGGTCACGCTGAGCCTGTTCGGCGTCGGCGCGGGGGCCTGGCTGGGTCCCTACAACGCCAACGGCAACGACGTGTGGGTCTACCAGTGGCCGAGCGATTGCAACCTGCCCGCCACCCCCGCGTCCGCACCGGATACCGCCGCTGCCATGGGCTGTCCAGCGTCGGCGGATCAACTGTGGTGGGCGGCCTGCGACGGCGCCGGCTGTGCGGCGCCGACCGTCGCGCCACCCGCCATGCCCGCCGATCCCTCGCTGTATGTGCTGTCCACTGACGGGTCGGACACCGGCCCCGCGTCTTCGGTGGCGCTGTCGAAATACGTCATCGTCACTGGCGCCTGCAGCGGCACGGGCACGGGCACCGGCACCGGCACCGGCACCGGCACCGGCAATCCGGCATGCAGCTACACCCTGTCCGGGCTGACCGCGGGCAGTGCCGTCCTGCAGACCGACCTGTCGTGGTCGCTGTACGGACAGGCCGGCTGGAATCCGCCGACGACGCTGGGCACCGACGATCAGTTGTCCGGGTACTCGCTGGACCTGAATACATCCCCGGCGCTGGGCGGGGCGGCCCCGACCGCGGTCAGCATCGAGTACGCCACGACGGACGCCAGCGGCGCTAGTGGAAGCTACACGTCCGCGACGTTGCCGCTGTCGATCCCGGCCACTACGCCGGTCACACTCTCCGGCACTACGATGACGGTCTGGGGATCCTGCCCTGGCCCGTACTACCCCTGCGAGTACCACGTCTCCGAACCCGGCACGGCCGCTGCAAAACCCTGGGACGGCGGCTGTTCCAGCGGCGGCGATCCGGTCGCTCCCGACTGCTCGGGCTTCACGATTTCGCAGTTCATGCTGCTGGACCTCTCGCAGATGAACCTCGGCGAGTGGCTGGCGACCGTCCAGCCCGCCGAGCCGAACACCGCGGCGTTGAACGCCGCGGCCGCGACGGCGGCATCCGGCATCGCCAGCACCGCCAGTAACGCCCCTCCGCAAACGCCGGTGCCGGCCCCCTTTGATACTTCCGGCGACGCCCAGACCGTGCTCAAGCTGTCGGCGTCGTCCTGCCAGGTCGGAGTGGACTGCGCCATCACCGCCAACGCTGTTGCCGACTGGCCGACTTCCAGCAGCGACGCAGCAGTGGCTTCGGTAGCGCTGGACTGGGGCGACGGCACGACCCAGACCCTGACTACGACGACCGTGGTGAACGGCCTGCCGGTGTTTTCCGCTACGCACACCTACGCGGCTGGCGGCAACTACACCGTCACCGCCGACTTCACCCTGGCGCCGTCGAGTACCCCGCCGGCCGATCCCTCCACCGCGCTGGTGCACCAGGCGCAGGCCGGGGTGCAGGCGTGGATCGACGATCCGCCCATGGACGAAACCCAGCAAACCACCGACGGCGCGGGACAGTTGATCCCGCCGCCACAGTAAAAAATCCCACTGCGGCTATAGACGATATGAAAACACGTTCTGTCTTTTCAACAGTGGCCGCCACGGCGGTCATGGTGCTGTGTGTCTGCGGTCCGGCGCTGGCGGCAACCGACGGGCCGGATGCGTTCGCCGACCTGCTCGCCAACGCCAGCGTCACCGGGCCCGGCTACTACACCAGCGCCACCCGTGGGGTGTTCATGGGCGGCTCCACCCAGCTGTATGTGCCCAACGACACGGTAGACCTGATCTCGATTGCGCCGCCCACCCTCTCCGCCGGCTGCGGCGGCATCAGCCTGTTCTTCGGCGGCTTCTCGTTCATCAGCGGCGCCCAGCTGGAGCAGCTGGTCACCGAGGTCATGCAGGACGCGCTGGGCTATGCCCTGCAGCTGGGCATCCGGGTGCTGTGCCCGATGTGCTCGGACATCCTCGGCGAACTCCAGAAGCTGGCGGCGGATGCCGCCAAGGCGTCCCGGTCCTCCTGTCAACTGGCTGCCAGCCTGATCGATTCCGCCACTTCACACGCCGGGCTGGGCGCGTTCACCGGAGGGACGTCCAACGCCTGCTCGGATCTGTCGTCGAGCCAGGGCCTGTCCACCGACTACCTGGACGCCATGACCTCGGGCTGCCAGGGGGTGACGGAGGCGTCGGCGTGGATCAACACCAACATCACCACGCTGTTTGCCAGCAGTCCCGCTCAGGGCTCGCAGGCCGCGGCGAAACAAGCCGCCCAGCAAGGCAACCCGCTGTGGGCGTCCCTCACGCTGGCCGGCTACGCCGACACCGACGTCAAGGAAATCTTCCTGTCGATGGAGGGCTTCACCTCCCACGCGCAGGCGCCCGGCGACCGCGCGCCGACTCTGCACCAGTATCCAGGCTGGGGTCCGGACAGCGGCCCGATCCTGCTCGACCTGCTGCTGTACGGCGCAAACCCGGCTGCCACTGCGGCGGCGCTGCCCCCAGGGTCGCCGGTCTCCGCCGGTCTGGAGCAGGCGATCACCGACGAGAATCAAGAAGACTACAAGGATCTGCCGTTCTACCTGTGTGCCGGCGTCACCGGCGCCACCCTGGCCCCGGCACCGGCGCAGACGCCCGCCTTGGGCGGCATCAACGGCATCCCGTTCCTGCGCATGTGCGATGTGCCGGAGCCCGGGAGTGGCGGTGGAAAGACCACCGTACTCTCGGTCGCCACCAGTGGCGGAGATCCGCTCATCACCCCCACGGGGCTGCTCGCCTATGTCGGCACCACCCTGACCGCTGCGGTGCAGGCCATCGCCGCCGGCCAGCCGATCCCGGCCGCCGCCATCGAGCTGATGCAGGTCACGCCACTGCCGGTCTACCGGATGGTCAACATCGCGGCGGTCTACCCCGACGTCGCGAATCAGCTGGTCGCCAATTACAGCCAGTTCATCGGCTATCTCATCGCCCAGAGCCTGGTCAGGTCGTGGATCGAATCGGCGGCCCAGCCGGTGCCGGGTATCAGCGTCTCGGACCAGGGCGGGGCGATGCAGAAACAGCTGGCCGCCGTGCTCAAGAGCATCACCGTGTCGGTGAAAGACGAGAGCCAGGCGGTTGACCAGGCGCTGGCCCTGCAAAGCGGCATCCTGGCCTCGCTCCAGCAGGTCAACGACGTGATGTACCAGTCGCTGGCCGGCACCGGTATGCAGGGCAACCTGATGTTTACCCAGGGGCTGGCGGCCGGCATCACCCAGGGCCGCGATCCGACCACGGGGCAGTGAGATGACCAAGCCACTGATGGGTGCGCTGGACGCCTGGGCATTACTCGGTGTCTCCGGCGGCCTGGCGGCGGCCTCCCCCTGGCTGGCCGGACTCGATGTGCCGGCGCTGGCTGGACTCGCCACGGCGGCGGTGGGCGGAGCGGCGCTGGCCATGCCGCGCTTGCGCCGTTACTACGACCGGGTGGACGAAGACGCCTTTGAGGATTTTGTGATCCGCTCGGACGAACCCCTCAAGGTGACCGAAGATCGGTCCGTCCTGCTGGGTTACACCACCGACCGCAACAGGCTGGTGCGTCTGCCCGATGACCTGCTGACGCGGCATGCCGCACTGATCGGGGCCTCCGGCGGCGGCAAGACCTCGCTGGGCTTGCTGCTGCTGTGGCAGCAGATGGCGCGCGGCGGCGGCTGGACCTTTATCGATGCCAAGATCGAGGCCGACAATCTGGCCTCCGTCGTCCACATGGCACGGGTGCTGGGACGAGTGTCGGACCTGTATGTGCTGGACATCTCCGACCCGGACCGCTCGCACACCTACAACCCCATCGCCTACGGCGACGCCGACGAAGTGGCGTCCCGTCTGTTAAACCTCATCCCCTCGGCCGAGAACAACCCCGGCGCCGATCATTACCTGCAGTCGGTCAACCACGCGTTGACCGCCATCGTCGGAGGATTGAAAGCCGCCCAGCGGCTCTATCACTTCGGCGACCTCACCATCCTGATGCAATCGCCGGGGGCGATGGATGCGGTGCTGCGCCGAGTGCCGCCGGGGCCCGAGCGCATGGCGCTGGAAGTGTTTCTCGACAAGTACCGCCGGCCCGATCAGAAGACCGGGCAGGTCGCGCTGGACATCAACCGTCTGAAAGACACCCTGGGCGGCATGGCCGGGCGGCTGGCGCTGTTTGCCCAGGGCAAGTTCGGGCGGCGGCTCAACACCTAATACCCCGGAAGTGGATCTGTACGACATCCTCGCCGGCAACAAGATGCTCTACGTGCGTCTGCCGACGATGGCGAAAGAAACCGCCGCCCTCAACTTCGCCAAGATGCTGCTGTCGGACCTGCGCTCGGGGGTGGCGCGGGTGCAGGCGCTGGCGAGGTCCCAACGCCCCGATCCGCCGCATCTGGTGTTTGCCGATGAGATGGGCTCCTACGTCATGCCCGGCGTGGCGCGGTTCTTCGAGCAGGCCAGAAGCGCCAACGTGGCGATCGTGCCGGGTTTCCAGGCGTTCGGGAACCTGCGTGAAGTGTCGCCTGAGTTCGCGGACATCATCCTGCAAAACACCTGGACCAAGGTGATGTTTCGCTTCGGGGGTGCGGACTCCGCCGAGACTGCCGCCGAGATCATCGGCAAACGCAAGGTGTTTGCCTACTCGCTGTCACAGAGCGAGAACGAGTCGGAGTCCTCGCCGTTTATTCGTGCCACCCCGCAATCCTCGACCGGACAGGGCGGCGGCACCGGCGAGACCTGGCGTGAGAACGAGGAATACCGGGTCGCCCCGGCCAAGCTGGCGGCATTGGGCATCGGCGAGTGCATCGTCACCATTGGCCCCCGGGTCTACCACCTGCGTATCCCCTATCTGCAGACGCCGACCTCCGACACGGTGGAGTTCCGGCCACTGCGTCATCCCCGCCGCACCCCGGCCGGCTGGCAGCCGCTGGATCTGGAAAAGAAGTACAGCGACTACCTGTCGGCATGAACAACGGGAGACGGGTGGCGTGACTACCGTTCTTCTCATTGTCGGAGGATTG
>Ga0307372_10000704_pt1 | contig 58689 bp, 46 predicted proteins | sample OX1MG_FD_202533 | JGI IMG/M metagenome (GOLD analysis project Ga0307372, IMG submission 202533) | Soil microbial communities from Risofladan, Vaasa, Finland - OX-1 | ecosystem: Environmental > Terrestrial > Soil > Coastal area > Acid sulfate soil | place: Finland: Risofladan, Vaasa | collected...
CTCGTGTCTCAACCAAAACCCCGCGTATTCTACACGCCAGGTTGAGAAAGGTTGCCATCTTCGCGGAGATTTTTTCCAAAAGTTGCCGGGAAAATACGGGCCAAGCGGATTTTCCGACAGGCACTAGGCTAGACCAGCCCCGCAGCGGCGACAGAGTGTAGCCTGGGGCGTAAGCCGGCGTAAGCCCCAGGAATCCCCGCCAACTCCTGTTGTCGAGCCCCAAAGGGGCGACTCGCGGCCGTGGCTCGAAGCGCGGGCTTTAGCTTTAGTCCACGTCCGTTGTTAATCGGGCGACCGTTGAACGGTTTCATTTGAATCAACCATTCGCCCAGGCAGCCATACCGCACGCGGTCGAGAATGACACATCCACCGCTCTCTCGTGGCAAAATGTCTCATTGTCGGCCGCGTGAAGTATGTCGAACGCAAGACCCGCATCAAACGATGACCCATCGCCCGTTCCAATTCCGGCTTCGCTCGATCTTCATCCTGACCGCGGTCGTGGGCGTGCTGCTGGTCGCAACGCCGCCCATGTTGGTCATGATTTCGTCGCCAATCTTCTGGGGCGGCTTCGCTCCGGTCGCCATCGTTCTTGGAACCCAGGCGGCGCTGCTCAATGCGTTGCGGCCTACAACGAGGATCCTTCTACCGATTCCCCAGCAAGACGTTGGCGAAGATGCCGTACATCGCGTCGAGGTACTGCCTGGCTTCGTCGAGCGGCATGACCAACGGCGGGCTGACACGGATCACCTTCTGGGCCAAGGGACCGAGCAGGTGAATCGCCCGGCCCGAAGCGTCACCCAGATAGCAAGCTTCGACGCAGGCGTTGGCCACGTCGGCGGCGCTGTGCGCGCCGACGGCGGCGCATTCGACGCCCCAAACGACCCCCTCGCCACGGAGGTGCGCCACCGTGTCCAAATCGGTCAGCTTTGACAAGCCCGCTTCGATCACTTGTGACAGCTTCTTCGCGTGCTCGATCACACCGGTCGTTTCGTACTCGTCGAGCGTGGCCAGCACCGCGGCGCAGGCCAATGGGTTGGCGCTCCATGTGTCGGAGCCTTCGCCGTAGCGCATGTTGGCGAACAAGTCGGCGCGGCCCACCGCGGCGCTGACCGCCACGCCGTTGCCCAACCCCTTGCCCAAGACCACGATATCCGGCTCGACGCCGTACTCGGTGTAAGCGAACAGTTCCCCCGTGCGGCCGAAATTGGCTTGCACCTCGTCGAAAATGAACGGAATGTCGTGCTCGCCGCAGAACCGAGCGAGAAGCTGAATGTATTCCTTTTGCGGATGAAACGAGCCGCCGCCGCCCAGATAGGGCTCGGTAATCAGGCAGGCGATCCGTCGGCCATGCTCTTGCCAAAGGTCGTCGAGTTCCGCACGGTAAGGCGCCAGATCGAGTGGCTGGCGGCGGCGAGCGATATTGAGGCACTCGTCGCGAGGGAAACTTAGGAACTTCACGCGCGGATCGCGTTCGGGATCCCGCTCGCTCCCGGTCACCGCGCCGGCCAGCCCTTTCTTGCCGTGGAAGCCGTGGCGGGTGGAGAGAATGACGTTTTCGCCCGGCCGGCGGTCGAGCGCGGCCCAGAGCGCCTTCTGGATAGCCTCGCTCCCACTCGCCGCCCAGAGCACCTGCTCGCAACGGGCGCCTCCAGGCTGGCCGCGCATGAGCTTGAGCAACCGCTCCGTCGCCAGGGCCTCGACCTCGGTCAGACTGTTGTAGGCATTGAGCGTCACGGCCTGGCAGAACTCGCCGGCTTGAGCCAGGCCGCTCAGGCCCAGGTAGTCCATCACCCGCCGCCACCAGCGCGTTGGGTTATGGCCCAGGTTCATCACCAGCACGCCCGAGGTGAAGTCGGCCAGCTTCCGGCCCTCGGGCGTCCAGTGATAGCAGCCGGCGCTCTTGGCCAAGACCGCCAGGCTGGGCGTGAAGGTCCGCTGGCAACACGGCTCGACGGCGGCGAGCCGGCGGCGGATGTCGTTGGAGAGATCTTCAGCAGGGAATTGCGGTGGAGTGGGCATGATCGCGTAACGTGGCGCTCACAAGGCCGCGGAGCGGCCGAAGGTGTGTTCCCACGCGGAGCGTGGGAACAAGGGAAACAACACGCGGGACAAACAGGGGGCTAACGCCCCCCGCTCGCCAACTCCTGACTCCTTGTCAGACCACTCCCTGATATAAGACCTCGACCTCGCTCCGGCCGGGCTGCAACAGCACCAGGCCGCCGGCGGCATGGTTGACTTCGACGACGCAGTTGGGCACGCCGGCCGCGTGCCGGGCAAGAATCGCTTCCATCGCCTGCACGGCGGCGACCGTCTGGCGGTCGCTCGAAACGTCGTTGTAGGCCAGTTGCCGCGCGAGCGCCAAGCGACCTTCGCGCCCCTCCGCGGGCCCGCCGAACTCGACGGTCGCCACCTCGCGCACGAACCGCTCGAGCACTTCGACGCCATACCCACGCTGCGACCGCTCGCCCCAGGGTTCGAGAAACGTGCCGTTGTAATGGTTGTTCATCGTGATCTTGCGGATCAAGGGCGTCTTTCCCTCGATCGTACACTCAATGCCGCGTTTGCGGCTGTGTGCGTTCCAGACGCCGTTGTCGAAACGGAATTGTACTTCCTGTTCGACGTAGCCGGGGAAGTTGTCGGGCGTCACCCAGCTCGTGTGGATGTCGAACGCCGCCTCGCGACGGTCGCCGTACTGGTAGATCAACCGCAACTGCGTCGAATCCCATGTGGGGCCGTCGGCCGGGCCGACGAGCCCGCGCTGGCCGGCGCAGGCCACGCTTTTCAATCGGCCGCCAAACGTGAAGTCGATCAGCTTGATGTAGTGTACTGCGACGTAGGTGCCCGGATTGCGGCCCGTGATCCATTCGGCGAACTGGCCGGTGGAGATCGCCTTGGGCTCCAGGAGCGTACAATAGCCGTTGTTCACATGCGCCAATTCGCCGTCGGCCACCAGCGTGCGGAGCTTCTTGTGGTCGGGGTCGAGCAGCTTATGGTAGACCACCTTGGCCAGCACGCCGCGTTGGCGGGCAAGGCGGTCCAACTCATCCAACTCGGCCAGTGAGAGGACCGAAGGCTTTTCGACCAGCACATGTTTGCCGGCCGACAATGCGGCCTTGGCGACGGAAAAGTGGCGATCGTCGGGCGTGGCCACACAGACGAAATTGACGCCGGCGGCGAGCAACTGCCCGGTCGCGTCCGGTTCGCAAAAGCTCTTGAACTCACCAAGGCGGCCGGCCGACCCCTTGCGATGGGCCTCGGCCCGGCTCCCCGTGCGGCTGGCCACGGCCACCAGAGGCACACGGCACACGCCAAACGCCGGGTCGTAAAGCCCCTGGGCGTGGACCTGCTCGAAAAACGGCCGATAGGTTTCGTCGAAGATCATCCCCATGCCGACCATGCCGGCGCGCAGGATGCATTCGTGCGATGCAGACTCGTGGGGTGTGTTCATGGGCGGTTGGCGGCGTCAATGGGTCGCGGGCGAGCCCTTCAAAACGTACTCGCGTCGGCGGGAAGCTGTCAGCTTAGGCGAACGGCATGAATAAAGCTACCCATGTCCCTCGTTCCCACGCTCCGCGGGGAACGCATCCGCGGACGCTCCGCGTCCTCGTGTCGATACCGGACGCAAGGAAGACTGGCGTAGGTTAGGCTTTCCAGCGCTTTCCAGCCTGACTGCGCAACTCGTGATCCTGTCAGGCTGGAAAGCGCTGGAAAGCCTGACCTACGACGCGCGCCCCGCGCCCCCTTGCGGCGGCCGCGATCGAAACCGACAATAGCCGGTTTCCGCCTCCAGCCCCGACGCAAGCGCATGGATGAAAACCCCCGCGTGATCCTGAGCGGCTTCGCCGACGAATCCGCCAATCAGAAAACCGCCGTGCAGCAGTTCGCCGCCTTCGCGGCGCTCGGCTTGCAGTTCTACAGCATCCGCTTCATCGACGCCGGTGAGGGGATCAAGAACGTGATGAAGCTGACGCTCAAGGAGATTCAGGCCATCCGCCACCTCGAGGATGAGTACGGCCTCAACGTGGCCTCGATCGGCTCGCCCATCGGCAAGGTCAAGCTGCTCGACGTCGACGACGGCACGAAGAACGAATATGTGCCTTTCAAGAAGTATCTGGAGAAGGACGTCAAGAAGGCCTGCGAGTTGGCCCACGCCTTCGAAACCAAGCTGATCCGCGGCTTCTCGTTTTATCACCCCCGCGGCGGTAGCCCTTGGGACCATGTGCCGCAGGTCGTCGATCAGTTGGGGCAGATCGCCGAGACCTGCCACCGTTCCGACCTGACGTTCGGCCTGGAGATCGAGGCCAACCTGGTGGGCCAGACCGGCCAGATCCTGGCTGAGATCCATCGTCAGATCAACCATCCGGAGCTGGTGCTGATCTTCGACGCCGCCAATGTTCTCTGCCAGGGGAACACGGCCAGCGAGGTTTTCGCCCAATACGAGGCGATGAAGCCGGGCATTGGCTGGATGCACATCAAAGACTATCGCCATCCCCGGCCGCCGGAAACGCCCGGCCACATCGACGAGGACGCGCTGAAGAACTTCGTGCCCGCCGACGTGGGGCATGCGGGCCACGCCTCGATCCTGGCCGACTTCCGCGAGCAGATTCCCAAGCTGCACCAGGTGCTCCACCGCCGCGGAATTCCCGGCGTGTTTCTCGATCTCGAACCGCACGTCAAGGGGGGCGGACAGTTCGGCGGTTTCAGCGGACCCGACGGCATGGGCGTCGCCCTGCGCGGCCTGTGCCGCGTTTTGGATTTCGCGCGGATCGACTACCACCTGCGCGACTTCGACGACATCCGCGCGGCAAGAGGGTTTTGAGAGGGCGATCGTTGGCGGCCCAGGCTCTGCCCCCGCCACCGTGAATGTCTCATTCTCGACCGGGCCTCATTCTCGACCGGGCCGCTTAACGATCACTTCGTCGATCCGCACTTTCGTGCCGTCAATCTCCACAGGCGCGCGCCATACGCCGTGTGGCCTTCATCGACCTGCGCGACTATGATGGAGCGCGAACCGAGGTTAAGACATGACAACGGCTGATTTATTCGCCCCTGGAAGGCACTGGCAACAGCTTGGCGATCTGCCTCGCGCGGAAGAAGCTTACCGCGAATCGCTGTTGCTGGCGCCGGCAAACGCGGAGCTTTGGTGCTCCCTCGCGTCCGTTTGCAAGGGCCAGGGTAAGTACGACCAGGCGTTCGAGGCCTATCAGCGCGCCATGGCGATCGATCCTGACTTTGTCCGAGCGCATAATGGCCTCGGAATCGCACTGTTGGAGTTGGGACGACTGACCGAAGCGGCCACTTGCCTGGAGCGCGCCGTACGTCTCGATCCCGGCTTTGCCGCGGCCTACAACAACCTGGGCAATGTTTATCTCGCGCAGGGCCGCAAACAGGAGGCGCTCGCTTGTTACCAGCAAGCGGTCCTGCGGCAACCCCAGTTTGCCGAAGCGCATGGCAACCTCGGTAATGCTTGGCGCGAGCTGAACCAGTTCGAGCCGGCGCTACGACATTGCGAGGAGGCGGTCGCGTTGAAACCGGGCTTTGCCATCGGCCACAATCACCTCGGCGCCGTCTATCTGGCCCTGGGCCGCTACGACCATGCGGTGGAGAGCTTTCATCAGGCCCTCCGCTTGGCGCCTTCCTATTTTGAAGCCCGCTTTAATCTGGGCACCACCTTACACAAGCTACGCCGCCTGGAAGAGGCGGCGGCGCATCTGGAAGAGGCGGTGCGGCTGCAACCCGGCAGCGGCGCGGCGCATGCGACCCTGGCGTTGGTGTTGTTCGAGCAACGAAAGCTTGATGAAGCGGCACAGTCCTATCAACGCGCCCTGGGCGCGGGAGCGGATGAGCCCGACATCCACAATAACCTGGGGGTCGTCTATTCCAATCTACGGCGATGGGAAGAAGCGGCGCGCTGCTATCGACGGGCCATCGCACTGCGGGAAAACTATCCCGAGGCGCACCGCAACCTGGGTTGCGCCCTGCGCGAATCGGGTCAGCTCGATGAAGCGGTGTCGGTGCTCCGCGAGGCGCTGCGATGGAAGCCCGATTTCGCCGAAGCCCAGGCCAGCTTGTCGCTGGCGTTGGTCGAGCTTGGCGACCTCGACGCGGCCCTGGCGAGTTGTGAAGCAGCCATGAAGCTGAATCTCAACGGGGTGGCGGCAAACAGCATGGGCATCGTTTTTTTCGAAATGGGGCGCCGCGAAGAAGCGTTGGCATGCTACCAGCAATCGCTGGTTCTGGATCCCAATTCGGCCGATGCTCGAAAGAACCGCGCGATTCTCCGGCTTCTCGAAGGCAAACTCCCCGAAGGCTGGCACGAATACGAATGGCGGTGGAAATGCGCGGAATCCCCCGCGCCGCCCTTCGCTCAGCCCCTTTGGGACGGATCGCCTCTGGCGGGCCGAACGATTCTATTGCACACCGAGCAGGGCTTGGGCGACACGCTCCATTTCATTCGCTATGCCCAACTCGTACAGCAACGCGGCGGGCGAGTCATTGTGGCCTGTCAGCCGCCGCTCGTTCCACTGCTTGGCCGAAGCCGTGGAATCGAGCGGATTGTCGCCCAGGGCGACCCTCTGCCGCCGTGCGACGTTCATGCGCCGCTCTTGAGCTTGCCGCGCATCTTCGGTACGACGCTCGAGAACATCCCTGCAACGACGCCTTATCTTGAGGCCGATCCACGGTTGGTCGACCGTTGGCGTGAGAAACTAACCACAATTCCCGGATTCAAGGTGGGCATCGCCTGGCAGGGAAGCCGGACCTATCGGCATGACCGCGGCCGATCGGTGCCTTTGGCGGCGTTCGCTCCGTTGGCGAGTCTTTCGAGCGTCCGGCTGATCAGCTTGCAAAAAGGCGATGGCAGCGAACAACTTGCCGGCGTGGCCGGTCGTTTCGACGTGCTCGACCTGGGCGGCCGATTGGACGAGGTCGGCGGCGCTTTTATGGATACGGCGGCCGTCATGAAGAACCTCGACCTGGTGATTACGTCGGACACGGCGATTCCTCATTTGGCTGGCGCGCTGGGGGTGCCAGTTTGGGTGGCGCTGTCCCATGTGCCCGATTGGAGGTGGTTCTTGGATCGCGACGAGAGTCCGTGGTATCCGACGATGGTTCTTTTCCGCCAGGCCAGGCGAGGCGACTGGCAAGGAGTGTTTGAGCGCATCGCAACCGCATTGCAAGCGAAACTGGCCGGCCAGGCATGAGCCTTCCGCGACACCCAGCGACGAAGACCCAAGACCAATGTACAATAGCGCGTACGGAGGCGACTAGCCCGGATTATTCATGGTTCCGTAGCTGGCTTCGCAAGAAGTCAGGCCGTGGACGCGAGCTACGCCAGAATTCTTGCGAATTCTGCTACAGCACAGTGCGAGAGTTCCTCCCCGGACCATGAATAATCCAGGATAGGGGTCGTTTGGCATTGGTCATTTCGCCGCGCGAGTCTTTGTCGAATCCGGTTTCGGCTCTTCAATGATCACTTCGTCGATTCGGACTTTCGTGCCGTCAAACTCCTCAATCCTGTACAACGTGCCGGAAACGTACTCGGGCACGGTAGCGGGCGCGTCGGCCAGGGGCTCGGTCGATGAATTCGTGGATTTTTTGGGAACAAGCTGAACCCTCCAGTCGGCGTTCGGCGGTCTATTCAGGTGGACGTCGAACGGCGCCGCGTCCGTTCCCGGTGTTCCGGGCTTTAGCGGCGACGTGGCGCCATCAGGCGCGTCGTCGAATTCGCGCTCCGGTACGTCATCGCTGAAATAGACCTTGCCCGGCCCCAGGCGCAACTTCAGTGCCATGACCCGGCCTTTGCGACGCTTATCCGAATCTATGTCCTTATCTCTGATTACCCAGTTCGTGAGCTTCGACTTAGAGTCGATCTTGACGGCGTTGAGCCGCAGGGGCTGGTAGAGTGCGAAGTAGAGCCGCTCCTCGCCGGTTGACAACTCAAGCACGAACCCGCGTTCGCAGAACCACTTGCGGCGATTGGTACTCTCTTTGTCCGAAAGGATCCATTGAAACGTCAGCGCTTCGGAGGAGAGGTCGAACAGTCCCAGCGGAATGACCTTGGACTCGTTGTCCTTGCGAATTTCATAAATTGCGGCCAAGCTGCGAAGTGGCCACTTGTTGGGCTGGCCGGCGCCATCGCCGACGAAGAACCGATCGTTGTGATTCTGCTCCGTGTAGGAAGGTCCGTAGACTCGCAACTTGTAATCCGAGCTTGAGGGGATCTTACCGCTCAATGTGGCGATCTTGGGCGAATGGGCGGGCGGGATGGAGACATTCGTCGCCGGCTGTGGCGGCGCCGCTGGTTCGGCCGGTTCGGCCGGTTCATGCCTCTCCGATGCCGACGGATCGTTGATTCGCGCCGCGGCGTCCGCATCGGCCTCGTCCGCCGTCTTTTCCGCGTCGGTTGATCCGGACCCTTGCGCTGGCTCTGGCATGTCCGAATTCTCCGTGGCGCCTGCGATCGAGGGCTCCATGTCTGGCGACGATTCGTCCGGTTTGCCGCCTGATTCATCATCCGGCTTTTGGCCACCGGTGTTGTCTTCCTCCAGAGCGACTTGGTTGTCCGCCGGATGAGGTTTGGCCTGCTTCTTGGATTTTTCGCCCTCGGTCTGCGTTTGCGTCGGATCGCGGCCAGCGGGTTGTTTTGTTTCCTTCGGCGCCGGCTTCGGGGTGGCTTTCTTTGGTCCCGCGGCGGGCGCGGCGGGCACATCGCTCTTCTGCTCCAAACCCCCTTGCGCATGATCCGCAATGTCCGGCGTGGAGTGCGTATGGAGCCACGTCCCGTAAAATATCACCCCAAATCCGCCGCCCAGACAAATCGCCAAGAGCACGATCCAGCGGCTAAACCAGCCGCCGCCTTTCGGGCCCCGTTTGGGTTTACCTCCTCGCTTGGGTAAAGGCTTTTTGGTGCGCGACTGCCCTTTTCCCTTCGGCTTGAGCAACGCCTTGGCGCCGTCGGCCCAGTCGCCGTATTCGAAGTAGCGAGTGATCGTGTTCCATACCGATGGTGGCAGGAATTCGGGCGAGCCGACGATCAGCGTGCCCAGTTCGAGCAATCGTTTCTTCTTCAAGCTGCCGGAGGGTTCGTCGGCATAGACCGCCTCCGGCATCGCTTTGCGCAGCGCCTCGGCCATGCCCTTGTAATCAGGTTTGTCCTTGCCTTTGAAAAAGCTCCCTGATTTCTTGGCCTCGCCGCGGAGCGACTGCAAGATCGAATGCACCTTTCGCCAATGCGCCAAGCGCTGCTCAGCCAGCGGCGGATCCGCAAACTGGGCCTCCCAGCCCGTCAGCGCCTCGAGCCGCTGGGCAAACTCGCTCGGCCGGTCGGGAATCTCGTAGAGCAACTTCGAAAGCCGATGCGCCAGTAGTGGCTCCGGCTTGGCGTACGCGGCTTGCAAGTCGGCCCGGCGACGGCTGAGCAAGCCGAGCAGGCGATTTTCGTCGAGTGCGTCGACGGACTCGGCCAGGAACCGCTCGAGCGCCGCTTGTCTGCGCGGATCGATCGGGCAAGCACGGGCCAAGGCCACGATGAACGCCTCGCCACGCTCGGCGGGTACGGCCCCGTGCAGCGACACCAGCACCGGCTGAGGCAGCCTGGCCAGCGCCGCCGACAATAAGGGCGGCCCGCCGGCGCCCGCTCGTTTGGCCGGCCCTGCGGCTTCCGACCAGAGCACCTCGCAACCATCGGGAAAGCGGCCGGCACTGGAAAGCTGAAACACAAGGGTTTCGACCTTGGCCTCCCAGGCGATCCGCTGCGACGAGAGCAGCTCGCTCAGGCGTTCCCGCGGCAGGTTGCGCAATAGGAACTGCGCGTTCGGCGACGATTCGGCCCCTGGCCGCGACGCCAGTTCGGCGACGAGCATCTGCCGCGGCGAACCGATCAACGCCCGTAGTTGCGGGCCGTTCGGCTCCGCAGCGGCCAGTTGCCGCTCGACCGCCGCGCCAAGGTATCGCTCGGCGACCGCCGAGCCGGTCCAGACTTTCGCATCGACCGCCGCGGCCGGATCGAGCAGGAGCGGAGCGAGGCGGTGCGTTTGGGCCAGGGTCTCCAGTTCTTCGAGCTTGCCACAGCCCGCTGCGGCGAAGCCTTCCAGCAACGCATCGACGGCCGGCCAGCCCTCCGCCAAAAGCGTCTCGACCATCAAACGGGCGTAGGTTCCGCCGGGGCGGCCCGTGCCCGACCGCGTCTGCAGGAACGTGTTGTACGCATAGCCGCGGCGGCGGTACGCGTCGGGTTTGAGGTCGGTCGTCTCGGGAGTGTAAAACGTGGTGGCGGCCAAGGCGAACGGCAGCCGATCGGGGCTCGGTTCATAGGTCGAGAAGCTCACCCCCTCGCGCACCGCGCCGGCCGGCAGTAGCCGCGCGACCCCATAGAACACCAGCGCCGCCAGCGACGGCTCGCAAACCATCAGCACGCTCTCGCGGCGGTTCGACCCCAGTTCGATGTAGCCCTGCGCGACGTCGATGAGCAACTCGGCCCGCTCGGCCCGCGGTATCGAGCGCCAACGTTCCGGGATCACTCCCCGCGGATCCTCGAACGACTCGCCCGGCGGCGTGTTGAGAAAGCTCAAAAGCACGCCATCGTCGATGGCCGCCGGCCGCCCTTGCCGTAGCTCGTCGAGGCCCACCAGCGCCGGCAAATGTTTGGGGTGTTCCGGCGAATCGTCCACGACCCAGGGCGCGCCCCATAGGCGGAGGCAATCGAGCACGGGCCAAGGCGCCGCCTCGCGCTCGCCGAAGAGGACATGGGCGAAGTATGAACCGGCCCTGCCCGCCGTGTCGAGCTTGCGGTAGACGACCTGGCCGAGCATTTGCAGCTTGCCGATCGACGGTGAAAAGAACATCCGGCAGGGGGCGGTCGCGGCATCGAGCTTGAGCCGCTCGTCGGGCGGCGAATCGCTCGGAAGGTAGTAATAGAGGAACCGCTCCACCTGCCGGTAATAACCGCGCAGCTCGTTTCGTTCCAACGAGCCGGCGCGCGCACTGTAGCCCAACACCCGGTCGGCCAGTTCGCCCTCGCGATGTTCGAGCGCGGAACTGCCGTAGGTGCAGTGCGTGCAGTAGATTTGCTGGATGGGTGTCATGGGTCAATTGTCATGGGTCCGTGGCGAAGGTTCAGGGTTCAGCTCGCGCCGTCGCCGCTGGCTCCGGGTTAAACGATGCGCTCTCCACTTTCTCCTTTCTCCTTTCTCCTTTCTCCTCACCCAAAGATATTTCCTGGGTTCCAACGCGACGGCTTCGCTTGCGGCGCTTCGAGCCGGCCAATGATCAAGGGATGGCTGGCGAACACGGCGAAACCGACGTCGATCATGGCCCAGATCGCCACGTAGCCGCCTATCCAGGCTTGCTCGGCGTGGAATAGCCGGCTGCCACCCCCTTCTTCGTAACTCTTGCGATCGATCGGCATGCGGAGATGCACCGCCAGCGTGCGCGGGTCGTCGCCGGGCTGCGGCTTCGCGTGACACACGGCCACAATGCACTGGTCGGTGAACCGCGGCTCCGGCCATTGCCAACATATGCGATACGCCGAGTTCGCACCCGGTTCCTTCACTAGGCAATGCCGGGCCACGGGATGCGCCAGCCCCAGTTTCGCCAGCGGCACGATCTCGTCGGCGATCCATTGGCGCAGTAGTGCCCGCCGCGGCTCGAAGGCCGCCGCGTTGTGCCGCAACACGCGCGCGTCAAATACATCGGGAAACCGCGCTTGCTGGCCGCGATTGAGCACCTTGAGCAACTTTCGCGCCGCCGTCACCTCGGCCGTGGCCGCCCGCGCGGCGTGCTGCCAATCGGCCGGCAGTGGGTAATGCTCAAGGCAGGGTTGGGCGACCAGTTCGGCGATCTTCAGCTTGTCGCCCGAGGTGATGGCCGCCTTGAGTTCGGCCAAAAGCCGCTTGCGCCGCTGCGCGCGCTCATACGCGGCGATCCACGGAGCGGCGTCATGGCACTCCCGCAGCAGAGCGTCGTTCCAGGCCGCGATCAGCCGCGCGTCGAACTGCGGCGCCTGCTGGGGCGTGTAATCGGGGGCGATCTGTTCGAGGGCGCGCACAAGCGGCGTCCGCTCGGCGGCCAGCGAGATCCGCGCCAAGTCGGCGGCCGGCGCCAGCGATCGAGCGCCGAGTTGGTCGAGTTGCTCCCAAACGGCGGTCAGCTTGCGGTCGGAAATCGGCTCGGCCAGCGCGTCTCGCAAAGTGGCCAGTGTTCGCAGCCGGTCCTTGGCAAGGTGTACTCGCGAGTGCAGGTCGTAACGGTAGCCGCCGGGCAGCGACGCGGCCAATTTCACGAGTCGCTGTTCGCCGTCAACCGTCAAGGGCGCCGTGGCCCGGCGGCGCAGCTCGTCGAGGCACTTCAATCGAGACCGCGCTTCGACGACATGCGGCCGCTGGAGTTCGGCGACGTCCCAACCGGCGAACAGCGGCTCGTTCCAGGCGGCCACAAGTTGCTGGTCGGCCCGTTCGCCCACCGCGTGCGCCAACGCCTGAAAGGCGGCCCAGGCCGCGCCGCGTTCGATCAGCCGTTCGACGCGCTGCCGCTGGGGTTGGGCGTCGGGATGGCCGCCCGCGCGCTCGAGTGCTTGCCAGGCGGCGGCCAGGCGTGCCGGGTCGGGTTCGGCCTGCTTCAACAAGTCCAATACCGCGTCGCACGCCTGGTTGCGGCTGCGCCAATCGCGGGCCACCGGCTCGAACCCCGCCGCGCTCTTGCGGCCCGCCAGCAAGGCCTGGTTGCGGTCCCAGAGATCGACCAGCTTCCGCCAGGCATGCGCCCGCTGGGCTTCGCCGAGCTGTTGGATGAGCGGCGCGACCTGGCCGGCCAGCCTGGCCACGGCCACGGCGGCGCCGGCCCGCGGATAGTCGTCCAGCAGCTTGGGCTGGTAGAGCCGCAGCATGGCGGCTTCGTCGCCGGCGGCCACCGCCCGCTCCAACTGCTCGCGCGCCCGCACGCGCTCGCTCGCGTCGCGCAGCCGCGGTTGCATGGCGCCGGGCGCATCGGCGGGCAACTTGTGGTTTTGCGTCAGCAACGCGAGCGCCGCCTCGAAATCGCGCGAGTCGAGCAAGCTTTGTACCTGCGTGAACGAGAACAGCACTTCGTCGAGACGCGGCACCTGGTCGAGCGGCAGATCGACCAACTCCAGCAGACGCGCGCAAAGCCGCCGCACCTCGGCGTCGGGCGACCGCGACAACGTCTTGATCAAGGCCGACTGGTCCGGCAGGTCGAGATCCTCGCGGCGCAAAAGGAGTTTGTCGTATTGCGGCTGTTCGACGTAGGTGTTCCACAGATCGGGCGCCGCGGCCAACGCCTTGAGCGCCAGCAGGATGAACAGCGCCGAGAAGTTGTCGAGATGCGCTGAGAGCGGCGTGTCGCGGTCGCGGGCCGGGTGCTGGTAGGGATCGACGCCGATCTCGAGGTTCTTGCGGCCCACCAGGGCGGGCACGCACATGCAATCGTAATCGACCAGCTTGAGCCGCCCCTGGTCGGTGACCATCACGTTGGCGTGCTGCAAGTCTCCGTGGGCGATTTTTGCGTCGGCCAGTTCCTTGACCATCTCGACCCACAGTTCGGCGGCCTTGGCCAGCGCCGCGCCGTTCTTTTTCAGGCACTGATTGCGAGTCCATTTGAACAAGGTTTCGCCGGGAACCCAGTCCATCGTCACCAACGGATACCATTTGCCGTCGCCGGCCGAACGGATGCCGTCGTCGGCGTACGTGAAGCCGACCAGCGACTCGACGCGGCGGTTGCGCAGGTACTCGGCGATCGCGTGGTAACGTTCGCGGCGCTCGGCCGAAGCGCTGGTGAAGACCCGAACGGCCAGCGAGCCCTTGCCGTGGGGACGGCTCCCCTTGTAGACGGTGGCGAACGATCCCGACCAGGCCCGCGGCTGGTTCAAGCCGTCCGTCTCGATCGTGATCTGCTTCAGATCGACACTGCGAAACGCGATCCCGGGGTTTTGCAGGATCGTGCTGAAGTGTGAAGCCAGAGGCCAGGAGGCGGACATTGTCATTGGTCATTGGTCATTAATGACCGGATATCCATTCATGTGCAACAACCACAATAAGGGTTCGAGCAGTCCGACGGGGGCGATGGTGCGGCGGCTGAGATCGCGCTCGCCCGACCCATCGAGGCCGACCGGCGTCATGGGAAAAAACATGAACCGGCCGCCGAACAGATCGTCGATCTGGCGCTCGATCTGCCAGCCCGGCCAGACGGTGTCGCGTAGCCGGGCCATCAGCCGCGAACGCGCTTCGATGGAAGCCACGTCAAACTGCCAGCCGATCTCGCGCAGGTCGCGGTAGAAGTTGCCGACCACGCCGCCTCCGCCGAGGTCCGCATACCGTTCATTGACCATCAGGTCGAGCTTCGATACGCACAGCGCCACGGGAATGGGCACCTGCTTGCCGGCCTTGATGCCCTTGATCCGCCGCAGATCCTCGCGAAAACCGGCCAGGGCCTGGGCCTGCGTTTCGCTCGGTTCGAGCGGATCGAGAAAAAAGAAAAAGCCGTCGCCGTCCAAGGCCCGCTGTCGCTGGCGGTCGTCGATGGTCTGGCTTCGAGTCACTTCGCCCGAATAGTCGAAAATGTTCACCAGGATGTTCGACGCTCCCCAGCGGTCGCGGTCGAGAAAGTTGAACACCAGCGGGTGCGGGATGCGGTCGGTCTGCGTGGCCTGCGGACCGAGCTTCATGTTGAGGATCTCGTCCACCACCCCGTCGAACTTGTCGGAACTGCTCGAGCGGATGCGTTCAAACTGCACGACGTCGGGATAATTGCCGCGGTTCAACTCGCGATAGACCATGGCCAGCCAGTGCGTCTTGCCGGCCTGCGGGATGCCCAACGTCGGGAAGCACAGCTTGACGATGTCGCGGTAGATCGACATGAACGTGAACTCGCACTCCTCGAAGGGATGCTCCGAGATCACGTTCTTGCATTGCACCAGGTCGAGCGCGACGTGGCCGCCGCCGGCGGAGCGCGCCTCGCCGAGCGGCTCGAACGTCCCCTCACCCAGGCACAGGGGACAGGTATCGCGGGTGCGCCGCTTTCGCCGCCGAAGTCCGGCGTTCAAGAGCATGCCGCCCATCGAAACCAGTCCCAGCAGGCCCGCGCCCAGACCGCCGCGGATCCACTGCCGCTTGCGGAGGAACGCGTCGCGCTGCGCGGTGTTGTCCTTGAGATCGTGCGCCAATTGATCGAGGCTCTTGCCGTCGTCCTTGAGCGCGGCGGCCATGCCCTCCTCGACCGCCGTCAGGGCCGTCCACTGTTCGGTCGCCTCCTCGCTGTGTTGCCATTGTTCCACCAGCGGCGCCGCGCCCGGCACGTTGACCGACAGCTTTCGCCTTCGCTGGGCCAGGGCCTCTTCGTATCGCGCGTCCAATTCTTTGCGTTTCCGGCGCCGGTCGTCCACCGACTGGGCCACGGAGAGGTTCTCCACGTCGATCTCGTCGCGGGCCGAAAGCTCATCCCCCGAACCGGCCCGCAGCAGCCAGTGGTACAAGCGATCGCCGAACAGGAACGTGGCCAGCGTGACCAGGGCCAAGACGGCCAGCATCACGGCCAGGAACTTCGACACGCCCATGGCGCGGGCACGGCCGCCGTTGAGCATCCGCCGCAGTTCGTGGCGCCGGTCATGTGCCGCGACCAGCACCAGGCTGGCCATGGCCACCAGCCCGAACAGCCAGAACCAACGGTTGTCGACCGATAGCAGCGACGCGAGTTGACCGGCGACGCGCCGGTGGGCCCGCACCTCGTAGAGTTGCAGCTTCTCGGCGTACAGCTTGGCCCGCACCGTCAGCCAATCCTCTCTCAATTTCTCCAAGCGACGCGTCGCCTGAACCACCGCGCGGTCGAGCTCGGCCAGGAAAGGACGACTGTTTTCCTGCAGGATGAGGGCCAGCGGACGCTGGCTCTCGGCGTCGATCGTCGCCAGCGCGAGGGGCGCCTGGTCGCCGGACCCGGCTTCGAGGCGGTCGGCCTCGCGGCGGCGAAAATCGTTCTCGGCGTTCAGCCGCAGGTGTTCGGCAAACGCGTCGACGTAAGCCCGCGCCAACTCGGTCGCGTCAGACGACTCGGCCGCGGGCCCTGGGTTGCCGCGCGCCGCGGCCGGCGGCCCGATCAAAAGCGGCAGCACCAACAAGGCCCGGCCAGGCCGAAAGGCCTTCCGGCTCCAGGCGACGATGAGTTCTCGTGGCATGACAATTCCCGTAGGGTGGGCACCGCCCAACGATCCGACGTGCAAGCGATCATGGGTGTGAGGGACCGCTGGCGGGCCACCTTGCACGATACCCGCGCGCCATCCGCCTGTCAAAACGGCCCGCGGTTCGTCGGGCGGTGCGCGCAAAGCCACCGAACTTTGTTTTCACGATCGCTCTTGTCGCGGTCGGTGCCAGCGGCGAGAATGTCAAGCGGCTGCTTGGGCCGGCCGGAGAGCCAAAAATGCCGAGGCCCAGCAATGACCCATAAAGTGCGCGGCAACCGCCGTCAGCCCTCCGCGGAGGCTGACACCGTCGAATCGCTCTACCTCGAATTGCTTCGGTCCTTCTATGAGAAGGGCGATCTGGATCGCGCTCGGAGCGATGCGATGCGACTCGACGAGGCTTTGGCGAATAGGCCCGACGTCGCCGGCTCGATCCGCGGCGAGGAGATTCGCTCGCTGCTGGCCGAACTCCGCGGGGAACTCGCGGAGGCGATCCAGCACCGCGAGACCGAGATCCGCAAGATCCTCGAGCTGCACAGTTTGGCAGTCAACACTCAGGGTTGGCAATACGTGCTTCGCCAGTACGACTTCAGCGACGTCGGTGATCGCCTTGATTTGTTGGCCATCCTCTACGACGAGCAAGGTGATCTGGATCGGGCCGTGCAAACCTTGCGAGAATCGAAACAGTTTTGCGAATCCCACGAGGTTCCCTTCGATGGTCAGGATCTATTGACCGAATTCGAGCAAGCGCGGCGTGCCGCCCGCAACGATGTCGAAAACCACGCCGCGCCGCGCAAAATGCTGGATGACGCCGTTCGCGCCGTTTTTCGGCAATCCCGCGCGTCGGTCGACGAAATCCTCGTGAATGATGAACAGGCCCGAAGTTTTGTGGAGCAGGTGAATCGACGTCTGGCCGGTCAATTTCACGTTTCGCCGCGGGAGATCAAACGGCGGCTGCTGGTGTTGCAACGTCGCGGTGAAGCACGCGGCGGGTTGCCACGAGTACGACGTGGATGACGAGTCTGGTACTCCATCGTACCTGCCCGACGCAACGACCACCGGGCCGCGGTCAAGCGGCTTCCGCTACCGGATTCTATGGCGGGTTGGAAACCTGCCCCACATGGCCCCAGAGCGTAGCGGGCGGCCGGCGGCTCGTGTTTTCGGGATGGTTCCTCGTCGCAGTGCGCCCGCATCTGGCCGGCAAGCGGCCGCGGACCTGCCGATTTTCTGGATTTTAACGGTTATGCCGGCCGATACACCTCGACGGGAATGGTCGCTGAGACGTCCTTCCGAAACCCGATCTTGAAGGAGCTAGTTCGATGAAATTCGCCCTGTCGGCCCTTTGTGCCATCATCATGCTGGCCGGCGGCACCGGCTGCCATCCGTGTTGCCACCGCCATTCGATTCTCGATCGCGACTGTACTGCGGGGGGCTGCGGACCCCGCGTGCGTTTTCGCCCCTATCAGTACTGCGACACCTGCGACCAGTGCGGCAACTGGACCGGCGCGCCGATCGTCTCGCGATCGCGGTCCTACCAGGGTGGGGGCTACGCTGAAGACTATGGCCATATCTCGCGCTCCGAGAACGAGTCGCCGGCACACGGCTATCGCGTCGTGCCCGGCAGCCAGCGGGTGACGACACGTTCGGGCCAACCGACGTTGGCCCGGGCCTCCGGCCGGCCCACATCGGCCATGATGGCCGACGAGTCGGTCGACGAAGTCGATGATGAAATCCAGGTCGCTCCGGCCCGCATCAAGTCGAAGCGAGTTTCCCGCGTGCGGACCATGCGTCCGCGACCGTTGCAAGAAGAGTAGGTCTGGGGAGTCGCAGTCGAGCTACTGATCGCGTACACTGGGGCCATGCGCACCAGTGGCACTCAGGCCCTGCTCGACATGCTCTCCGAGGCGGGCGTACGCTACATCTTCGGCAACCCCGGCACGACCGAACTGCCGCTGGTGGACTCGCTGGTGGCCGACCGCCGCATCCGCTACATCCTCGGCTTGCAGGAGGTGCCGGTCGTGGCCATGGCCGACGGCTACGCCCAGGCATCGCGGTCGCTGGGCGTCGTGAACCTGCACATCAGTTGCGGGCTTGGCAACGGCATGGGGATGCTCTACAACGCCTACCGCGCCGGCACGCCGCTGCTCGTGACGGCCGGCCAGCAAGACCGTCGGCTGAAGTTCGAGGAGCCGATCCTCTGGTCGAACCTGGTCGAAGTGGCCCGCGGCTGGACCAAGTGGGCCGCCGAAATCGACCGCGTCGAAGACCTGCCGTCGGCCCTGCGCCGCGCGGCGCAGACGGCCCTGACGCCCCCGACGGGCCCGGTTTTTCTTTCCTTGCCGTTGGACGTGCAGACCGAAGTGGCCGAGCTCGACCTGGCGCCCGCGGCGCGTCTCGATGCGCGCGTGCGCCCGCCCGCCGAAGCGCTGCGCCGCGCGGCCGAGGTTCTGGCACAGGCGCGCAACCCCGGCATTCTCGCGGGCAGCCGTGTCGTCGAGGCCGGCGCGGTCGAGCCGCTGGTGGCGGTGGCCGAACGGCTAGGGGCCGCGGTCCACTCCGAGTCGGGCACGACGCACGGCCGGCTCGGCTTTCCGCCCGACCACCCGCTGTACTCCCAGGCGTTGCCGCTCTGGTCGCCCGAGGTCCGCGACAAACTGGCCGAATTCGACGTCCTGCTCGTCGTGGGCATGGATCTCCTGCGGCAATATATTTACCACGAGCCGGCGCGGGCGATTCCCGAACACATCCGCCTGGTCCACCTCGACCAGGATCCGTGGCAACTGGGCAAGAATTATCCGCTCGAGGTCGGCCTGCTCGGCGATCCGTGGTCCGGCTTGACCGAACTGGCCGGGTTGCTCGACGGCGCGATGACGGCCGCGGCCAAGCAAGCCGCCCGCGCGCGCGGCGAGGCCCGCGCGCTGGCGCACGGCGCCGCGCGCGAGGCGCTCTGGCGGCGGTCTGACGAGGAGCGCGACGCGAGGCCGATGTCACCGCTGAGCTTGATGTCGAGCCTGGCGCGGATCATCCCCGACGACGTGGCGCTGGTCGAGGAAGCGGTGACAACGACGAACACGTACCTGGAGCGGCTGGGCGCGTTGAAGAACGCGACGGGCTATTTCGCGCATCGCGGCTGGGCCCTCGGCTGGGGAGTGGGCTGCGCGCTGGGCGTCAAGTTGGCCTGGCCCGAGCGTCCCCTGCTGGCCTTGGTCGGCGAAGGCGCGGCGATGTATGGTATTCAGGGGCTGTGGACCGCGGCGCGATACCGCCTGGGGGTCACCTTTGTCGTTCCCAACAACGCCCAGTACCAGATTCTCAAGGTCGGCGCGCGGCAACTGGGTTTGCCGGCGGCGACGTCGGGGCGGTTCGAGGGCATGGATCTGACCGGCCCGGAGATCGATCTGGTCGGACTCGCACGCTCGCTGGGAGTCGAAGCCCACCGCGTGAGCGAACCCGACGAGCTCAGCGAGCGCGTGGCCGAATCGCTTGCCGGCGGCGTGCCGCGCTTGTTCGACGTGCCAATCCAACGTGGCGCGCCGACGAAATTGAACTACTAGTAGGGGCTAGTAGGGGTGGAATACTCGACATCCGCGCGCAAAGTCGATAACCTGGGACTAAACATCGTGGTCGATTTACCGTCCGCGGACCCTCAGCCGGAATCGTGAAAGATCAATTTAGGGAGCCATCATGTCCATGGCGAGCGATGCTCTGAAGTCACCGGTCGTTGGTGAGCCCACGACGATCGCCCGATACCTGCGCGCGCAGGACCATCGGCCGTTTTTCGTCCACGGCGACGCCGCGGTCGTTCTCGCCGGAATGCCCGACGCTTGCATCGATTGCGCGATGACATCGCCACCGTACTGGGGACAACGTTCCTATGCTGGCGGCGGCATCGGCCTTGAGGGAAGTTGGCAAGAATACATCGACCATCTGTTTGCCGTGTTCCGCCAACTCAGGCGAGTCCTCAAGCCTGTTGGCTCGTTTTGGCTGAACATCGGCGACACATACGAAAAGAAGAATCTGGTTGGCCTTCCGTGGCGCATCGCGCTGGCAATGACCGACCGCGACGGTTGGGTGCTACGCAATAGTGTGATCTGGAACAAGGTCAAGGGCGGGCCTGACAACGCCAAGGATAAGTTGCGAAACGTCCATGAGAATCTGTTCCACTTCGTGAAAGATGGCCATTATTACTACGACGCGGACTCGATCCGCAATAAACCTGGCCAGTCGAAGGTCGTCAACGGCTCTGTCGTCTCGGCGACCGGAGTGTCCGGCGTTCGTTACCGCCGCCAGATCGAGCTATCGACCGCCTTGAGCGAGGCGGAAAAGAATGCGGCCCTTCGGGCTCTGGAGGCGATTCTGGAGGATGTCCGCGCTGGAACGCTGTCGGACTTCCGAATGATTATCCGATGCCAGCAGCGCGCGACGCACAGCGACTCCGAGCGCGTTTCTGGTCGGGCCCGGGAATTGGCCGACCGCGGGTACTACTTCCTCAAGTACGATCCGAACGGAGCGAAGCCGAGCGACGTCTGGGACATCTTGCCCGAAGACACTCAGAAGCGCACGGGACACTTCGCCCCTTACCCGGAGGATCTCTGTAAAATGCCGATTCTCGCCACATGCCCGGAAGGCGGTATCGTCATGGACCCGTTCTCCGGCACCGGAACCACAAACCTGGTGGCCTTTCAATTGGCTCGCAAATCCATCGGCATCGACATCTCTGTGGAGTACATCGCTCGCGCTAAAGAAAGGTGCAGGTTCTTGCTGTGACCAAAGTTGCCGAACTCTACGGCCTGCCCACTTTCCAGGAAGCCGATTGGATAGCTGTCACGACCGCACAGCAGTGCCCGTTTCTTAGCCGCAAGTGCTTGAAGAATCGCAAGAGCGAGCCCGATTTGACCATCGGCACATGCACAATGACGTATGGCCGTGTCTTGAATCCAGTCATGATCTGCCCGTTCCGGCTGTTGGAACGAAGCCGAATCTTCACGGACTGTTTGCACCTCCTCACACTGCACGAGCCCGGCAACGAAATCAGAATCATCCCAGAACTGAATGTCCCTGGCGGGAGCATCGACTATTGCCTGGTCTCGGTGCGAGAGGGGAAGCCGAGGGATTTCGTGGGAATCGAACTCCAGACGCTCGATTCGACAGGCACCGTTTGGCCGGAGCGTCAGCGTTTCTTGCGAGCCTGCGGGATTCAAGTTCGGGACCAAGCCGTGAAATCGAACAAACGGTTCGGCATGAACTGGAAGATGACCGCGAAGACGATCCTGGTTCAGTTGCACCACAAAATCACCACGTTCGAACACTTGAGGAAACACATGGTCCTGGTGACGCAGGATTGCCTGCTCGAGTACATGCGCCGCGAGTTCAACTTCGATCACATCATGGGTGTGCGCGATGGCGATTCGATGCACTTCCACGCGTACGAACTCCTGAAGGGGGCCGCGGCGTATCGTCTCGTGCTCAAGGAGCGTGTTAGCACCGACGACATTGGCATTGGCCAGTGCCTCGGTCTGCAAGTCAGTGCCAAAGTCGAGCTTCGCGTGATTCTCTCGCAGATCGAGGCGAAACTGCCTCAGAGCATCTTGTTGACCATCGGGGGCGCCGCTGCCGTACCCGTTTCCTCCACAAGCGCCGCCGAAGCCGCGGGCGATGGGGAGAATTGAGGGATACGTTGTACGATTGAGGGACGCCGTACCGACGAATCCGCAGGCTATTCGACGTCCGCCGGCCTGACGATCAGATTTCGCGCAGGGCGTCGACAATTTTCATGCGCGTCGCGCGGACGGCGGGGAAGATGCCCCCGGCGACGCCCACCAGGACGGCCAGCAAGACGCCTTGCAACAGAACGACGGGCCCGAAGCGGAACGAAAAGGTGATCTCGCTGAACGTCACCCAGTTGGCCGTGCCGGTCGAGAGGCCGTTGACCGGCAGCGTTCCCAGGCAGCCGATCAGCCCGCCGGCCAACGCCAACGTGAGCGATTCGAGCAGAAAGCCGAACACCACGCTGGCGCGGCTGAAACCCAAGGCCCGTAGTGTGCCGATCTCCCTGGCCCTCGTCACCACGGCGCCGAACATCGTGTTGGCCATCGCGAACACCGCCCCGATCAGTAAGAAGACGAAGATGATCCATCCGACCGTCTTGATCGCGGTCCCGGCGATCGCCTGCTCGGCGTAGTACTCTTTCTCGCTGATCGCCTTGAGTGCGAACTGCTCGTCGCCGGTCAGCCGCGCCTTGATCTCCGCCAGGGCCTGCGCGCCGGTGGCCCGTAGTTGCACCGACGAGACCACGCCCTTGCGCCGGCTGATCTCGGCGATCACGGCGAGATCGGTCCAGACTTCCGATTCGGCGGCGCTGTCGTCGGCGTCGAAAACGCCCACGATCACGAGCTTGGATCCCATCACCTCCAATTCCTCACCCAGCCCGGCCCCGCGGAACCGCTTCGAGACCGAACGGCTGGTGATCGCCTCGCGCAGGCCCGGCTTCGCTTCGCGGCCCTCGACGACGCGCAAACCCGGCCGCAGCGCGCGGGCCGCCGACGTGACGCCGCGGATGATCAGGTTCGTGCGGCCGCCGTCGCTGCTCCGCGTCGCCGCGACGATCACGACGAGTTCCGGCGAGCAGAGCTTCCGGCCGTTTTCGTCGGTGGCGATGCCCGGCAACGTTTCTTCGATCTGCCGCGCGACCTTTCTGTCGATGATGCTGGCGATTTCGGCCGAGGCCCCCTTCCGCATGGCGATCAGATCGAGCGGCCCGCCAGAGACCTCGAGCGTATGGTCCAGCCCCGCTCCCAGCCCGAAGGCCAACACCGTGGCCCACACGACCAAAGCGGTGCCCAAAATGGTCATCAGCGAAGTGACCCAGCGGGTACGCAAGCTGCGAAGGTTGTACCTGAGGGGGATCATGAGGGGCAACAGGGTTCTGGAGCTTATACCACTTTCCGCAGGCCGGCGACCACGGAGACGCCAGCGGCTCGCCAGGCGGGCACGAGGCCGCTGGCCAACCCGATCGCCGCCGCCAGCCCCAGCGCGTAAAGCGCCGTGATCCAAGGGATGTCAAACACGTTGATGCCTGGAAGCGGAAATCGGCTCAAGTCCGCGAAACGGACGAGCGCCAAGACGCCGAGCTTGGCCCCCAGAGCCCCAAGGAAGCCACCGAGAAGCGCAATCGCCAGCGATTCGCCAAGGACCAGCCGCAGCACGGTGCCACGCTGAAAGCCGATCGCCTTGAGCACCGCGATCTCGCGCGTCCGCTCGCGCAGCGACATCGCCATGGCGTTGGCCGCGACGCAGACCAGCGCGAAGACGACCGCCAGCGCCGTGTTGCGGATGAATGCCTGTACGTTGCCGACCATTTCGCTGAACATCTGCTGGAAGGCTTGCTCGGTCATCGCCCGCGCGGGAGCGTCTGAACTGGTAAACCGCGCTTCGATCTGACGTGCCACCTCGGGCAGGTCGTCGGCGGAGGCCGTCTTGAGCATCACCATCCCGATCAGACCGGCGATCGGGCTGCGCTTGGCTTTGAGCGATTCATCAAGGTAGGCCCAATGAAACCAGAGCATGTCGAGATCCGCCGTCTCCGATCCGTCGTAGAACCCGTCGACGGTCAGCTCCAGGTCGACGTCATAAAAGGCGCCCTTGAGCACGATCTTGTCGCCCAACCGCCAGCCGCGGTGGTGGGCGATCCGCGTGCCGACGACACAACCGCCGGTGTCTTTCCGCCATTGGGAAAGCTGGTCCGCTGGCAGCGTCAGTTCATCGAACACGTTCATCATCGCTTGGGCGTCCACGGCGAACTGCGTGAACGGCAGGCGGTCGTCCTTGTACTTGCCGCCGAACCACGACATCTGCGTGGCCGCCTTGACGCCTTCGATCGTTCGCAGCTTATCGAGGTGGGCCACCGGCAGCAGGCTCGTCAGCCCTTGCCGGTGCGTGACGACCAGCCGGTTGTATCCCGCCGATTGGGCCGCCAAATTTTCTTGAGAGGCCAAGAAGCCGTAGAGCAGGGTCACCAGGAACAAGCTCATCGCGATCGACAGCACCGTGAAGCCGGTGCGGAGCTTGTTGCGGAACACGTTTTTGAAGATGTAGGGCAGGAACTTCAAGACGCCGCCTCCAGCGCGTCGATCGGCCGCTCGTCGAACGTCCCCTTATCGAGGTGCAGCAGGCGGTGAGCGCGGCGGGCGGAGCGCGGGTCGTGCGTGACCATGATGATCGTCCTGCCAAACTGCTCGTTGAGTTGCTCCAAAAGGTCGAGGATCTCGACGGCCGCCGTGGCGTCGAGGTTGCCGGTCGGCTCGTCGGCGATCAAGAGCACCGGATCGTTCACCAACGCGCGGGCAATGGCCACGCGCTGCTCCTGGCCACCCGATAGTTGCCGCGGATAATGGTCCATACGATCGGCCAAGCCCACGATCTTGAGCGCCGTCTCCACATGCTGCCGCCGCTGCCGCCGACGCAGACGGGTCAGCAGCAATGGCAGTTCGACGTTTTCGTAGGCCGTCAGCACCGGCATCAGGTTATAAAGCTGAAAGATGAAGCCCAGGTGCTCCGACCGCCAGCGGGTCAAGCGGCTTTCCGAGAGCGAGCCCAGTTCCTGGTCGGCCACCACGATCGTGCCGGTCGTGGGGCGGTCGATGCCGGCGACCAGGTTCAAGAGCGTCGACTTGCCCGAACCCGACGGTCCCATGATCGCCAGGAACTCCCCTTCGCCGATATCGACGTTCGTATCGGCCAGCACGGGCACACGGATGCGGTTCCGGTAATAATCCTTCGTCACGCCGCGCAATTGCACCAGCGGCCTGTTCGCTTCGCTCGACAAGTGAGTTTCCTGAGTCTTCATTCCAAAGGACATGACGGGGTCCAGACGCGAGCTCTGGTGGGCGGTGCCCACCCTACTGGGCTCGCACCTTGGTCTCGGAGGTCAACTCGGCGGGCGGGTCGGCGATCACCGTTTCGCCCCCGGCCAACGCGCCCTCGACGCGCAGCAGTCCGTCACGCGGTTTGCCGACCACCGTCACGCTCACCTGTTCGGCGCGCTCGCCCGCCAAGCGCCAGACGAACGCGGCTCCCTCGGCGTGTACGACCGCCGCGACGGGCACGAAAAGGGCCTGGCTGGCGTCACCGGCCGCCGCCTCGTCTTCCTCCGGCAGGAAGTGGATCGTCGCGCTGAGCTCGGGGAACAGCCGTTCGTCGGCGTCGAGCACCTCGACCTTGACCTTGACGATTCCGCGAGTGCGGTCGCCCATGGGGATAATCTCGCGCAGCCGACCTCGGTAGCGGCGGTCGGGCACGGCGTCGACCAGGACGTCGGCGGGCTGACCGCGGCGGATCTGCGCCAGGTAATCCTCCTTGACGTCGGTGTCGACTTCGAGGGCTCCCAGATCGGCCAGCGTCGCCACGCTGCCGCGGCCTGAGGCGGCGCCCGTGCCGCCGGGCATGATCGTCTCGCCCAGTTCCGCGTCTTTGCTGATCACCGTGGCGTCGAAGGGGGCGTAGACGTGCATATTCCGGATCGCCACCTCGGCCTCGCGCACATGGGCTTCCGCCGCCCGCACGGCCGCCGCCCTGGCGTCGCCGTGCGCCTTGGCGGTTTTGAACTCGGTCTCGGCCGTTTCCAGCGCCGACTTCGTACCGGCGCCTTTGCGGTTCACATGCTGCTCGCGGCCGAAGTCGCGTTCGCGCTGCGCCAAAGCCAGCCGCGCCTGGGCCAGCTCGGCTTCGGCTTGTTCCACGGCCACCTTGCGCGATTCGAGCAGCGCGGCCAGATCCTCGTGCTCCAACACCGCCAGCAGGTCGCCCTTACGAACTTTTTTCCCCTCGTCGACGCTGAGCATGGCGATCCGGCCGGTGCCTTTGGTTCCCACGGCCGCCTGCCGGCGCGATTCAAGATAGCCGGTCGCCGTGAGCACCGCGCGGGCCTGGTTGACCGAAAGCATCCGCACCGCTTCGGTCCTTACCTCCATGGCCGGCTCAAAGCGTTCTTTCAAACGCTGGAATTGATCTTCGAAACGCCAGTACGCGCCGCCCGCCCCGGCGCCGGAAACGGCCAGAAACATCAGCCATAAAAAGGCGCGGAACCGTCGTGGACGACCACCGCGGCGTCGCGTGCGGTCGATCCGCAACGAGGCCAGATCGTCACGCAGGTGGCCGGCGCCATGGGCGTGCCGCTCAAGCCGTGTCGTCGTGGGAACCGCCATCGTGTCGCGTGAGATCGGGCTTACGTAGGTCATGGGTTCTCGAGAGGGTTTCGTGGGAGCCAATTCCATCTATTATAGTCACCGCTGCAACGGCCACAAAGGTTCTTAAGAAAAAACCGCGGTCTCTTCAAGGGGGATATGGCGATGAAGAGGGGATGGGGGGGATGGGTGGGAGATCGGATAATCGTCTCGCCTGTGCCACGTCGCTGGCCAATTGGGCCTTCAGATCCTGCACGGCGCCAAAGGGCCGGACGTCGCGAATCCGGCTGAGAAAATCGACCTCCAACGGTTCGCCGTAGAGCGATCCATCGAAGCCGATCAAGTGGACCTCGAGTTTCAACGCTTGCTCGCCGAACGTCGGGTTTGGACCCAGGTTGACAGCCGCCGGCCAGGTTCGGCCCTGCGCCAGCGCGCGTCCGGCGTAGACGCCCACCCCTGGAAGAAGCGTGTCCACGGCATCGACATTGGCGGTCGCGAACCCGATCCGCGCGCCTCGCCCGGCGCCGTGCGTCACCATCCCTCGTATCCGATAGGGCTGGGTCAGCATCCGGCGAGCTTCATCGACCTGCCCGGTCGCGAGGAGATGCCGCACCCTCGAACTGCTGACGATCTGGCCGTCGACGACCACCGGCTCGACAACCTCCAACGCCAGGCCGGCCTGGGCGGTAAACCGCCGTAGCACGTCGATGGTACCCATTCGGTCGCGGCCGAAAAAGAAGTTCGGCCCCTCGACCATCGCCTTGGCCGCCAGCCTGCCGCGAACGATGCGGTCGAAAAACTCGCGGTCGCTCAGCCCGAGCAACTCCTGATCGGTGGGGTACGCCACGATCGAATCGACTCCCAGGGCCACCAGCAATTGGGCTTTGCGGTCGGTCCAGGTCAGTGGGGGCGGGGCCAAGGCGGGACGCAACAGCCGCACCGGGTGCGGCTCGAACGTGAATATGATCGCCGGGCCACCCACTTGCTGGGCCAGGGCGATCAGCCGCTGAACGATGCGCGCGTGTCCCAAATGGACGCCGTCGAAGTTGCCGATCGCCACCGCCCCGCCGCGCAACTCGTTGGGCAGCAAGGCCAGGTCGCGCAAGAGCTTCACGGCGGGTCGCTTCGATCAGGTCGTTCGGGGAGGGTCAGCCGTATTATCCGGCCCGCTGGCACGGCGGTCAACCGGCGGGTACAACCGCCACAGGATCAGTCCGAACGGCGGCAGGTAGATGATGTCGGAAAAGAACAGCACGACGATGAACAGCGGGGGCAACAAGCCGACGCCCCAGTAGTAGAGCCCCAGCACGCTCCCCAGAGCCTTGCTCCAGAAGCCGAGCATGAGCAGGTTGCGGTTTTCGACCGGGTTGGCCGCCACCAGCCAATAGCCGATTCCGAAGAGCGCAACCAGCACGCCGACAAGCTGGATCGGCAAATTGAGCCGCGGCTTGACCACGCCCAGCAGTTGGTAGCCTTCATGATAGAAGCCCAGCATGCCGACGCCAGCCAAGAGGTTGTAGCCGCCGACGAACCACAACAATCGCTTCATCCAGGGCGCGAGCGGTGACGGCTGCACGTAAGGTTCACCCGCGCTGGAGCGTGCCGGCCGCGCCGCCGACCGCGACCGCGACCCCGTTGCCGTTGCCGCCGACGTGGGCGTCGTAGCGGGTGGTCCAGGCCACGAGATCCTCGGCCCCCTTGCGGTGGCAAAAGTCACCCAAGGTTTCGTCCGGCAGCCGTTCATGTTTGAAGTAGATGAACAGCGGCAGCAACGAGGAAATCAACTCCTCGGCCGGCACCATGTCTTTGAAGATGAAGTTCAAACGGTCGCCCAGCAGACGGCCGCCGGCGAAGATCGTGTACTTGCCCGCCGCTTTGCCAACCAGGCCGATGTCGCTGTTGTACGGCCGAGCGCAACCGTTCGGGCAGCCGGTCATCCGGATCGTGAACCGCTCGCCCGACAGCCCCAGCTTGGCCAACTCGACCTCCAACTCGTCGATCACGCCGGGAAGCGCCCGCTCGGCTTCAGTAATCGACAGGCCGCAGGTGGGCCAGGCCACGCAGGCCATCGACCAGCGCCGAGCGTTGGAAATCTCGTGCGAAAGCTTGACGCCGCGCCGCTTGAGGATCTGCTCCACGTCGTCGCGCGCCTCAGGGGCCAAGTCGGTGAAAAGCACGCTCTGGTGCGAGGTGAGCCGGATGTTCGGGCGGTGCGCGCCGCAAATCTCACGCACCGCCGTCTTGAGACGGAAATCGTCCCTGTCGTGGATCCGGCCGTTCTCGATGTTCAATCCGTAGAACCAGCGGCCGTCGCCCTGCTCGCGCCAGCCGAGATGGTCGTCGAAACCACGCACGTCATCGGGGTGCGGCGGGGGCAGCTTGCGGCCGTAATACTCTTCGACCTTGGCCTTGAACTTCTCAACGCCCCAGTCGGCGAGCAGGTACTTGAGCCTCGCCACCTTGCGGTCGGAGCGGTTGCCGAAATCGCGCTGCACCTTGATGATTTCCGTCGCGACGTCGACGACCTGATCGGGCCTGACGAACGCCATCCGCTGGGCCACCGCGGGAAAGGTCTTCTTGGCGCTGGGCGTGACTCCCATACCGCCGCCCACCAGCACGTTGTAGCCGACGACGCCGAAGTTCTCGCAAATCGCCATCAGTCCGAGATCGTTGGCGTAGAGGTCGACGCAGTTGTCGCCCGGCAGGCCGATGGCGGTCTTGAACTTGCGCGGCAGGTACGTAGATCCGTAGATCGGCTCGACCTCGTGGCCGTTGGGACCGCCGGCGACCCACTCTTCGTCGCCCGACTCCAGGTCTTTGAGCCAGATTTCGTGGTAGGCCCTCGTCCGCGGCGCCAGGTGCTCGGCGAGCCGGTCGGCCAGCGCTTGCAGCTCGGCGTGGACCGGGTCGTTGTGGTGCGGTGCGGGGCAGCACATGATGTTCCGTTCGACGTCGCCACAGGCGGCCAGTGTGGTGAGCTGCACCTGGTTGATACGGCGGATCACCTGCTTCAGGTCGTCTTTGACCACGCCGTGCAATTGCAAGCCTTGCCGCGAGGTGCAGCGTAGCGTGGCGTTGCCCAGCTCATCGCAAAGATCCAGTTCGGCCAGCAACTGGTCGCTGGTCAACTTGCCGCCGGGCACGCGGGTGCGGACCATGAAGATGTACGATTTGGCCGATTTGCCGCTTCCCGCCGTGCGCGCCTGCGCCCGGTGGTCGCGGTCGTCCTGCTGGTAGGTGCCGTGATGCTTGAGCAGTTGTTCGCTGCTCTTGCCAAAATGCTCCTGACCGTCGACAAGTTCATGGCCGATCACGCCGCGCAGCAAGTTGCTCTGGGATTTGAAGCCCTCAACCGGGCTGAGTTTTTGATCGTCTGACATCGGGCCAATCGTGGTGCGCGGGTCGGACCAAAGGGGAATCGAATGGTCATTAACATGACCGCCAATGTCATGTTTATGGTTCTCTCCATAAAGAATAGCCGGATTATCGGGCAAAGTCACTAGCTATTTTTCTACTCGTTCCCACACTCCGGGCGGGAACCTGCGGTTTGGTATAGAATTCAAGAAGACAAATCATGATCGAATTGACTGAACAGCAACGGTCTGAACTCGAGAAGCCCCAGCCCACCGCGATCGACCCACAAACGAAGCAGACCTACGTTCTGGGGCGCACCGAAGCGTACCAGCGGTTGCAAGCCCTGCTGACCGGCGACACCGTGTTCACGACTGCCGAGATGTTGGACAACGTCATGGCCGACGACGACGCGAACGACCCCCATCTGGCCGATCTCCAGAAACAATATGGCTGCGCGTCATGACCCGCCGAGCCGACGTTGTCATCGCGCGGTTCCCCTACGCCGGCGGCATCGGGCACAAAGTACGCCCGGCCGTCGTGGTGCAGTGCGACCGCTTGAACCGCCAAATCCAAAACACGATCTTGGCCATGATTTCAGGCAATGTGCGCCTGATCGGCCGGGAACCGACGCCCAGAACGTCAAGGATCTCGGCCAGTGGATGGCCGCGCTGCGCCCGGCGCGTAAACTCATGGTCCCGCGGCTTGGCGAGATCTTTGCCGATGCGTTGCGCGAGCCGGCGCTGCGCGAGATCGCCGCCGACATCCTGGCCGATTATGCCGCCGACGATCCGGCCAGGCTCGTCGATCTGGCCGCCGTCGCGGAACCAAAGCAGTTCAACACCGTGCTCCCGAAGCTCGCTGACAAGGCGAATCGCCGGCGAGGCATCGAGTTGCTTGAGGCCGACCTCCGAAGCTCGCAGGCCCGGCCGCTGCGCGATTGGAAAGACCCGCCGCTTGATCCCTCATGGCCCGATCCCGCGCCGGCGATCGCCGCGCAGTTAGCCGCGGCCCTTGGCGTGCTTGAGAGTCGGTACGCCTTCTGCCAGACGTTGCCGATCGAATCGTTCGACGCGGTCGCCGAGGCGCTGCGCGGCTCGGGCTACCGGCCGGCGCGGTTGCGGCCCTACAGCCTGGGCGACCGCGTGCAGGTGGCGGCGATTTGGCAGCGCGACGGCGCCGATTGTGTGACGGCGATCGACCTCACGGCCGACGAAGTCCGCGCACGGGACGGAGCATTGCAAGCCGACGGGTACGTGCCGCTTGACGTCGCGGGTTACGGCGCGGCGCGTGGTGCGACGGCGCCGCGGGGCGACGGCCAGGCAGGCAACCGCTTCGCCGCCCTTTGGGCGCGGCGCACGGACGACAGTGACCAACGTCGATTGCACATCGAGCAAGCGAGCGGAGATCCAGCGGACGAAAACGAGCTGAGGCAAATGGGTTTCGCGCCGGCCACGCTTCAATCGTACTTCGGTCCCACGGACGAGCCCCACTACGCGATGATCTGGTCGAAGCGGGACGGACCTGGGCAGAGCTTCTCGAGCTTGGACGAGCGCAGCTATTCGGCGACTGCGGCACAATACGGCCTGCAAGTCGATGTTTCGCTCGCGCGCGGGCCGTTCGAGCCGCCACCGCGCCCCGACCCTGCCCAGCGGCTGGCGCGAGCCGAACAGGCCGTTGCCGCCAATTTGGACGACCTCAAAGCGAGATTCGAGCGTGGACAGTCGCATTTTGCCGCCGGGAACTTCCAGGCCGCGGTTGACGACCTGACCTTCGTGGCGGAGAAGATTCCGATTTTTGCCGGCGGCTTTCAATGGCGCGCGCAGGCTTACGCTCGGCTGGGGCGCCCCGAGCAGGCGCGCGCCGACTTGGCGAAGTTCACTACTTTAACCGCTTCGGCCAGCCAGAGGGTTTACCTCGACGCGCTGGTCGCCGCCCAACTCGGCGAGCGCGAGGCGGGCATCGAGCGGCTCGAGGCGGCGGTCGCCAAACACAGCCAAGACGGCAACTTCCTCTACGATGCCGCATGCACCGCGGCGCTCATCGCGCCTTGGTTCGCCGACGACCTGCCCGAGCGGCGCGACGCCCTGAAACGACTCGCCGTCGAACTACTCGCCCGTGCGATCGAGTGCGGTTTCGACAATTATAGCCACATGCAATCCGACTCCGACCTCGACGCCCTGCGCGACGACGCGGCGTTCCAGTAATGTGCGAGCCGCGTACCGGACCCCACCCGCCCAGCGTAATGCCGCTCCGGCTTGGCGACGAGTTGAGTTCTTTCCGGGATGTTGAGTTCTTTCCGGGATGTTGAGTTCTTTCCGGGATATCGAACTTCGACAGCGTATCGTGAAAGAAAGACCATGCCTCGTCGCAAAGGACGGAGTGGGGGATGATGGGGCAGAAGCAAGCGAAGCAGAGATTGCAAGACGTGGATCCGCGGCACGGCGAGCCCGAGTTCCTGCAACAGCGCCTTAAGGTACTTTTCCGCGGCTTGTTGACAGTGAAAGCAGACCTGGTCATGCAGTCGGACCTTGCCGTGAGCGAGTTCTGTTGCGGCGACGAAGTCCGCTTCCGCCTTTCGGACCCACTCCGCCGTCAGCTTTTTCATCAAGCACTTTGCCTTGGCTCATGACCTCCCGCAAGAACCAGTCGCCTTCCTTGAGACGCCTACGCAGATTCTTCGGCGTGCGCACGATGAGATCCAACGGAAATGGCGGCTCGATCGCCAGACTGATCCGCACCGATTGATCGATTTCATTTCGGGCGGGCATGACAACGAGGATATCCACGTCGCTGTCCGCGTGCGGGGTGCCATAGGCGAAAGAACCAAAGAGAATGACTTGGTCGGGCTCGAAGCGATCGGCCACTTGGCGAGCATAACGCCGAATGACCGACACCGGGATATTCGGTGAAACGTACCAGTGCGCATCTGGGGGCTTCTTCGCAGTGGTACGTGTCTTGACCATATCTTCACCATTCTACCCCCAGTAGCGGCGTTTGCAAACCTTTGGCATTACGGTTATTACGGTTTCCACCCAAGATCCCCAAGATCCACCCTCGATTGACGACCTGCCCTAAAGCCACTATCATCAACGGTTTCCAAACTTGCACGGTCCAATGGGGTGTGCCTTTCGTTACCTAACAGGAGTTTTGCCGCGTGTCAACCGTTCTGGTAAAGCAATTGATCGAAGCTGGCGTCCATTTCGGGCACCGCGCCAGCCGTTGGAACCCCAAAATGCGGCCGTATATCTACGGTCGCCGCAACCTGATCCACATCATCGACGTGCGGGAGACCATCCGCGGTCTGATCCGCGCCAAGAAGTACCTCACCCAGGTCGCCTCCGGCGGCAGCCTGGTGCTGTTCGTGGGAACCAAACGACAGGCGGCCGAGACGGTCGAACGCGAATCGGAGCGTTGCGGCATGCCCTACGTCGCCGAACGCTGGCTGGGGGGCACGCTCACCAACTTCCGCACCATCCGCAGCCGGCTGACACGGCTGGAGGAGTTGGAGAAGATGCGCAGCACCAACGAAATTCAAACGTATTCGAAGAAAATGCAGTCCTCGCTCAACCGCGAATTCCGCAAGATGCACCGCAACCTCAACGGCATGCGGACCATGAACCGGTTGCCCGAGTGCCTGGTGGTGATCGACCCCAAGAAGGAACACAACGCTGTCTTTGAAGCCCGTAAGCTCGGCATCACCACCCTGGCCCTGATCGACACCGACTGCGATCCGGACCTGGTCGATCTGCCGATCCCAGGCAACGACGACAGCTTGCGCTCCATCGAATTGGTGCTGCAACAACTGGCCGGCGCGGTGATCGAAGGAAAGGCCAACGCGGTGCCCGCGCCGGCACCCGAGAGCGCGCTGGGGGCCTACGTCATGCCGGGCGAGCCGGAAGACAAGGATGAGGACTAACGTAGGGTGGGCACCGCCCACCAACGCAACGCGCGAGAGAATAGGAGATAGGTAACGATGGCGGAAATCACCGCGGCCATGGTCAAGGCGCTTCGCGAGAAGACCGGCCTGCCCATGATGGATTGCAAGAAGGCCCTGGAAAAAACGAGCGGCGATCAGGAAAAGGCCGTCGACGAGCTGCGCAAGGAAGGCATCAAGACCAAGGAAACTCGCTTGGGCCGCGAGACCTCCGCCGGCCGGATCGCGGTCTACATCGACCACGCGGCGGGTACGGGCGCGATGATCGAACTGCTTTGCGAAAGCGCTCCGGTGGCCAACAGCAAGGAGTTCTCCCAGTTCGCCAACGATCTGGCCAGGCAATTGGCCACCGGTCCTGGGGCCGCCACGGCCGACGATCTGCTCAAGCAGCCTTCGCGCGCGATGCCGGCTGCGACCCTGGGCGGCCAGAAGGACGACATGTTCAACCGAATCCGTGAGGTGTTCAACGTCGGCCGGATCGCTCGAATCCATGGCGCCTGCGGCGGCTATGCGCACCACGATGGCTCGATGGGCGCCTTGGTCGAGGTGGTAGGCGGCACGCCCGAGTCCGCCAAGGACGTGGCCATGCACGTCACTGCGTCCACGGCTACCGTGGTCGCGAAGGATGATCTCGATCCCCTGGCAATCCAGAAGGAACGTGAGATTCTCAGCGAGGCGGCCCGCAAGGAAGGCAAGCCGGAGAACATCATCGGCAAGATGATCGAAGGCCGGCTCAAGAACTTTTTCGCCGAACATGTGCTCTTGGAGCAGCCCTTCGTCAAGGACGACAAGCTCACGGTCGGCAAGGTTGCCGCCGACGCCAAGATGAAGGTCGTGCGGTTCATACGCTGGAAGCTTGGCAAATCTTAGGCGTCTCGCATGTCCACCGACTCCGACCCATTCCGCACCTCGAAGACGAGCGAAATCGAGGACGTTTCCGGCGCGGCTGACGCATCTCGACGCGAATTCCGGCGCGTGGTGCTCAAGCTCTCCGGCGAGAGTTTCGCTCATGCGGGCGAACGTGGCATCAGCATGGCTGAAGTCGTGCATATCGCCGAACAGACCGCGCGGGCGGCGCAACGCGGCGTGAAGATCGCCATCGTCATCGGCGGCGGCAACATCCTGCGCGGGGCCCAGTTCACCTGCGGCAATTCGAGCATCCAGGAGGCGACGGCCCATTACATGGGCATGCTCGCCACCGTCATCAACGGCCTGGCGCTGCAAGACGCCTTGGAATCGCTGGGCTGCGAAACGCGGCTTTCGACGGCCATTCGCATGGACGGCGTGGCCGAGCCCTACATTCGCCGCCGCGCTCGCCGGCATCTGGAGAAGGGGCGGATCGTGATCCTGGCCTGCGGCACCGGAAGCCCCTTCGTGACCACCGACACGGCCGCCGCGCAGCGCGCCTTGGAGCTCGACGCCGACATCCTGCTCAAGGCCACCCGCGTGGACGGGGTCTACAGCGACGATCCGGAAAAGAACCCGCACGCCGTGCTTTACAGCGACTTGACCTACGCCCAGGTCCGCGAGCAGAACCTGCGCGTGATGGATCCCACGGCGATCGCCCAGTGCATGGAGCACGACATGCCGATCCTGGTGTTCAACTTCAAGAAAGAGGGCAACATCGAGCGCGCCGTCGCCGGTGAACGCGTCGGCACCTGGATCGGCGGCAAGGCCGCCCCGACGCTCGCTTGATTGTCGATTACGAGATGCCCATGTGCTACACGAGTCCATGCTCTGCGTTCCTGTGTTACCGGGACGCGGTCCTCGCTGACGTGGCCGCGGAGCGGCCGAAGATGCGTTCCCACGCGGAGCGTGGGAACCATGAATAATCCTAGCTGGAAAAGACCACTGACAACTGACAACTGACCAATACCATGAGCGCCGAAGAAATCCTGCTCGACGTCGAGGAACGGATGGAGAAGGCCGTCGATGTGCTCAAGCACTCGCTGGCCGGCATACGAACGGGCCGCGCCAATCCCGGCCTGGTCGATTCGTTGCGGGTGGAAGCCTATGGCTCGCCCACGCCGCTCAAACAGCTCGCCTCGATCGGAGCGCCCGAGCCGACCCAGATCGTGATCCGCCCCTTCGACCCTGGCACGCTCAAAGACATCGAAAAGGCGATCCAGGCCAGCGGCCTGGGGCTCAATCCGCTCAACGACGGCAAACTCATCCGCCTCAACGTGCCCTCCTTGTCGACCGAGGTCCGCCGCAAACTGGTCGGACGGATCAAGGAGTTGACCGAGGAGACGAAGGTCGCGGTTCGAAACGTCCGCCGCGACGGAAACAAGCTGGCCGATCAGGAGGAGAAGGACAAATCCCTTTCCGAAGACGACCGCGACAAGGTCAAGGAAGAAATCCAAGACCTGACCAAGAAGGTCGAAAACCGCGCGAACGATCTCGCCAAGGCCAAAGAACAGGAGGTCATGGAGGATTGACCCGCGTGGCCGCCAGGGTGGTTCGTGAATCGAGGGTGCTGGTGCTGGCGCACCGCGGCGACAGCCGCGCCGCCCCCGAGAACACGCTTCCCGCGTTCGCCTCGGCCTTGCGGCTCGGCGTCGATCTGGTCGAGCTCGATTACGTCCATTCGGCCGACGGCGTGCCGATCGTCTTTCACGACGATACGCTCGATCGCGTCACCGACGCGCGGCGCGTGTTCGCCGGATCGGCCGCCCCGATCGCAATCGCCTCGAAGACCCTCGCCGAGTTGCTCCGCCTCGATGCCGGAAGCTGGTACGGCGCGGCATTCGTCGGCACGCGAATTCCCACGCTGGAAGAGGCGCTGCGGCTCATCGGCCCCAGGGCGTTGACGATGATCGAGCGCAAGGCGGGCGACGCCGCCACGCTGGTAAGTTGGCTCCAAAGGCTAGGACAGGTCGAGCAAGTGGTCGTCACCGCCTTCGACTGGCGGTTCCTGGCCGACTGCCACGAGTTGGAGCCCCGCCTCGTGCTCGGCGCCTTGGGCACGAAGATTCTGACGGCCGGCCAACTGGAACAGGCCATTTCCGTTGGCGCCTCGGTGATCGGTTGGGACGACGGCTTTGTGACGCGAGAGCATGTTGAAATGGTCCACGGCCGTGGCCTGCGGGCTTGGGTCTGGACCGTGGACGACCCGCTCCGCGCTGAACAGCTCATCACTTACGGAGTCGACGGCCTGATCAGCAACCTGCCGGCCAAGGTGCAAGCGGTCGCGCGCCGCGCTCATTGAATGCGTGTGCTATGCCGGGAAGCGGCCCGGTCCAGAGAAGGTGCCGAAGGAGCCTACCATGCGTGTGATCGTCGAGCGAGATCCGGCGGGCGTGTCGCGAACGGCGGCCCAGTTTGTGGCCCGGCTCGTCCGCCGCCGGCCCACCTGTGTGCTGGGCCTGGCCACCGGGGCCACGCCGCTGGGAGCCTACGAGGAACTGATCCGACTCCACCGCGACGAGGGGCTCGACTTTTCGCGAGTGGTGACGTTCAACCTCGACGAATACGTCGGCCTCGGGCCGACCCATCCGCAAAGCTACCGCCAATTCATGCAGCGAAACCTGTTCGAGCACGTCAACATCGACCAGCGGAACACCCACATGCCCGACGGCCGGGCCTTGGATTTCGAGGCGCATTGCGAGCAGTACGAGCGGCTGATCCACGACGAGGGGGGCATCGACTTGCAAGTGCTGGGGATCGGCGGCGACGGACACATCGCCTTCAACGAGCCGGGTTCGTCGTTGGGAAGCCGCACCCGGCTGAAGACCCTAACCGCCGAAACGATCCGCGACAACGCGCGGTTCTTCGCCGCGCCGGAGGAAGTGCCGCGACTGGCGATCACCATGGGCGTGGGGACGATCCTCGAATCGCGGCAGTGCCTGCTGATGGCTTGCGGCGAGACGAAAGCCCGCGCGATCCGCGACACGATCGAAGGTCCGGTCACGGCGCAGGTCACCGCCTCGGCCCTGCAAATGCACCGCGACGTGATCGCCGTGCTCGACGAGCAGGCCGCGCGGCTCTTGGAACGCCGCGAATACTATCAAGAGGTCGAGCGCGCCCAGGCGCTGCTCGAAGCCGGCCGGCCCGGAGCGCTGTCGCCGGCACCGACCCCCGCCAGCTTGCCTGGCGCGTGAAACCGTAGGGTGGGCACCGCCCACCAACTCGATCCGCGCAAGAGTACAACGAATCGGGAATGCGAAGACGGGACCGACTCGGTGCGGGTCGTCGGGGTGCATGTCAGCTTTTGTAAGTTTCGGCTGGCACCTTAGGTAACTTGGGGCGACGGGCAAAAGCGCAGCCGGGACGGCTTTAGAGATGGCGGACAAGCCGGTCGTCGTCGCTCAAGGCCGCAGCTCGAACCTGCAGGATCGCCTCGCCTCCCTCGGGGTCGTTCCAGAACATCTCCGTGCCTTTCACCCGATAGTTGATCTCTTTCACGAGTGACTCCATCCAGGCGGTCGTCACCGGCATGCCTTGCCGGCGGTATTCTGGATAGTTCATCCGCGTGCGATTGTTTTCCAGGTAGCCAACGGTTCGGGCGATGATCTGGCGCGGGTCGTTGTCCGGCGTCGCCTTTTCCGGATCGCCCAGCGTGGTCCGCCAGCGGCGGAGTTCTTCGAGCACTTGGCCTACCTCGCCTTTCCAACAACCACGCATCCAAGCCAGGTATTGGTCCCACGCGTCTTGTGGTTGAGCATGCATGCGGCTGACCTTGCGTCCCACTTCGTGGGCTGCGTCTTCAATGGTTTTCAATGGAGGAGTAATGAGGCACGCCCTTGATCTTCCCCTCGGCACGATCCAAGGCGACTTTCGCCTCCGCTGCTTCGCGCAGGAGTTTTTCAAGTTTTTCCTGATGCTGGCTGTTTCCATCATCCATGACCGGGATCCTCTGAAGGTTACCGCGACTTTCCTTGCCGCAGGTATTCCCCCTATCTTAGCCCTTCCAGACCAAATTCTCCTATTGATCTTTTTTACAGTCGGCCAACCAGCGCAAAAGCTGACATGCACCCGGTCGACGCGCGCCGACGAACCGACCTTGACCCGCCGGATGGCGAGGGATATAAGGGCCGTCCATTGATTATCCAGGAATTGGCGGGAATGGACGACTCAAGCGGCGCACGGATGCTCGATCGGCCCCATTTTCGGCGTTCTGCGGGCGGCCCGCAAGTGCTCGAATCACTGCTCGATCTCAAGGACGCCGGCAAAATGCTGGTGCCGGCCACGGCCGTGCCTCAACAGGGGCGTGGCAGGGCAATGGCGGCCGCGCTGCGGCCGCACCAATGGGTCAAGAACCTGTTGGTTCTGTTGCCCTTGTTTCTGGCGCACGAGTGGAACCAGTTCGCCAAGCTCGCACTCGCGCTCTTGGGCCTGGCGGCCTTCTCCGCAGTCGCCTCGGCCATCTACATCGTCAACGATCTGTTGGACATCGAGGCCGACCGGCGCCACCCGAGCAAGCGCCACCGCCCCTTTGCCGCCGGAGACCTGTCGATACCGGCCGGGCTGCTCTTGGCCTGCTCGGCGGGGACCGTGGGCTTCGCGCTCGCGCTGGGTTGCGTTTCGGCACGATTCACATGCTGGTTGGCGATCTACCTGGCGTTGACCACCGCCTACTCGCTTTATCTGAAGAAGCAATGGCTCCTGGACGTGATCCTGCTGGCGGGGCTCTATACGCTGCGGATCGCGGCGGGCGCGGCCGCGGTCGACGTGCCGCTCTCGCCGTGGCTGTTGGCCTTCGCCATGTTTTTCTTCCTGAGCTTGGCCCTGGGCAAACGGTACATCGAACTGCGGCGATTGGCCGAGAGGCTGGACGTCGCACTGCCCGGCCGCGGCTACTGCGCCGACGACGCCCAACTGCTGGAAAAAATCGGCCCCACGAGCGGCTACCTGGCCGTGCTCGTGTTCTGCCTCTACATCGACAGCAAGGTCGTGGGAACCCTCTACCGCAATCCTTGGGTGCTATGGTTGATTTGCCCGGTGTTGCTGTACTGGATCACTCGTTTCTGGCTCTTGGCGCGGCGGAAGCAGGTACACGACGACCCCGTGGTGTTCGCCCTGAAAGACAGAACCAGCATGGGCCTGATCGCCTTGACGGCCGCGCTGGTGTTGCTGGCGTCGGCCTGATGGTAGGGGTGGGCATCGCCCACATCGCCCACAACGAACGCGGGCTAAAGCCCGCGTTACGAACTTGCTCCTAGGTACGCTTGGAAAGGCGAAGGCGGGGAGAAACCCCTCCCAAGCGATCCAAAAGCGCGTGGGGCAGGGCGAAGTGTGCGGAGGCAATTGGATGCCGCTTTCGCGGCTCGCTCAGACGTCATGGGGTTATCGGAGATCGTTTTTTTTTCGCTTCGCCGCCGTTTTTGTTGCACGTCCGTTGCTGCGCAACGTGCGTGCTTTTTTCGTAAAAATGATCCTGCCTGATTCGTGGGCCGCCACGGACCCACGCAGCTATCTGGATCATTTTAAATCACCCCAAGACAGCTATCAACCGTACACCTACGTGTCGTGACGCGAAACGTTCCTCCGTAGCTCTTTACGGCGATTTGAGACGCCAAAGTGGACGGTTGCTCGCTACTAACCAACCGTATTAAGCTGCTAGCAGCGGATCACCATAAGAACGCGAATGTAGCGACCAACCGAACAGAGACCAACCGTTCAATTGCGCAGACGTACATTGTAAACGGGCGTACTTTCGGAACGGCGTAGGCGCGAATAAACGCGATCTTCGATATCCCCAGGACGTCTGAGCGAGCCGCGTAAGCGGCCTCGTATTCCCGCGCCACACTTCGCCCTTCCACACGCTTTTTTGGATCTCCGTTTTTAAGGGGATTCGAAGTCGCGTTTATTCGCGCCGTAGCCGGGGACGAGGCGCTGTCGCCGCGCCCCCACGGCGCGCTCGGCGCGGATGCCGCTTTCGCGGCTCGCTCAGACGTCATGGGGTATTCGGAAGTCGTTTTTTTTCGCTTCGCTGCCATTTTGTTTTTTGCACGCCCGTTGCTGCGCAACGTGCGTGCTTTCTTCGTAAAATGACCCTGCCTGATTCGTGGGCCGCCACGGACCCACGCAGCTTGCGCCGCGGGTTCGTGTGAAGGCGGCTCAACGCCGCGCGTCGTTCCCCGGCGGCGAACGCGCCATCATCGTTCGGCCAAAACGATCGGAAAAATCATCGGCCCCCTCGGATCGCAGATGGTGGCCGTCGATGAAGCCCGAATCGTCGATCCAATCGGTGGCGTCGCACACAGCCACTTGGTGCTTGCCGGCGAGCTCGCGCAGAAAAGCGGCAATCCGCGCTTTGGTCTCGGCGGAGTACGCCGCTTGGAAACCGCGCGACTCCGGCATCAGATAACATGCGACCGCGATCCGCTGGCGGCGGCAGAGATCGAGTAGCTCGCGCACGGCCCGATCGGGACGTTCCGTGACGCGGAAGTGCGTGAAGGCCGGGGCGTATTCGACCACCGCCGACTCCAGCCGCCGCCGATCGTCTTCGGGATCTCCCGCCGTGCATCCCGTATCGAGCCAGCCGCTGGAATCCAGTGGATCCCAGGTGTGCAGCGGCGAACCACTCTCGAGCCAGGAGGGCAGAAAGCGGTTGAGAAAGCCCCCGCGGTACACATAGCCGGACGTGAGGCGCGACGTGAGCCAGTCGACGTACGCGCGCCATGGTTCGTAGGCGTACCGCGATAGGCAACTCAGGTCGCCCCAGGCAAAGCGACCGTATTCAAGCGAGTCCATCTCACCGAAGTTTGGCCCCTCGTGCAGCAAAAGCGGATGAATTTCAATCAACAACCACCGCGGTCGAATCCCCTCTGCGAGCAGTCTGCGGACCAAGACCAATTCGCGCACCGGCCCCGCGCCACAGATTCCAAAGTTGAACACCAGCGGCGGCGGTATGGCGGCGGCCGCAAAGGCCTCCGGCCGCAGCCCGAGTTGCGTCCGCGAACTCCCCACCGCCAGCACCAACGGACGGCTGGAATCCTCGGCCAGACTCGCTCGCAACAACGCCAGCTTCCGCCCGTACTCGGGATCGCGCAAACCAGGATCGCCGTATTCGATCGCCAGCGCGAGGCCGAGCTGAATCGTGATCAGTCCCACCGCCGACCAGACGATGACCGATCGGCCCCGAGCCGCAATCGACCTCCGCCCCGCGGCCGGCGCGAAGTGGGAGTCCCGTCCACAAGACTGCCGAGGCTGGGTTAGTTTGGAACCTTGAGACGGCGAAGAAATCTTGGTCATTCGCGAGATCCCGCGAACCAGGGGTTGAACGGCGCACGCTTCGCCCGCCGAAGGGGCCGGCGGAGTGTAGCCGAATGCCGCGGGTCGATCAACGACAGATTGACAGGGCCAGACCGGGGCCCACTTATTTCCTTCCGCGTTTCCGCGGCTGCGTCGCGAGGTTGGACTTCGCGGTGATCTTGGGCATGGCGGCGACCTTCGGCTGCCGCGCGAGGAAGAGCGAAGCGTCGTCGATGATCCACGGGGTCGACCAGGTGCGGCCATCGTCGGCCGCGATGAGATCGAAGAAGAACGTCTCGAACTTCAGGCAACGGAAGCCGTAAGGATAGTGCGAGGCGATGTGATCCTTGGCCGTAAGGTCGTCGACGCCAGGGCTGGCATAATAGTGTACCTGGCCGTCGGGCGTGAACGACATGCCCAGCGTCCACCAACCGGTCTGGGTGATCTCCGGCCCCTTGAAATCGCGGCCGCTGGGTCCGGCCCGCAACAGGAAGTTGGCCGAGTCTTGCTGGCGCCGTCCGTCGGCCTTGCTCTGAAATTGCACGAACATGCCGGGCCAGTATTCCTCGGATTTGCCTTCGCCCTTGGGCCGCACGCCGTAAGCGCCGGCCCTTAGCGCGAACGTATTGCCGGTGCGTTTTTCCCACTCGTCGAACGGCGGCATGTAAACCCGCACCACGCAGCTTGGCATCCAGGAAACCGGGATCGTGCCGCCCATGTGCGAACGGACGTTGACGATCAAGTCGTCCTGCTGGCTATGCCGGCTCGGCCAGCCGGGCGTGCCGGCCTGCAACGTGCGCATCAACAGCGCTCCCTCGCTCCCCGCTAGACCACCCTCGGGCGTGGGTACGCGGCGTAGTACGTCAGGATGACCGCGCATCGGGCCTTCGAACCAGCGGCGGTTGTTCGAAAAACCGTTGGGCAACCGAGAGTGCCCGTCCAGTTCCGAACTGTTCTTGGGATTATTGAAGGTGTAACCCCAGGTGGGGTCTTCAAAATCGTCGCCCACCTTGGTGATCCGCTCACCGGCGCCTGGGACGAGCGCCTGCCCGGCGGCCGGTTCGGCGAACGTCAGCCATGCTAGCACCGATAGCCACGCGGCGGATCGTTCGAGGAGGCAATGGAAGACAGAGCGGCTTGGGAAGACAGATCGGTTTAAGAAGACAGGGCTGAAAACAAAGAGAGCCACGGCAACAACCTCCTTGTCATTGTCGGACACATTGTGACTTTCTTGTTTATCGGCGATACGGCCGCCGCGGGTGCGAGAATCCCAGTACGCCTGGCCCGGATTATTGACTATGTCAATGTTGTCAAGGGCCTTGGCGCGCGAAGGCGCCGCTAACGAGCGCGCGGAATGCGATGATTAGCACAGCCGGAGAGCGGGGCGTGACGATGTCCGCCGAGCCGCGACGCTACGCGAAAAAAAAAAAAAAACGACTCCGAAACCCCTCCCAAGCGATCCAAACGGGCGTGGAGTAAGGCGAAGGGTGCGGCGGCAATTGGATGCCGCTTTCGCGGCTCGCTCAGACGTCATGGGGCCAGCGGCAGCTCGACCGGCTCTCCCGCCGCGGAGCTGCGGGCGACGGCCTCGGTGAATTCCATATAGCGGACGCCCGTCGCGAAATCGGTGAATTCGATCGGCTCCCGGCCGCGGATCGCGCCGATGAATTCGGCCTCGACGCGCCATGCGTATTCCTTTTCAGCGGGCACCACGACCTCGAGCGGTTCCGGATCGCCGCGGCGTGCCAGAAACAGGCGATCGCGAGGCGACATTTCGTACTTCAGCGTCCCTTCGCTGCCGTACAAGTGGACCTGCGTGCCGGGACCGAAACGGGTGACGCCGCTGACGTGGTAAATGGCCCGCGCGCCGCCGTCCAGCACCGCCAGCACCTGCGCGCTGTCGGGCGTGCCCACCCGTCGGCGCAGGCCGGTGGCCGGGTCGAGCCGCTCGGCCACGAAGGCATGGAGTTGGGCAAACACCCGCACCGGAGGAGGTATCCAGCGCAGGAGCGTCTCGTGCAAGATGCCCAGCGAGAGCATGTTCAATCCGGAGAGTTCGCGCACCTGCCGCCAGCCCAGCGGCGCTTCGGCGTCGGCCAAAGCGTCGCCGGCGCCAAGGGCCACGACCTCCCGTAGCTCGCCCAGGCAACCCGAGGCGATCAGCTCCTTGACTACGCGGTGGGCCCTGAACCCCAGCGGGCTAGGCACGATCTGGCACACCAGCGTGGGGTGCTCTTGGCTGGCGGCGAGCATCTGCCGTGCTTCGGCGGCGTTCATGGCCATGCGCGCCTCGCTGAGCACATGCTTGCCGGCCTCGAGGCAGGCCAACGTGATGGGGCAGTGCAGGTACGGCCAGGTGCCGATGACGACGGCATCGATGTCGCGATCCGCCACCAGCTCTTGCCAGCGGTCGTAGGTCTTGGGAATGCCGAACTCGCGGGCCACGGTCTCGGTCGATTCGCGCCGGCGGTTACAGACGGCGTTGATTTCCACGCCCGCGCATGCCCGCAGCCCGCCGACGTGCCGCAGCCGCGTGTTGCCACCCAGCCCGACGATGCCCACCCGGACCAGTTCTTTCGTCATTCGCAGCGGCCCTCCCGCTTGGATGCGCCACCAAGCCCTTGTTTTGTGATTGTACCACGAGAAAGCGGTGGCTGGTGGCAGAGCCCAAGCGATGCCCCGTGCGCGAGTTCCTCCCCGGACCATGAATAATCCCGGCTCGATAGCGACCGGGGCATCGCTTAGGCTCTGCCCCAGCCACCGTGAATGGCTCATTCTCGACCGCATGAAGTACACATGTCAAGGCGGTGGAATCACGACACCCTGCGCATACTTTCAGGCGAAACTGGCCTCGGGCCAGCGGCGCGCACGCAGTCCGAGGATCAGCTTTGCGGGGGCCGGACGCGATTCCACGGAACTCGGCAATGTGATCCTATGAGGCAGTTCGGACTTGAATTTTTCCAGCCCCATGTCGAGCCGCAGGCTCGCCAAACGTGCTTCATGGTCGGGATTTGTCGTCACCCGATAGTCCGAAAGAACCCCCAGCAATCCGTTGTCGAACGCCCCATGGTGGAGGCGACAAAGGGCAAGACCATTGGTCACGTCATCCGTGGATTGCGGGAAAGAGACAGGGATGATATGTGCGGCGTCGACCAGTTTAAGGGCGATCTCGCACACGGCGCACTTGTACCTGTACGCCCGCAGGACCGCGGGTCGGAATCGCGCATCGCGGTAGGCCCGCATCGTTTCGACAAGGTCGTACCGACGCGCCGCTTGAATTTCGTCCTGTGAGTCATCAAGGAAACTGCGTTCCTCCTCGGGGTTGCAGTCGGCGAGGATGTCGACGCCACTCGCGTCGGATTCGGAGTTGTGCAGTGGCAAGCCGTTTTGGATGTACCACAAAAGGGAATCCGGCGAGACCGAAACAACCACCTCCTGGCCAAGCGCCGCGGGACGGAGATACGTTGCCACGCCAACACGGTGCGCCGTATCAAGTGTTTCAGCCGTCGTTTGCAGGCTGTTTGAGCGCCGCCCTAAAAGCGAGGTGTGTCGTCGAGGATCCCAGAAAGCATAGACGCCGAATTCGCCGCTCCAGCCTCCAAAAAGCGTTCTCTGCCCGGGCTCGAGCGGGATGCCGGCGACATTCGTGGCTTGGATTCGTCGTTCGTTCCTTGGGCGGCTCTCCGACTTTCCCCCACCACGGGTGATGGTCCATAGGAAAAGGATACAGTCCGTCGTCGCCGGCCCTGTCACGACCCGCATACGCGCGGGGCGCGAGGAATCGCGTTCGCGAGCGCGAATGACGGTGGCGCCGAGCCGCTCCAATACGGCGACGAATTCGTCGACGAGCCGTGAAAATCGGGTGCCGGCCAACTAACTTGCAACCTTATTTCTTCGCCGCGGCCGCCTTCCGCGCTGGTTTCTCAGTGTCAAAAAGCGGACCAATTTCAAAGCGGACAATCGACCCTTCAATGTACCGTGACTCAATCTCGCTGGCCAGCCAGCGCCGACCACTTTGATCGCAAACCGCGCCCGTGACGTTGCTCCCGGCGAAGGGGTCCACAACCAGATCCTCCTTGTCGGTGAGGAACTCGACGAAGAAACGGACTAGCTGTTCCGGGTATCGGGCCGGATGTGGCCTCAGGCCTCGTTCCTTACAACGTCGGAGGTACGCGCTGTTCGACTCTGTGTTAGCAATCTGGATCAAATTCGGGGGGATGGCGCCGCCGTTGTCGCGCTGGAATTTTGTCGAGATGTCATGCCCGGATGGCCGCTTCATCGCTTTGTAGCCGTTCTTGATCAATCCCTTCATGCTCTCGCTGTACGGCTGCAAGATTCGTCGGTTGTCCGCCTTCGGCCACTCGGACTTGGCGAACCACCAGATCATGTTCACGGCGTCCTTCACGCGCAATCGGCGCACGGTCACCCATTCCGCCGGGGTTGGAAGCTTCGATGGATTGTACCAGTAGAATTCCTGGGCGAGATGGAACTCCCGAGCCAACTTCACCGCCAGCTCAAAATGGTAAACGCTTCGAACAGGAACTCCAGAAATCCACGCGCCGCCAATGTCGAGAACGAAGCTGCCCGTCCTCTTGAGGACTCGATGAATTTGCGCACAGAAGGGCATGAACCATTCCAGGTATCGCTCCACGGGCTCGTTGCCGTATTCCTTCTTGCGCGTCAGAGCGAAGGGAGGCGAGGTCATCACCAGGTCCACCGAGTTGCTCGGCAGCGACGCCAATAACTTCAAGGCATCCGTTTGAAACATGGCGCCACCGGGCGTGCTGTAAGCGGGCGCAAGCGTTGCCAAGTTGAGCTCGCTCGGCCACTTCAAATCAGAATGGAACTTGAATCTCGTAAGCATTCCCAACCCCTTCCGTCAGATAATCCGTGCAACTCCTTGAGTCATCGGACCCGATTAGTACACCACCGTACAGTTATTCTGGCATTTTGCAATCCCCTTGGGTGCGAAAAAATCGGAAAGATGCGATCTGGCGCACTAGCTTGAGGTGCTCGTAGCTGGCCTATCCGCGACCGCGCTCTTTCGCCCTTTTCTTGCCGCCGCCGCGGGCGCCGTTGCCGTTGGTGCCGGGCGAAGAGAGCCGCCCGGCGGCCGCCATCGCGGGCGGCGCCGACTTGCCAAGCGTTTTGGGGAGCAACTTGCGTTCGCAGATGCCCCACAGGCTCGAAGCGATGAAATACAGGCACAAACCGCTGGGCACCTTGAAAAACATCACGCCCATGAAGATCATCATGTACTGCATGATTTTCTGCTGCATGGCGGCCTGCTCGTCGGCCGGCGGCGGCAGGAACATCTTTTGCTGCCAGAGAAACAGACCGATCGTCACCAGCGGCAAAACGTTCAAGTAGGGCCCAAGCCAGCCCGTCTCGCCCGACAGGAACGGGAACAACACACCGTCCCAGCGCCACAGCATGTCGGGCGCCGCCAGGTTCGAGCACCAGCGAACCGACTCGCTCAACAGCGGCGCCTGCCGCAGTTCGATGTCGACGGCCAGCGAACGGTACAAACCCAGAAAGATCGGCAGTTGAATCAGGGCCGGCAGGCAGCCGCTCAAAGGGTGGAAATTGTGCTTGCGATACAACTCTTGCTGCGCCTTGGTTCGCTCCTGGACGTTGTTCTTGTATTTTTCCGTGAGCTTCTTCATCTCGGGCTGCAACTCTTGCATCTTCGCGGCGCTCAGCGCCTGCTTGCGGCTGATTGGGAACATGCACGAACGCACCAGCACGGTGAGCATGACGATCGCCAGACCGAAGTTGTGGACGATGCCGTAGAAGAAATGCATGATCGTGAGCATCGGCTTCGAGACCCACGAGAACAGACCGTACTCGACGATCGGCCGCAGCCCCTCGGGGCTGGCGCTGGTCACGGCGTATTGTTGGAGCAGCGCGGGGCGCTTGGGACCGGCGAAGATCTGGAAATGGTGAACCGCCGGCTCACCGTTGGCCTCCAGATGGAACGGGAGGCTATCGATCCGGCAGGAGACGTCGAGCAGTTTCTTCTTCGCAGGCTCGTCGGGCACTTCGCCGACGGCCAGCGGCTTGACGCCGGCAAAGCCGGCGGGCATGCCGCCCTCGTCATTCCACGGGACCAGGATGGTCGAAAAGTACTGAGCGTCGACTCCAAAAAAGACGAACTGCCGCTCCTTGTCCGCAAAGTCGAGTTTGGTTTTTTCATCGGCCAGCTTCGTAGCGCTCACCAGCTTGTTCTGAAACGCGCCTCTTTCGATCATGCCGAACACGACGTCGCGTAACCCCGGCGAATCCCACCAGTGCGGGCTGATCTTCGACGAAGCGGCGTACCACCAGCCTTCGGTGGGCAGTCCGGTCGGCCCGTCCAAGCGGTAGGCCACTTTTCTGGCCTCGTCGCCTCGGTTGCGGATCTCGATGCGGAAGTCGAGGTGATAGGCCGGGTAGTCAGGAGAGTCAAGGTCGCTCCGCGCGTCGACGGGAACCGTCGCGAGACGATAGATCTTGGCGACCTCCAGTTGCCGCTCCGGCAGATACCACTCGAAGGCCACCTCGTCCGGGCGCTTGGGATCGCTGGGGCGCCGAGTCCAGTTGCCGGTTCGCAGTTTCAGGCCAGGCAGTTCGTCGTCGTTCTTCGCGATCGTTTCGTCGTCGATTTCTTGCAGCGTGAGCAGGAACGACAGCGGATCGGTCGCCTCCGGCTTGATCAGTTCCAGCGGGCGGCGGCGGAGCGTGGCGGTCAGTTCGACGGGCTTGCCGCCGCGCGTGATCGACACATGCACCGTCGCGCCCGGCGTGGTTTCTTCCAAAGCGGCCGTCAACGCCTCGACGTTGGAAATGCGTTCGTCGCCCAAAGCCGTGATGACGTCGCCTGGCTTCAGGCCGGCGGCCGCGGCCGGCGTACCGGCACCGACGACGCGCACCCGGGCGCCGGCGCCGCCTGGAACATCGGCCGCCGACAAGTGCCCGAGATAACCGGCGCGGTCGTCGAGATCGTGAAACCGCGGGCTGTTGAGCTCGATCCGCTCGATCGCGGCGCCGCGGTTCGACCACGTCACGAGCATTCGATAACCGTCTTGCTCGTCGAGCGAGCCGAGCGTGCCCCATTCCTCGGCGACTTCCTTGGCCGGCTGTTGGTTCAGGGCCGCTTCGGCCTGTTTCTTTTCGGGCGGGGATTTCGCAGCTTGCTTCCTCTTCGCTTCAGGCGGTTTGGCGTCGGCCCCCTTCGCGTCGGCCCCCTTCGCATCGACCGCTTTGGCGACGGCCCCCTTCGCGTCGGCGCGCTGATTTGGCGGGCCGCCCGGCTGGGGCGGGGGCGCGGCCCAACGCATGACCAGGATGTTGATCCCCAACACCACGGCCGACAAAAGCAGAAACAAGCGAAAACGCTGGCGGTCGTCCATGCGGTCGAGATTCCTTATCGGCCGTCACGGAGCCGGTCGCCCAGGAAGTTGTCGAGTTCCTGGGTATCGTAAATCTTCTGAATGGTTTTCTCGAACGGGTACTCGACGCGGCGGAAGCGGACCATATCGTCGTCGAGCACGACGTAGCAGGCCCGCGGGTCGCCGTCCCGCGGCTGGCCGACGGAACCCACGTTGATCATCGTCTTCTCTTGCGGATTGAGACGATACTGGTAGCCGATTTCCTCCGGGCTGAGAAAACTCAGGTTCTGGGTGAACACGCCCGGCACATGCGTATGACCTTGGAAACAGTGTTGTTCGATCAGCGAGAAGATCTTTTCCATCTTCCGCTGGTTGTAGATGTCCTCGGGAAATACGTATTCATTGAGCGGATTCCGCGCTGAACCATGCACGTACAAGACGCCGTTTTCCCGTTTATTGCGCGGCAATTCGCCGAGAAAATCCCAGCGGCGGGCGTTTTCGGCCGGGGTGCCCTTGGGGCTTTCAAGCTGTTCGCGGGTCCAAAAAATGGCCCGTTCGGCGCCGGAGTTGAACCCTTCGGGGTCGAACAGCGCGCCCTGGTCGTGGTTGCCCAGGATGCAGAAATCGAGATTCATCACATGGTCGATGCACTCGCGCGGGTTCGGACCGTAACCGATGATGTCGCCGAGACAATAAATCTCGTTGATCCCTTGCTGCGCAATGTCGGCCAGCACGGCCTCGAGGCCTTCGAGGTTGCTGTGGATATCGCTGATTAAAGCGCGCTTCACGCCTGCGGACCTTCGCAGAGGAAAGGGCTTCGGGCGGAAAACCGCCGCCGGCCCAACTGGAAACTTGCCACCAACTCAACCCGCAGTCTAAGTGAGCGGCCCGTGACGGTCAAGTCTAGCTCATTCTGCGCATTCTGCGACTCGTGCCAAGCTCTGGTCGCCTTGTTCGTAGCGCCTATCGGCCGCGTTTGTGGGAGGCCACCCGCTTCCGCCGCGCACAACACCGCTTTTGTTACCCGCATTTGAACCAGCCCCGTAAAAACGGCGGGCGAAAATTATCCGAAGCTACCTAGCTCGTCTGCTTGGGTGCTGGCACGCATCGGCCCTGCAAATACATGTCATTTTCGAGTTGGCGCCACTGGAGCGACTCCAATGACCAGGCTTGGTCCATCCGCTTGACGCCTGTCCCCGCGATCGGAGCCGGAGCTTCGCATCCGCCCACCAGCAAGGGCGCGATGAAAACGTGGACTTCGTCGATCAACCGCTGGTCGAAAAAACTGCCCAGCAGCTTAGCGCCCCCTTCCACCAGCACATTGGTCATCCGCCGGCGTCCCAGCTCATAGAGCAATTCAGCCAGACGGGCGACGGAGTCGCCGGCGCGGCAGACGAACACCTCGCAGCCCGCCGCTTCCAGACGAGCCCGATCGCACTCAGGCGCGCGCGGGCCGACAGCCACCAACACGGGCGCGTCGCGGGCGGTACGGACCAATTGGCTCTCGGAGGCCAGGGTCGCTTGCGTGTCGAGCACGATGCGTGTCGCGGTGCGGGGCCCCGGCGGCCGGGCCGTCAGGAGTGGGTCGTCGGCCTGGGCGGTGCCGCGGCCGACCAGAATGGCATCGACCCTGCCCCGCAGTTCGTGGACGACGCGGCGCGACGCTTCGCCCGAGATCCAGCGGCTGTCGCCCGCGCGCGTCGCCAGCTTGCCGTCGAGCGTCATGGCCCACTTGGCCAAAACCCAGGGGCGTCCGGCGGCGAGCAACTTGAGGTAGGGCGCGTTGAGCGCCCGGGCCTCGGCTTCGAGCAAGCCGATTTCGACTTGCACGCCCGCGGCGCGCAACTCGGCCAGGCCGCGGCCGGCGACGGCGGGGAACGGATCGAGTTGGGCGACGACCACGCGCCGCGGCCCGGCGGCGATCACCGCCTTGGTGCAAGGGGGCGTTTTCCCCTGGTGGCAACAGGGTTCAAGCGTGACGTAAAGCGTGCTGCCGGCGGCGCGGCCCGCCGCGACGGCGAGCGCCTCGATTTCAGCATGCGGTCCTCCGAAGCGGCGGTGCCAGCCCTCGCCGATGATCTCCGCTCCTTGGGCGATGACGCAGCCGACCAGCGGGTTGGGCTCGACGCCGCCGCGGCCCAGCGCGGCCAATTCGAGAGCCCGCCGCATGTGCCAGGCATCGAGTTGGGACGGATCGTCGGGCATGGGAGGCGTTGAGGATTGGTGGCTGGCCCGGATTATTCATGGTCCAGGGGTGGGAGCGAGCGCAGAATGCTGTCACACTAACCCGCAGCGCAAGTGCCGGGGGTCTGTCCCAGCCCACGAACGATGAAGGGTCTTTTTCAAACATACAGCACTCGCGTTGCGAAGCAACGGGAGTGCGAAAAAAACGAGCGAAGCGAAGAAAACCGATCTCCGATATCCCCACGACGTTGAGCCAGCCGCGTATGCGGCGCGCACTTGCATCCCCACCCTTCGCCCCACCTTTTCGCCCATTTGGATCACCATTGAAAGGGGATTCGGAGTCGGTTTTCTTCGCGCAGCGCCTTGCCCCAAAAGACGCCGCGCATCGGCGCGCATATGGCTCGGCCTGTGGGATCTACGCTGTCGGGTCGATAAGTCCGAGCTGAACTTGCCCACCAATCCCGTTGGCCGAGAAAACACGGCCGTTGTGCGCCGGCGATTAGTGTACGGTTGACAATTTGTTGAGGGTGGTTTGAAAAAGACCCTGGGAGCAAGGTAAGTTCAACACTGAGCCTTGCTTGCGCTGCGGGTTAGTGTGGGACCATGAATAATACGGGCTAGGCTCTGCCCCCAGCCACCTGGCCATTGCAGTGGCCGCGGAGCGGCCGGAACGAGGGATCTAGCGCCTAACGCCTAACGCCTATCGCCTTTTTACTGCATACCCGGCGTCCAAAGTGCGGCCTTCTTACCCGAACTGGTTTCACCGCCGGGCGTCCAAAGCTTGCCCGGCTCCGTGGCGCCGCCCGGAACGACCAATCCGGCCGGTTCCGCAGGCTGCCGCTGAATCGGGCGGCCGTGCTCGTCGATCAGGCCCGCGTCATAGAGGATTCGTGCCAAACGCTCCATCACGCCCGGCTCGCGGCCGTGCTGCGTCTGGATGTGGTTGAACAGGCGCATCGCAGCCTCCAGCTCGCCACTCGCCAGCAGCAACTCCAGCTCCTCGAGATCCCATAGAGCCGACGACTGACCGGCCGCCTCGGCCATGACACGCGCTTTGCCAATCAGTTCCAAAGCCTTGCCGCTGTCGGTTTCCGTGGAAGCCAACACGCCCAGCGCTTGCGCCTTGTCGACCTTGCCGTCGAGGCTGGGCCTGGCCAGCAATTCATCAACCAGCTTGACCAGCGCCGGCTTGACGTGCGCATAGACCGCGCGATGGTAGGCGTGCTGCAAGTCGTCGTCGGAAAGTTTTTCGACTTGCAGCCTGGCCAAACGGGTCAAGCGGACCTGCTTCACGGGAGTGATCGCCGGATCAATCGGCTCGTTGGCCGGCAGCCTCAAGCGCTCGCGCAGGGCGGCCGACTCGGAGCCGCTGGGCGGATCGGCCAGCGAAAACTCGACCACGCGCAGCGCGGCCAGCAGGTTCGCGCGCGGTGTCAGGTCGCCGGCGGCCTGGGCCGGAGTGCGGCCGTCGAGCAGGTCGTTGGCCGTGGACGTCCATTTTTCGGTGAGCACTTTCCGGCGGCGCTCCGCGTCGAGCCGAAAGATGTCGTCGGGCGGCGTGTCGTTGGGCAACTGCGACGACCCGCCGAGCGCGCTCTGCAGGAGCGTGGTCGCGCCCAGGATCTTCTCCGCTTCGGCCGCGCGCAAGGTATCGCCGGCGACCTGAGCGAGCACATCGGCCGCCGCAGCGAACTGGTCGCGCTTCACGACGAGCTCCAGCCGCGCCTCGCGATCGGTCTCGCGGCCGAAGACGAACACCCGGCCGAGGACTTCGGAAACCGATTCGGCGGACAGGCCGACGCCGGTTGGGGCCAGTGGCTTGTCGAGCAACATGTGCGCCGAGCGCGGCGGTGGTCCCTCGGCGCCGCTCCATTCGACACCTGCGATGGACAGTTTCACCACGCGCCGATCCGACGCCAAGGCGGCCGCGAGCCGCTCCGGGTCGGCCAACGGGTAGGGAACCGAGATCAGATCGACCAGGGTGCGCGCGTTTTCGGCGTCGATAAAATAGGCGAGCACCAGAGCGTCGGCCGCGTCGTCGAGCGACACGTCGAGCGTGGCATAATGCCGCCAGGCCGCGGCGGAGCCGGCTTCATCGCCCAGATAAGCGCGCAACAGCGCCAGGTTGCGCCAGACCTGAGGCGCGTCCGGGGCGATTGCCGCGAGGGCCTTGAACCGCTCGGCCGCGCCCCACCATTGAGCCTTCTCGCCCAAGGCGAGCGCGTCGTCGAAGCGGGCTTTCCAAGGCGCGCCGTCGGGCGCGCGGCTGAGCGGCTGCGGTATGTCCTTGAGCGGCAGCGGCACACCGGGGTTTTGCATCACCGAGACCAGCAGGTTCGCCGGCAAAGGATGATCGGGCACGATCCGCGACAGCAACGTCGCGTGCGCCAGCGCGGCCACCAGGCAACCTTCGTTCAAAAGGCTCATCGCCACGACGCCCATCGCCTCGAAGACCTTGGTGTCGATGGCGTTGCCGCTGGCGGCGATGGCGCGTTGCAGTGGCTCGACCGCGGCGCGGGCGCCCGTTTCCGAGATGCCGAAGATCGCGGCTTCGGCCAGCGCGATGGGGTTTTCGGGGTGGGAGGCGAGCACCTGCCGCGTCGTGTCGAGGGCCTGGGCCACAAGGCCAAGGCCATGCTGCAAGAGGGCCTTCGTGGTCAGCAGACAGGCGCGGTCGGGGAACCTGGTTTCGAGGCGTTCGATGTGGTCGAGGCAGCCCTGTTGCTGCTTGCCTTCCAACATCCGATCGATCTTTTCCAGTTCTCCGACCAGGTCGGAGCAGCAGAACTTGACCTTTTTCCCGGTGCCGCCGGGGCAAGGGCTATAAGGGTCCATGGGCATGTGCGGTTCGATTCTCGCGGGCTGGGGGGGTAGTGACGCGACAAGGGTTCTGTAGGGAACGCCCTCCGTGGCGTTCCGCATCCTGCCAGACGTCTTACCAACTTCACGGAACGCCACGGAGGGCGTTCCCTGCAGTGGCGATCCCTTCATCGCGTCCTAGCTGGCTTCAAAGCGAACATGATAGCAAATCGTCGCCGCCTTGGCGACGGCTTACCGTGAGGGACGGTAAGATTTGCCCTGCTTGTAGAGTTCAAGCCGCGCGGCGAGTGGGTCGACCACGCCGGAGGGTTCCTTGTTCGCCTGGGCGGTGGCGATGGTCTTGGCTTGGGTTTCCGCCGCCAACTTGAACTGGCCGTCGGCGGCGTAAGCCGCGGCGAGCGTGTCGAGATAACGATGGTCCGATGCGCCGTCGCGCTCGATCGCTTCCAGGGCGGCTTCCACGGCCAGCTTGGGATTGCGAAACCGCCCGTCGGGACAGGTGGCCATCAGCCAGGCGACACTCTGGCGGCAACGGCCGTTTTTGGGGTCAAGAAAGTGGGCCTTGCGAAAATCGTCGGCCGCCGCCTGATAGTTGCCCAGCGCGGCCTGCACTTCGGCGCGGCAGGTTAGCGCGGCGGCGTTGTTCGCGTCGCGGCGCACCGCGGCCGAGAGGTCGGCCAGCGCCGTTCGCAACTCGCCGCGGCGGAAACGGGCGTTGCCGCGGCTGACAAGAACCATGGTATCGTTGGGAGCCAGGCGCAGCGCCTGGTCGTAGTCTTTGATGGCGGCGGCCAGGTTGCCACGCGCGTAACGCGCTTCGCCGCGGTTGAACCAGGCATGCGCGTAGTCGGGCTTGAGTTGGATCGCGCGGTCGAAGTCGGCCTCGGCCCGCTCGTAGCGGGCCGCCTGGGCATGGCTCACGCCGCGGTTGTGGATCGCCCGCCAGCGAGTGCCATCGAGCGAGACCGCCTGTTCGAAGTCGGCCAGCGCCGCATCGGCGTCGCCGGCCGCGGCCCGCAACTCGCCGCGGTGGTCGAACGCCCACGATTGAAGTTGCCGCGCGTAGGCGGCATCCTTTTCCTTAGCGCCCCCGTCGAGGGCCTGCCGGCAAAGCCGGATCACCTCGGAAAGCTCGTCGTCGGACTTGGCCGCCGCGGTGGCCCGGTGGGCTTGCTTGAGCAGTTCGGCCGGCGAGGCTCCGTCGGCCGGCTGGGCTCCGTCGGCCGGCGAGGCTCCGTCGGCCGGCGAGGCTCCGTCGGCCGGCGAGGCTCCGTCGGCCGGCGAGGCTCCGTCGGCCGGCTGGGCCGTCGCCGAGGCGGCGCCGAAGTGCCACGCCAACGCGGCGCCAAGAACCACGGCGAGAAAAGCGAACCGCGTTGGGAAAATCTGTTTCATGGGTTGCCTCACATGGATTGGTCTTTGCAATCAAATAGAATGATTTTGTCAACGTGGCCCGCGTTCAATGGCCGCCGCGATACGGGCGCGAAGCGCCTGCCACCGACCGCCGAGATTCAGGCCTGGGGCTCGGTCATGCTCCACGGGTCGAGCGCCGCGGCAAGCTGGTCGGGCGGCAGAATATGCTGTTCCTGGCAAAGCTCGCGGATCGTCTTACCCGTCTTGAACGCTTCCTTGGCCAGCGCCGCCGCCTTCTCGTAGCCGACCAGCGGGTTGAGGCTGGTGACCATTGAAAGGCTCTTTTCGACCGAGGCGCCGCAGGCGTCCTCGTTGGCCTGCATTTCCAACGCGCAGAAATCGACGAAGGCCCGCGCGGCGCCGGCCAACAGCGAGATGCTCTCGAGCGTCGTCTGGCCCATCACGGGCATCATGATATTGAGTTGGAACTGTCCACCGGCGGCGCCGCTGATCGCCACCGTCTGGTCGTTCCCCATGACCCGCGCGGCGACCTGCATCAGGCTTTCGCACATGACGGGGTTGACCTTGCCGGGCATGATCGAACTGCCGGGCTGGCGGTCGGGTAATTGCAACTCGTAGAATCCGCAGCGCGGGCCTGAACCGAGCCAGCGGACGTTGTTGGCGACGTTGAACAACGTCGTGGCGACGGTTCGCAACTGGCCGTGGCACTCGACCAGACCGTCGCGCTGGGCGTTGGCCTCGAAATGGTCGGCCGCCTCGACGAAGGCGATGCCGGTTTGGTGGGCCAACTCGGCGCTGACCCGCCGTCCGAACTCGGGGTGGGTGTTGATACCGGTTCCCACGGCCGTGCCGCCGACCGGCAACTCGAACACCGCCTGTTGCGCGCGCCGTGCGCGCTCGATCGAAAGCTGCAACTGCCGGGCGAAACCGCCGACCTCCTGCCCCAATCGCAACGGCGTGGCGTCGGCCAGGTGCGTGCGGCCGATCTTGATGATCTTGTCCCACTCGGCGGCCTTGTCGGCCAGCGTTTGCCGTAACCGCTCCAGCGCCGGCGACAGATTGCGCTCGATGGCCACGGCCACCGCCACATGGATGGCGGTGGGAAACATGTCGTTCGTGCTCTGCCCCATGTTGACGTGGTCGTTGGGATGGACCGGTTTGGCGGCTTGCATCCGGTCGCCGCCCAGCAATTCGATCGCCCGGTTGCTGATCACCTCGTTGGCGTTCATGTTGCTCGACGTGCCCGACCCCGTCTGGAACACATCGACCGGGAACTGGTCGTCGAACTGGCCCTCGGCGACTTCGCGGCAGGCATCGAGCATGGCCTGCGCCTGCCGGGCGTCGAGCGGGTTCTTGCCCGTCGCGGTCAGTTTGCCTAGATCGCGGTTGGCTACGCCGGCCGCGTACTTCACCAGGCCCAGCGCGCGGATCAGTGCCGGCGGCAACGGCCAGCCGGAGATCGGAAAGTTTTCCACGGCGCGTTGCGTCTGGGCGCCGTAATAGGCCGTGGCCGGCACGCGCACCTCGCCCATCGAATCCCGTTCGATGCGGAAGGCGCCGCCGTTGGTCTTGAGGGGTTCCTTGGTCATCATTTGCTCCTCGGTGGATTAGGGACTAAGGATACCGGGGAGAGCGGAGCAAGGGAAGTCAGGGGGCGCCGGGCTCCGGGGTCTTGAACTTATTACGGATCGTCGCCAATTTGTGAGCGATTTCGGGACGCCGGACGACATCGGCAATGACTTCCGGTTTCGTGAAGAGCAAGGCTTCGTATTCGTACATTTGAACGTAAGGAATGAGGCGACTCGGATCAAACTTTCCTCCCAGCGTCTGCACGACGTCTTGAAGGAGGGCCGCTTCGACGATCAACGCCTTCTTCTTGTGTGCCGCTTTGCCGGCTTCTTCCCGCCCCGGCCAACTGGATGGCATGGCGTAGAAATCGAACATCGTCGTGATGACCGTGGAAGATTCCTGCTTTAGCAGGGCCAGTATGTCCTTTTTCGCACGCGGGTATTGTCCGACGCCCCCTTTGTGGCCCGGCTTTCCGACGAGGCGTGGGCTCAAGTAGATTCCCCGGCCTTCGAGCCACGGAGCCAGCACTTCGCGGATGAATGTCTGCTCGGTCTGGCCCTCGACCACCGCGATGACCCGGCGGCTACTCATGAACGGGAGCCCCGCCATACACTTCCTTCTCCCACAACTCCCCAAGGCTGTATTCTTCATCCAGCCAAGCGGTCAGATCGGATTCGCTCAGTCGCCGGAAGCGAGACTCACCCTCGGCGCGGTCGATGACAACAATGTCCTTGGGCTCGAACGAATTCAGGAGTCGGGCCGACTGCGTGGAGACGATCAACTGAGTGGCTTTGCGAGCCTGGCGAAGCAGGCTTCCCAACGTGTTTAACGCATACGGGTGCAGACCAAGCTCAGGCTCGTCAATGAGGATCGTGGCCGGAGGTTCAGGCTGGAGCAAGGCGGTCGCCAAGGCGATGAACCTCAGCGTGCCGTCCGACAGTTGACTCGCATGCAAAGGGTAATCGCTGTTCTTCTGCTTCCACTCGAGTTCGAGCAAATGATCGTCTTTCTTCTTCTTCGGACGAAGCTTGAACTCCTTGAAAAACGGGGCGACAAGCCGGACGGCATCGACGATCAACGTATAGGTGGCTTCTTCCTCTTCACGCAGTCGATGCAAGAACGCCGCAAGGTTCTCGCCGCTTTCCAGAAGCCGCTCGTTGTCGCGCAGCGAGCACTGGCGCCGCATCGCCGCGGTGTCGCTCGTATCGTGAAAGTGGTAGACCGTCCAACTGGTCATCGCGGCGCAGATGTGTCTACAGATATCCCTATTCCGACCGCGCTTGGCTCCCTCCTCGAGTTTCGACTCGCTATGCCCCGTCCCAAGGGACCGCGGCTTCACATCCAGATTGTAGCTGTTGTTCGATTTGTAGGCGATCCGTTCGTCGGCGAAGATCAGGCGTGCTACGTCTCATTTTAACTGACCGGAATAGGCGGTGCGAGTCCCGGTTTTTTTGGCCCCCAGACCCCGCCCGGAGCCCGCCTCGACCCCGCCCGCGCGCATAATTCTAGAACCCCGCCCCTTTC
>Ga0307372_10000712_pt1 | contig 58285 bp, 64 predicted proteins | sample OX1MG_FD_202533 | JGI IMG/M metagenome (GOLD analysis project Ga0307372, IMG submission 202533) | Soil microbial communities from Risofladan, Vaasa, Finland - OX-1 | ecosystem: Environmental > Terrestrial > Soil > Coastal area > Acid sulfate soil | place: Finland: Risofladan, Vaasa | collected...
CTGATCAACCCCAATATCCAATGACGAATCCTTCTGACTAGAAGGGCTCGGGCATACCACGGGCATAAACGGAGATTGTCAACCTGAGCAGGGCGATTGAGTCCGACATATTCGCTCGTGTAACGCTGAATCTGATGCGGACATTTCTTGTAGTGGAATCACCAGGAGAAGAGCCCGAGGCTTGGTCTGCATCGCTAGACAATGACGCAAACGCCTTCGCCGTCGTCTTCGATATGCATCGCGACCGCCTTTATCACCACGCCCTACGAATGACGACGAACGTCCACGACGCGGAAGATGTCGTAGCTGCCGCATTCTTCGAACTATGGCGTCTTCGAAAGTCTGTTCGGGTGGTCGATGGCTCGGTGTTGCCCTGGCTTCTTGTTACTGCCACAAATCTCTCGCGAAATCTGACTCGTGGAATCCGTCGTTATCGATCACTCATTGCGTCGCTGCCCCGCGCCACAGAAATGCGAAGTTCGGAGGATGTTGCATTGGAAAGGATTGAAGAGACGCGACTCGCCACAAACGTTCGGGAAGCGCTTGGCACTCTGGCGCCTGCGGATGCTGCTCTCATCGTGCTCACTACGTTCGAGTACTACTCACCTGCCCAAGCCGCGGTTGCCCTGGGCATCACCGATGGCGCCGCTCGCACGCGCCTTCACCGTGCGCGAACCCGCATGGCTGCGGCGCTCGGAACCTTGGAGGACGACGAGAATATCAACGCTACAAAGGAGACGAATCTATGAGCACAATGGAGATGGATCCGGTCTTCACCGCGGCCTTGCGCGAGGCTCTCGTGGCGACCGTCAAGGACACTCCTCGCGTGCGACGTCGCTGGCGCTGGCGCGTGGGAACTGGCACGTTCCTTGGTGTGACCCTCGTGGTCGGCGGGGTGGCCCTTGCATCGGGCGTGTTTTCCCTACCCGGCGCGCCGGTGAATACTCCCCTCGGCAACGTCATTACCGCGACGCGAACCGGAACCGCAACGATTGATATCGGCACACCGCCCGCTACGGCTACCGATGTTTCACTCGCTTTGACGTGCCTCACCGTCGGCACGTTCGACTTTCCCGACGAGTCCAGCATGATCTGCGGCTCGGCCGATCTCATTCGTCCGTCCATTTATCGAACTGGAAGCGAGGTCGTACCGCTCACCGCTGGCGTAGACACCGTGACCATAAAGACCAGCCCGAACGCAACATGGAGGTTGCAAGCCATGTACGTGAATCAGGTCACGACCTCCTGGGGCGTCAATGCAAGCGGTGAGACGTACGGTGTGGCGAATCAGAAAGGCACCCCAGACCTCGTCGCCGTCATTATCAATCAAGGGCATACTGACGGCTACGTCAAGGAGACCGAATTGAACTGCGCGGCGGGTGGTGACGTTGCGTCGCTGGCGGAAGCTGCGGCGTGGGACAAAACGAGCCAGAACCGGAATATCACGATCCCCGTTTACGAAAGCGACGGAGTCACGGTCGTTGGCACCTTCACCGTTGGTAGTGCCACTGGACCGAATGCCCAGACGGTCCCGCTCTCGTCTCTCTCGTTGGGTTGCTAGAAAACGCGGGGAACCTCATTCCTTCGCGAGTTCAAAAGACGGAGTGAGGGTTTCGGTCGGAGGCCCGACGCAACACAGGTATTGCAACCCTCCAGAGGCAGTTGATCGGGTGAAGTTCCTAACTAAAGAGGGTGAATTCTCGTCCTGTGCAGTCTTCGACGGCTACCGGACTGTGAAGCTCCAACTCTGAGCATCTTTACTGCCCGCAATCACCGGTGAAATGTAGAAGGCACCACAATATGGCTCTTCAACCTTTACGAAGTCACTATTCGAGTCCCCCGGTGGTGAGACCATTAGGCCGTTCGTTGTCTGAGGACACGCTTTGTTGCTGATTGGATTCCAATCCCCACCGTAAATGTCGAATGACGCGGTCTTATGGGGCGCAAGGTGCACGAGTTTCGAGGGTGCATTCTGGATTACTCGCGTCGTCGATGTCGACTCGGCAACACCGTTGAGCACTGCCTGCACCTGTGGCCAACCTTTCATCTCACATCCAATTCGGGCGGCGTTGGTAAACGTGATGGTTTCGGTGAATTGGCCAGACGCCGCGAAGTTGGCGTGCCACCCGCCGAGGTCTGAAGCGACACGCAACTGCGACGCCATACACGTCGAGATCGCTAGCGCACTCCCGTTTGGATTTTTATTCCCACTCCCGACGTGTGACTTTGGCTTCGAAGTCCCGACAGTTGCTGCCAGAAACAATGAAGTGGCCAGAGCGATGACAATCATGAAAGTGAACCAGCCCAAACGGCGTCGCCTAGTTGCTTGGCGAGCCTCTTTGATCAGCAGTTCGGCGGAGTCGGGCTGTACCTCTGTATCCGCACCCTGAACCGATGTCGATGTCATCTCATCGGCTGTAGACGTCATGAAGTCTCTCCTAATGACTGTCCCGTTCGATCCCACTCATGACGAGTGTCATTTAAGACATAGGTGGCGTAACTTTCCTTTGGCAAGTTCCCGTCAGGGAATGGACGTATTCGTAGTCCGACGCCTCCGTTGACCGCTTGACCACTGATTATCCAATCACTGGCCGTGTTCAAATACTGGTACCAGTGACGTCCTCCATCAGTCGTGACGTCGATAACGGCGTTACTCACCATCACCACTGATGACGGTCCTTCCGGAATCACTCTGTTGACGAAGTAGATCCCTCCGCCTACCCAATCAGACGCGAGTAGAGGCCCCGCCGCCCGCCAACGAACGCCGCCGTCGAAACTACGAACTGGAAAGAGTCCGCCATCGCCGTTCTCTCGCCACACGCCCCATTCCCCGGCCGCGCCCGAAGACCTGATTTCGATCCCCCGCGACTGAGCCGCGGGAAGGACCGTCCCCCAAGGTAGAGCATCAACAGGAACATCAAAGCCTCCTTCGTACATTCCGTGCCGCATTTTCAATGTCGCGGGGTAAGGCGAGGATTTAGCGCCCGCAACGGAGTTCGGTTCGGTGTTGACAGGAGTGTTCACACTCTTTGGCGGACCATGGTTACCGGCGGCGAGGAAACCCGTCAGCGTTGCCGCCAGTACAACGATCACCACTGCAACGACACGCTGTCGGCGACGGCGAGAAGCCGCGCGAGCTTCTTTGATGAGGAGTTCAGCTGGATCAGTAGTGTCACCGAGTTCAGGAGGACTAGTCGGAGTGATGATCATGGGCCCTCCTTTCTCAGTGCAACTGATGATACTATTCATAGTAGTTCTATGCAAATATCAAGAGTCAACAAAAATGAACCAGTCGACCTCCACGATCAAGTCGCGGCCGAGATCCGGAGAGCGATCGCCGAAGGTGAAGTCGCCCAGGGCGAGCGCCTTCCTCCTGCCGTCGACTTGGCGACAGTACTCGGCGTGAACAAGAACACGGTGATTCGTGCATTGCACATTCTCCGTGACGAAGAGTTACTCGATTTCACGCGTGGCCGTGGTGTGCGAGTAGTTGGGACACCCCAGCGCGGCGCAGTGTTGACGCGCATCGAAGAGCTACTCGACTTTGCCCGGACCCAGGGATACCGACGGGAAGAAGTGGTCTCCTTGATTCAGTCTCGCAGCTGAAGTCGTTTTCAATTACGCGATCGGTTACGTATTTGGCTCTTGATTATTTGAAGCGAGGACGGAAGGAGCATTCGAATGACCTTGTCACCGGCTCGTAAGGAACATTCAGCCGAGGTTTCGGACCCGGCCGAGTTACTCATCAAAGAGGCTCAGCGTGCGTCGCGTAGACGCCGACTTCGCAACGGCCTATTTCTGCTCCTCGCGTTGCTTCTAGTTGTCGGGGTGACCACGTATCAAGCTGATCGCGGCGGGCCAGCAACGCCGCGAATCGGGACCGATGCGAGCACCGCTGCGACACCTCCGAATTCGACCTCACTCTTTTCCGTTAGCCGTATTCTCACCTTGGCCACCGATGGTGCCGGCCCCTTCATCGTGGGAGCAGGAAACGACTCCATATTCGTGGAGGGTACGTTCGACCAGTTAAAAGGACAAACCTCAAACAGCAAAGTTGATGACCTCATCCGAATTGATTTGAGAACGTGGCGCATCAGCGACGCGGCACGGTACCCCAACGAAACCAGCGTCGCATTTGGTGATGGCGCCCTCTGGTGGGCCACGGGCCAAAACGCGTTCGATATTCCAGCACCGGACAGCGGGCGAGTTCTGTTCAAGATAGATCCGACAAACTTGAGTAAAGAGAAGGCATTCGTTCTGCCCGATCGAACGCTGCTGGTGACCGTTGCCGGAACGTCGTTATGGGTGGCAACTCCCAACGTGCTCATCAGACTTGACCCCGTGTCCGGGCGGATCCTGGTGAACGATCCCTCGAGTTTCTTTCCGATTGCCATGTCATCTTCCGACCAAGGGAAGTACCTTGACGTGCTCGGGTCAAGGGATTCGAAGGAATATTTGACCACCTACGATGCCGTATCGGGGCGGAGGATGATGCGACGCTTAATTCCGGGCGCCAGCGGCGGGCCCCTCGCCACGACCACGCAGGGAGTCTGGGTCAATACCGACAACGTCAAAAGTCAGTCCACCACTGTTCGCTACTACGAAGGTGATCGACTCATTCCTTCGGCGGCGCGACGTGGGTACCCACCCGACATTTCGCTGTTCTCCGGGGTCGGCGTGATCTGGTTGGTCGATTCCTGGGGTCTGAAGTCGACCGAATGTCTTGCCCCGTCAACCGGACAGGTCCGTTCTCGGGGTAGTCCACTTGGGGTCTACGGCTCTTTCGTGACATACGCAGGTCGCACGTTCATGCTGTTCGATCGTGGTCTCACGGACTACTTAGCTCGCGTCATACCGACGGAGAGTTGTAGTTGAGATCCTGAACTTCCTCATATGGACGTCGATAAGCGACAAGACTTGGCATCGGAATTCATGGCTGGGAACGTGGTGTCGGAGGCCCGACGCAACGGCTTTGCAGCCTTTCCCTGTGGCCTCAGGTAGCGCCACGAGCCTTCAAACCACGCCCATTTGGCCTCGATCAATTCACAGAAACTGTCCATCGGTGCCGAGGCGCTGAGTGTTAAAAGACCCCTGACCGACCGGATGTGGACGCTCGTCCGAGTGCGTCAATGATCATTGTTTCGTAAAACTCAAGAGCTAGATCGATGGACGGGATCTGCGAACTTCCGAACCAAGCAATCTGATCGTGCTCGATTGGTGAAGCGTTGATCGGAGCACCTGTCCATTCGGAGATGAGCCACACTGTCAAATCGAATGCGTCCGTCACAACCTTCGTTAGGTACTTTTTCGCCGGAAGTGGAACGTCAATACCAAGTTCCTCCCGAAGTTCCCGCTGCAGGGCTTCGCCGGGTGTCTCGCCGTTTTCAACGTGGCTTCCGGGAAGATCCCAAACGCCTGGATACCACTCCCTGGATGCCGATCGGTGGCCGAGCAGAACGCGATTGTCTTTAACCAAGAGGCCCGCAACAGTCATTTGCCTTTGAGGGGATAAATGCTCTGCCATAGCCGAGTATCGCACAGGGAACGAATGGAGAACTATGACTCGGAAGCGCGCCCCTACATCGACAAACGTGATGCAAATATTGAACTTCCCGCCAACGGGAGGATGAAAATCCCAATTCCCGATCAAGCGAATTAGTGCTGCTCGGCCAATGTCAAGTTCGACAACGCAATGTCGCGAGAGGAAAAGAAATGGCAGATGTCTTCTGTCCGCCGCTGGTTGGGATGGGCGCGAAGAAGGCCACCACCAACTTCGACTCGCTTGACTGAATGGCGACAACAGGGCTCTGCTTGGTTGCCGCAGGCAACGTCGAATTTGCGGCGCACCACTTGTTTGATCCTGGCTCGAGAATCTCCAAGTGTTCGGCGTTTTGAAGCGCGGATCCAGATACCGCGATGAGAGTCCCGTTGGCTGCGATCGTCATTACCTCCCCGAACGGAACGAATTGCCCTCCGACAGGCGCCCCGTTGATCTTTGGAAGAGTAATCGTGGTCCAGTGGATTCCGTCATGGGTGTAGAGAAGTGCACTTCTTCTGCTTCGGTCGACAAGGATCTCGTCCCCCGAGGTCGTGCCGATGAGTTGCTGGCTGCCGCATTGGCTCACTGATGGGAGTGCACCGGCCTCGCGCCATTGCGTTGTCGCTACGCCTTCTCGAGGGATATCGACGAGTACTGACTGCTGCCACTCCGACATCCCGCACGCACCCTGTGGCGCCTCAGGGCCGAAGATCACACATGTCGCACTTGCCGAACAACTCAATGGCACGTCCTGCCATGATTGTCCCCCGGTTGTCGACGTCACTGCCACGAAGCTCGCCGATTGTCCCGGCTTCATCGGAAAGAAGTAATTACGCGAATAGAGCATTTCTACGCCGTTGGGACTCTCGTCGAATCCGGCAAAGTCCGTCAACGAGTAGCCACGAGGGGGCGGTACGAATCGCCAACTCTTACCCAAGTTTGAGGTAACGAGCGCAACATCGTAAGACGGGGGAATCGATCCGCCGTGACTTGCTTGGAATCCGGCATAGACGGTCTTCGGGTGGCTTGGATCGAGTGCGACGTTTCCGCACGTAACGACAACCTTCGAGCCACCAGACAAACTAGGCAGTCCCAGATGGGAGCGGCTCAGCATCGACTCAACAGAACTATCCGGGATAAATGTTGTCTTGTCGCCGCCTGCAGAAATCTCCATTCCCTTTTGGGGGCACCAGGCATAGGTTGCACTTCCGGGTTGGGCGGCAATCGGGCTGCCCCACCCAGCAGGCTGGATGAGAAGGGGCCGGACAACTCCCAGGGACGCCCACGAGATCGAATGACCGCCAGTCGTGGCCATCGAAGGCGTCGCGGTAATGGCGCCAATCGCAATCGTGGCAACGATGAGAAATACTCGGCGAAAGATGACCACGCCTCACTATGGCATTCCATTGTTGACAGCGTGGCTCGGGGGTTAGAACCCCTTCAACTTCAGAGCAGCCAAGGTCGCTGCACTTGCTTCCCGGACCTCTTCGGGCATACTGCAGGCATGTAGCAGTGGTAAATGGCGATCATTCGCGGTCACTGCGGGTCACTCGCGGTCACACCAAAACCGTTGCAAATAAAGGGTTTTGGGGTGATTTTCCTGAGCACACCCAACGGTATCCGAACCCGTGCCGCCACCTTGAAACGGGTTGATGTATTTACCGGAATCGGACAGCAAACATACTGGTCAAAGGCGCATTCACGACATGAACGCTTCGCGATTACAATTTCCAGGCACACTATGGGCATAAATGTTCGGGTGTCGGACCGCCAACGCATTCGTCACCGACGAGGTCTTACGAGGTCGATACGCGATTACGCAGCGCCTCTTCGGGCACGCGGTAGTCCCCTCCCGAGATACCTAATGGAACGCCGGCCGACTCCATCGCGAGAGACAGTGGAGTCAGTTCTGGATGATGGGCCCGCATGCGTGTCGCCATAGTGGCGAGCTCATTCATTATTCCAACTACACGGCGATTATTTGTCCTTGTAACGACAACGTCATCCATCGCCAAAAGTTCTTCCTCAATAAATGACTCCGGGACGCCATGAGTGCGAAGTGTCATTGCCAGATCGTCGGGAAAACGATTGGCGAGCGAGGAAGCGGGTGCCAATGAAGCGAAGACCGGGAGAAAAGTCTCTTCATTGACGAAGAGTGCAACTTGAGGGCGCCAGAACAGTGGCTTAGCAAACCAGTTTCCGAGCCCGGTTGTTGCGTTCGGGATGGAATCGATCATCGGCTCTTGCATTCGATCAAGCAGTTTCTTCGTGGCATAGATCGAATACACGGGATCATCCTCCCACCGTGGGCGGTGAATATCCTCGAGTCGTTCTGTTCACTTCATTAGAGCTTGGTCGAGACCGATTCATCTACGTCGTCAATTAGCCGGTAGGTCGTATTTCCCACCACGGCGTTGACCTGGAGTTGGCCACCGAGTGCATGGATGTATCGCGCGATCGATGACAGCTGAAGATCTTCACTTCGTTCAAGTTGCGACACGTTCGGTTGCTCCGTCGAAGACTCGATATTCGCTTGGTTCGGCGCTTCCCATAGCACCTTGAAGCGATTTTGGGCACTCGATGGGCATATAGCGGACAGACTCCTTCGCTCAAATTCTGAGCGGATGGCGTTGCTCAGAGCGTTTGAATCGATTGAAGCACGAGTTGCGATGGAGACCAGATCAATGAGGTCCCTGTAGCGAGTGGATGGATTGTCGGATACGCCGTGACGCTCGTAAGTTGCCGCTACTTTGTCGGCCACGTGATCGGCTAGGGGGTAAGCCCGATATCCACTCTGTTCGACGGATGGAATAATTCCTCGCGCGATTGGAGGAACATCGTCGGGGTGTCCCGTTATGCGAAGGTCGGGGCCGGACAGATCCACGTGAAATTCTGCCCACGTTGTTTGTCCAATATTTGCTACGACAGGGAATCGAAGACCGTTGTTTCCGATTGGAGTGGCGACTCCTACGTTGAAGACGAACCAGTCATCCAGATCAATTTCTGCGGCGCGCCTCAAATCAACTTCCGCGATTTCTTGTGCGTCGGCTCGATACACATCGACGTCGAGACTCCCTCGCACACCGAGATCTCGCGCAAGTAGGGCCGTTGCACCCTTGACGATCCAACCATCGTCGACAAAGTAGAGCCGCTCGAGAAGACGGTCATAAGCCACCTGTCGTTGGAGTTGTTGAATGGTCCACTTTGAACTATCAGCCGAGTTCCTGAGCCTGTCGCTTAGGGCAGCGCGAAACGCCGCCGGAGTGGCATATCGTTCCCGAGCATTCATGGTCCGGTATCCAGTCGAGTGGCTTGATCTACATGGGCCCGTGCCTCGGCCATCCATCGCGTTACGTCCTTGTCTTCTGTGAGTTCAAGCAGCCATCGAAGTAGTCCGAGACCGTCTTGTTTGCGAACGCCGAAGTGAGAGGCGTGTCTGGCAAGTTGGTTAGCAAATGTTCCGGGATAGTCGAAGACGAGTCGAATCGACTCAGCGATGAGACGAGCAATTGCTTCTGGATCCTCATTATCCGATAGCAGATCAGAAGCAATTCGTGATGGCCTAGTCACCGGGAGACCCTTTAGTCCGATCCATTCTTGGGTGGTCAGTTTTCTGACGTGGATTCGGACATCACGTCGCTGGGTCTGTCGTCGCCGAGGCATTGTAAATTCTTGAATGTCAGCTGGCAGATCGCCGATTCCATACATCGATGCCGCGGAACGGTGTGAGACGACCCCCTCATCGGAAGTTCGACTCCAGGCGGGTTTGCCCGGTGCCAGTTGAAGCCATGCAGCTCGAAGTTGAAGATGATCAGGCAGTGGGGCGGCGGCTATGCGGTATACGCCTGTAGCAACACGCTCGAGCGCGCCTCCTTCCGTCGAAAGTCGTTCGATCGTCGTCTGACCGATTCCGCGCTCCACCATTTGCCTCCTAGTGACGAGGCCCCACTGGTCTTGCGTAAGTTCTTGGATTCGAGGAAGAGCTGAGAGTCTGGACATATCTGCATTATACCCCGTTTAAGGGGTATAATGCAGTAAGAATAAATTAGGAGTACTGGACATCCCCCCTTATAAGAGGCAAAAACCAGTATAAATCCTCCAAACGGATTGGATTGACCCTCGAGGAGGTCAGGCGACGCTGAGTGACTACGCCAACGCTTGGTTGTGTCAGCGAACCGATCTGGCGGAACGGACTGCGGAGCTGTACCGACATGTCCTCGATAAGCACGTGCTTTCAGCCCTTGGCACCACGACGATGGCCGGTCTTAGCTCGACCAAAATCCGTTCCTGGCATGCAAACATCGCAAAGGATCATCCCGCCACGGCATCGAAGGCATATCGATTGCTGTCTTCCATTATGCGAACCGCCGTTGCCGACGGCATCGTCTCGACTTCTCCCTGCAAGGTGGAAGGCGCTGGGACAGCGCATGCCGCTGAGAGGTCCATTGCCAGCGTCGACGAGGTCGAATTGCTTTCAAGGGCGATGCCCGACATCTTCGAATCGTTGTTCCAATTGCGACGTGGTGCCAGCTTCGTCGAGGAGAAATTCTCGGACTTCGAAGAATGGACATCGATCACAAACACAGTGTGATCCACATTGTCCAGAGCCGCACGTTTGGCATGGATGGCAAACCGATTTTGAAGTTGCCGAAGACCTCGGCGTGTCGACGGACGATTTCCGTACCTCGACCGGTCATGAAGGCACTGATCCGACATCTCTATTCATTCGAGGACATCGAAAAACTGATGGACGCGCTGGGATCGCTCTCCCACGGTGAGCGCGAGCTGATTCAACTGGCCTACTGGGAAAAGCTCTCCTACCGCGAGATCGGTGTCGTGATCGGCTGCAGTGAGAAAGCCGCCGGCATCGGACTCTCGCGTGTGCGCCGGACTCTACGTGAACGTCTGAACCAGTCCACGACGCCCATCGCGTCCTTACCCCTGCTTCAAGAGGAGATGTAACTATGAACGATGAACAGCTCCAAACAATGATTGAGGCAGTGGACCCAGTACGGGACCTCTCGGACGAGACGCTGAACGAGTTGCTGCCGCGCGATCAACTGATGTCGAAGATCTCGGCTGGTATCGCTGTTGATGCGACGGCGTCCACGCGCGAAAAGGCCACACCACTCTGGCACCGCATTCCCACATTTGTCGGAGCATTCGTGGCGGCAATCTCGGTCGTGTTAGCTGGTGCGTTGATGCTGTTCGGCTCCTCGCCCGCGTTAGTCCAGGGCACAGGCGTTGGAACGAAGACCACGGTGCCGTCACCAGCGAAGACGCTGCCATCACCGGTGCTCAAGATTGAGCCCCAGCCAGTGGCTGGCGGCGTCGCTTTTACAAACACCTATGACTTCACGGCGGATCCGAGTCTCTCTACCGCGGTCGGCTCCGCAACAGCATACGAACTCACTTCGCCGTCGGACCTTTCGTCGGTCACCGGTGAGATTGCAACGGCGCTCGGAGTCTCCGGTCCGGTCACCTACCTCGGTCCGGGTAACTATCAAGCGGGACCGAGCAGTGGACCGGATGTCGTCGTCGATACCGTGTCTGGAATACTGCAGTGGCAATACCCCGACTGGACGGACCAGCCACCCGGCGTAACGGTGCCGGTCAATGAAGCTTTGCCACTGCCAACTGACGACCAGGCGATGGCGGACGCTCGCCAACTACTTCAGTCGATTGGCGTGAACGCGGAGCAGCTCGGTACGCCACAACTCTCCCGCTATCCGGCTGCGGTCAATGTCGAGTTTCCGATGGAGGTTGATGGGCTCGCGACCGATCAGTACTCACAGGTTTCCTACGGGCCCGGCGCAACCGTGCTCACATCGATGGGCATCATGACAACGGCAACGCCGTCGGCCACTTATCCGACGATCTCTCCTGACCAGGCCGTAAGTCTGCTGACCCAAAGCAGTGGGGGATCCACCTCCGGCGAGGTCACAACCAACAGCGGTTCGGACGTCGTGTCTGTCGACATCAACGACGCAGCACCCGGGCTTTCAACCTACGTTCTCACTGATGGAACGAGCTGGTTACTGCCTACGTGGAAGCTATCGGGCCCCGAAAGCGGGACTTCTGTGACGAACGGGTCAAAGTACACCGGGCATGTTCTCGCCGTTGGCGCTAAGACCACTGCTGTAGTCAGCTTTGTGACACCGGCGAATGCCGGTTCCGAAACGGGTGTGACAAACACCAGCACGCATCTCGTCATACCCAAGGGCAAGCCATCGCAGATCAACGAATGGATGGCGGGTCAAAGCGGACGGTACATCGCCACTCGGAGCTACAGCGCGCGGGTCATCTACACCAACATCGGAAGAACGTGCGCGCTTGCTCGCACGTACATTGGTGTGCAAGCAGTAGCGGGCAGAGATCACACGCCAATCGGGATGGGTTCGGTCACACCGACCAACACGTTCGGCGGTTCGATCACGCTCAAGAGTGGGCACACCGCGGCCGCGTCTGTCGTTATCGGCTCCACGTCATCGTCCTCGTTCCGCCAGATGTTGAAGGATCACGATGGCACATGTGCGCCGAAGTACGCGAACGCCATCAAAGTGTTTGGCCTCTATAGCGGGTGGCCGGTCAAGTACTTCACTTTCCCAGTTCGCCTTTCAATCTGCACCACGAACTTCTTCAATGTGAGCGCGGGACCCATTGCCATAACGAAGAAAATCGTGGTCCACGCTTGATCCTTCGATAATTGGACGACTTATTCAACCTTGGGCGGCAGGTCCGACCGGTCTTGAATGAGCCGCAAGATGCACACTCCCATTTGCAATGCCCACTCAAACTTCTTACCTAGGTCCGCGGGGTCAGGCCCCGAAGTTTGCGGCGACGAGGTCACTCCAGATCCAATTCCGAAGTAATTCGGTCCCTTGGGGAATCCATTTCGGGCATACTGCGGGCATATAACAGGCATGTAGCAGTGGTAAATGGCGGTCACTCGTGGTCACTGCGGGTCACTCGCGGACACACCAAAACCCTTATAAATAAAGGGTTTTGGGGTGATTTTCCGGAGCACCCCCAACGGGATTCGAACCCGTGCCGCCACCTTGAAAGGGTGGAAATTAAAACGACCATAGGTAACAGCAATTCCTGATGAGATGCAATTTCTCCGCGCTAAATTCCCCGCGAATTAGATGTTGGGCATCGTATGGGCATTAACACCTTTCCTTGAAACTTCAAACAAGTCCCTTCAAGGTCCACGTGGATCCTTCATCACGTCATTCTGGGAGCCGTGACTAACAGGATTTGTGCAACCTCGGACGAGTCGTTGCTGATTCCTGAGCTTCCAGGTCTCGGCGAACTTGCCCCGTGTTAGTCGAGGAGCTGTGTTGCCAAGCAGAATGGGTGACCCGCCGGGTCGAGAAGGATTCGCCAATGCTCCGGATTAGTTTGCTCTGTCGCGACCCGAGCACCCAAACGCACCGCGTCAGTTTGCGCTGCCTCAAGGTCGTCGACTTTCAAGTGCAGATGCATCTGTTTCGGCACGGTCGGGTCCGGCCAAGTGGGCGGCTTATAGTCCTGCACCTTGACAGCGACCAGCCAGTCTCCGTCCACCTTGACAGCGTGGAACTCGTCGTTGCGATGTGCGACTACGCCGCCGAGGAGCGCCGCCCAGAAGTCAGCGAGGACGGAAGGGTCAGAGCAGTCCAGCGCCGTTAAACCCAGTCGCGCCGTCGCCATTCCTCAGAGCCTATGCGACGCGATCAGCACCGTTCATTGGCGCTTGACTTGTCGTCGGGGCTACTTGTCAGGATTGCGGTACTCCGAATGCAACATTATTCTCAGCCCCAAAATATATTCGTCTGATCACGTTCGATCTCTTCGAGGATTTCGTCAACGGAACCGGGCGATATGAGGTCGAAAATATGCCATCGGCTGTTGCTGTCAGACCAGTAGAGCGTCCATTCATTGTTCGCAGTATCAAACTTCATCCGAGCAACCCCTTGTCGGGTCCACTCGGGTCGGAAATCTTCCCTCCAAGGAGGTCGACATTCAACAATCGTCACCGTCTTCCCCCGAACGTCAACTTCCATTCTGATCTGATCTTGAAAGTCCGGTGGGACGACTCTCGCTGCGTACTTGTGAATCTTCCGTAGGTCGAGTTCCGGTATGCCGGTCATAGGGAGACTCTACGCAGCTCGGTGGTTGGAGTTCCGAACAGAAACTCGCGGAGTAGGTCTTGGAGATTGATTCTCAATGGTTAGCCTCTTCTGCCGTGGGCCGGGCCAAAGGGAGGACCGTCGGTCATTGAGGTCCAGTACCAGGAACGCTCGTGCCGTCACAACGAGTTCGTAATCTATATGTGTGGTGGTATCTCGTTCGTCTACTTTGGGCCCAGCTTCAAGGCCTGTCGCGATCCCTTCTGGATTTGACACGTCCAATGACATAAAGGCTCAAGGCACGGTCGAACTTCCTATTCATGTCTGGTGGTCAGAGCCGAAGCGCGTTTTTGATCTGACTAAACCCGATGATCGAGTGCGGGCATATGAGCTTGTGCTCACCGAAGGTGATGAGGACGATATTCGCCTTTACATTCGCTTTGATGCCCTTCGGTCGTCATGGCATCAACTGTTCCTTCCGCGCCACGTTCGTGAGGCGTGGGAAAAAAAGTATCAGCAGCTCAGCGGCAACAGTTAGACGTGCTCAGCCCGCTGCAGGAGAGACTTGTCGCCCTGGTGGCGGAGTCACTCGTGGGCTCTGACTTTGCCCTCGCCGGCGGTGCGGCACTGATTTCGCAGGGACTGGTCGAGCGCCGAACGAACGATTTGGATTTCTTTGGTTCATCCGAGGCGGCACTGGCTGAGCGACTTCCGAGGGTCATTTCATCCTTGCAACAGGAAGGATTCGAAGTCGACGTTCGGCGCTCTACGCCACAATTTGCCCGCATCGTGGTTCGAGGGTTGAATTCTGAAACTGAAGTCGATTTTGGATTGGATAGCCGGCTGTTTCCTCTCGAACAAGGTGAACTATCTCCGGTGTTGGCGAGTAAGGAGTTGGCGGTTGACAAAGTGTTGGCGGTGTTCGGGCGAGCCGAGGCCCGCGATTTCGTAGACCTCTACGCGCTCGAGCAGTTTTTCATGCTTGACGATCTCTTCGTCTGGGCTGCGGAGAAGGACCGCGGGTTCGATTTAGGAGTTTTCAACGATATGGCGAGACGGGCGAGCACGTTGGATTCCTCAGAGTTCAATTTGAAGGATTCGGAGCATCGCAGCCTATTGACGGCAGTGGAGAGATGGCGCGAACTCGCTCTTGATCTTGCTCGGAAGCGGGATCGCGACCACGGTCTCGAGAGATGAACCGAATCGAAATTCGATGGCCTGCCAACGCACTCGACGGATTCCACATTTGCGACATTGTGAACGGATCTATCGCGACACTGTGATCACCTCCTGAGATCAGTGGTGGGACATTAGTGGCGGCTTAAACCATTGCCCATAAGCGTTTCGCGATCTCCTGCATCGAACGAAGCGCTGTTTTGGGCATTGAATGGGCATTAACGGCGCCATTTCTGCGGGAAAATGGCAGTTTCCAGGTGTAAAAGTGCTGAGTAGAAATTGGCTGTGACTAGGTACAACGAAGCACCCCCAACGGGATTCGAACCCGTGCCGCCACCTTGAAAGGGTGGTGTCCTAGGCCGCTAGACGATGGGGGCCTGCACTGCATTTCACCTGGTACTTCATTGGTGGTCGGGCTGCCGGGATTTGAACCCGGGACCTCTGCGTCCCGAACGCAGCGCGCTACCAAGCTGCGCTACAGCCCGCAGCGAGTTGCCTCGCAGCCCGCTAATCCTAGCCGGTGGCCGACGAATCGAACAAAGCTCAGATGACTGATGGCATCTCTGGTGTGACGGGCTTGTGGTACTCGACGACCACCTCACTGATCCGTCGACGTTCCACCGATTGCACTCGAAACGTCCAGTCCTCATATGAGTAGGTCGTCCCGGCTTGAGGGATCTCGCCGGCCAAATCGAGGATGAAACCCGCGAACGTGACGTATTCGCCTTCAGGTATCGAAATACCAAGTGCATTTTCAACCTCATCCACGTGGGTCTGGCCGTCAACGAGCCAACGGTCCTGGCGGATACGCACGATCGTCGGTTCTTCGTCTTCGTCAAACTCGTCGTTCAAATCGCCCACCAACTGTTCGAGGATGTCGCGGATCGACACGACACCCGCGACACCGCCGTGTTCGTCGAGCACGAGGGCGAACGTTCGTCGCTTCGTTCGCATCTCACTGAGACTCTCCAGCAAGTCCATCGTTTCGGGCATCATGAAGGGCCGTCGAATCTTGCGCGCGATCTCGCTCGCCGAGGGCAGCGAAACGCCGATGGCTCGCTTGGCGGTGGTACTGCGAAACAGATCGTTGACGAAGAGGACGCCTTCGACTTCGTCGAGATCGCCGTTGACGACCGGGAAGCAGGAATGTCCGGTGTCGCGGATCGCCTCGGCGATCTGTTCGGGCGTCACCGGCGTCGTAAGGAAGTCGACGTCTGTGCGCGGCGTCATGACATCGCGCAGTTCCAGCTCGCTGAGAAGATCCACGCGCGCGTGGATAGCGACGGCTTCGGGCGACAAGGGTCGCGACTCTTCTCGTCCCACGATGCGCTTACGGAGCCGAGACAGTCCCGACGAGTGGGCCTGTTGGTCGCTCATTGAACGTCGGGACTCCCGACGCGAACCGTCGCCGGGCGCAATGATTCGTCTTCGTACTCTTCGCCACGAAGCAGTGCGCGCACGGCACTTCGCAGTCGCTGCGGGTCGAGCGGCTTGACAAGGAATCCTTCGGCGCCGCTTCGGCGAGCGAGGAATACGTCGGGACGCCGGTCGAGGAGCATCAACACCGCGACCGGATCGGCCGCCCCGTAAGACTCCTCGTGGCGCAGTTCCATGCAGATGGCCATGCCGCCCATCGTGCCGATTTGCAGGTCGACCACGACGAGGTCGACCCCGCCATGCTCCACTCGGGCAATGACTTCGGGGCCGCTCGCGACCTCTTCTATGAAGAGGTCCGGCCCTTCGAGTGTGGCGCGAAGCTCTTTACGTAGGGAGGCGAGGTCACTCGCCAGCAGGACAATGGCCATCGATTAAGCGTAGCGGAGCGAGAAAATGCCTCAAAGTAGACGCGCGAAGCATGACAAAATTTTCCCTTGCCCGTTCGTCGGCGAGTGGTTATCCTGCGGTTCTGGGTCAAACCGGGGGGGAGTGACGTATGGCGATTACGCCTTTGGCATGGACTGACGCCGCGGCGTGTCGAAATAGTGAGGGCGCACTTTTTTATCCCGCCGACAGTGCCGAGCGCAAAGAGGATCGTTTAGAGCGCGAGTTGGTGGCCAAACGGATCTGTGCGAGTTGCGGCGTGCGTGAGGAATGCTTGGAAGCCGCACTCGCTCGTCACGAGTCCTACGGAATCTGGGGTGGCCTGAATGAATTCGAACGACGGGGATTACTCCGTACGTGACCTCGCCCATCCGAGTTGGGCCGGGCTGACGCGGGTAAGAACGATGAGCAACGCGAAGGTGACGATGTGCACGCCGGTGCAGTAGAGACAAAGGTTGTCGATGATTACGAGTTCAGCGGTGAGTAACCACAGCACGAAGCACATGGAAATGATGGCGAGCACGAAACGCGCGACGTGAATCCAGTAGTTCTTCGCTCGCCACATCCACGGTAAATTCAGCACCGTCATCACCACGTACGTGCCCAGACCGAGGAACGCCACGGGAATACCGAGGAAACGAGATTCCGCTGACGTCGTGACGACTCCGCAGTTGATGAAACCATTGTCGGAACAAAAGAGGTCCTGCGGTTGAAAGTGCGTGATCGTGAGATAGGTCGAAAGCCCCAGGCCGATCAGGCTCAAGATGAACGTCGTGGCCACGGCCCAACTGGGTACGCGCCCTAGCGTTCGATTCACTTAAGCTTCATGACCGTCTTCGCGGCCATCACCCCGGAACTCGTGCACACGTTGGACGGCTTGTTGTTGGTCAACGAACAGATCGTCGCAGTCTGGTAGTTCGCCGACGCGATGATCGCGTCAGTCACCGGACTCGACGAGTCATTCAAACCCGACGCGATGTCCGAACGCGTCAGACTCGTCAGTATGTCGGGGGGGTAACTCGCACCGGCGACGAGGAACTTGTTGTCGAAGGTCATGAAGGGGATCGGATTACCCTGCGACGGCACGAGTCCCGTAATGTACTTCGGCGTGTCGTATTTCTCAACCAGTTTGATTTCGGCTTTCGTCGGCGTCTGCAGAGTCTGGTAGTTGTTCTTCGCCGCGTTCAAGTAGTTGGTGTACTCCTCGACGCTCGTGAAGACGAGGTACGGCGACTTGTACTTCGCTCGAACGAAGGTGAACGTTGGCGTATTGGGATAGACGTCGTGGGCATAACTCGTCATGTTGCCGAGATTCGACCAGGTACCAAATCGACTGAGGGCGATAATGGTGGACCAACGTTGCGCGGCGCAGTAGGGACAGGACTCGGCGCCAATGTACAGAATCTCCGGTACGGTCTTGCCGGCGCTATTCGTCGCCGTCAACGGAGGCTGACCCTTCAGAGTCAACGGCGGCGTGACCTGCACGACGGAAGATGTGACGCCCACCGCGTTGAACACCGTCGCCGGCACCTTGGTCAGTTGGTTGAACGTCGTGGAGTCGACCGGCGAGAAGGCGTGGCTAACATCCGTCGCTCCGGGGCCGCCGCTCGCGACCTTGATAATGACCAGGGTGGTCACAATGACGACCACCAGTCCAATCGCGAGCCAGGTGAAGAGACCGGCCGGTCGCCCACTCGAGGTTTTCACGGGTGGTCGCGAGGGCGGTCGCTTGGCCGCTTGCGTCGCGGGGCGACGCGACGCGACGTTTTTCTTCGATGCGGGGGACTTGGCCACGATGCTCCTTGGTGCGCTTAAGACAACAAACTTAGTGGACGGGGCATTGATGGCGATTTCAGGGTCGGTGCTGAGTAGGTTTCACTATGGCCCAAAATATGAGTCCGCGACCGGCCGCAACCGTGATCACACTGCGCGACGGGCCCAATGGTTACGAAATTCTTATGCTCCGACGCAACCTCAACAGCGATTTTGTCGGCGGCGCGTACGTCTTTCCGGGCGGCCGCGTCGACGAGTCGGACGCCGGTCCGAGTGCCGAGCGTCTCTGCTACGGACTCAGCGACACTGAGGCGTCGCGACGTCTCGCGCTCGGTAGCGGCGGTCTTGCCTACTACATCGCGTGTCTGCGCGAACTCTTCGAAGAGGCCGGTCTTCTGATTGCGTGTGACGACCGTGGCGAGCCGGTTCACTTGAGCGATGAGTCGATTGGACGATTAGCGGCGAGCCGACGCGAGGTGAATGCCGGCACGCTCGACTTCGTGGCGATGATGGCGCGTGAAGAGTATTTGTTGGACCTGCGAGGCCTGGAGTACGTCGCCCACTGGGTGACGCCGGTCGGACCACCTCGCCGATTCGACACGCGCTTCTTCGTGGCACTCGCACCTCATGATCAGGTGGCGACGCACGACGCTGGCGAAACCGTGGCCGACCAGTGGATTCGTCCGATCGACGCACTTGACGCGCACGCCCGCGGCGAGCTCGAGATGATCTTTCCCACGATTCGAAACCTCGAGGCCATTGCGCACTTCACCACAGCTGACGAGGTGCTCGAGTACGCAAGAACCGTCGACGTTATTCGAGTGGAGCCGCGCGTCATCAGTCGTGATGGCGAGGTGCGCATACTTCTCCCTAGTGACGACGGCTACGACGACTGAGCGGCGCTCGCGACTGCTTTCTCCATCGAGTCGAGCATGCGCGCCGTACAGCCAATAGACCCGAAGGGCGGAGCGACGTCATTGAGTACTCGTTGAGCGAGCCGATGAAAGACGCCGTCGGTGGGTCCAGCGAGGACGGCCGGCTCACCGTGGTCTCCACCTTCGGCGATGGCCGCGTTGAGCTCAATTTCGCACAGCAGTGGCACGTTCAACTCTTCGCTGAGTGATCGACCACCACCTTCACCGAAGACGTTGTGTCGTTGCCCACATGAGCAGACCAGGCCGCTCATGTTCTCAATGACGCCGAGCACTCGGATGTTGGACTTGCGCGCGAAGTCCGCGGCGCGCGCCGCGACGCGTTGGGCGGCGATGGTCGGCGTCGTCACGACCAACTGACCCATCTGGGGCAGTAGTCGGGCGAGCGTCATCGCGATGTCGCCGGTCCCCGGCGGCGTGTCGATCAAGAGATAGTCAATGCCCGACCAATCGGCATCTTCGATGAATTGGGCGACGGCTTTTTGCACCATGAGCCCGCGCCACATCAGCGCTTGGTCTTCGTCGGCGAGGAGTCCCATGGAGAGCAATTTGATCGAACCGTCGCCCACTCGACGTTCGAGCGGTTGCATTTTTCCGCCGATCGCTTCGACGTCGCCTTGAATGCCCAACAAGCGACTCAAGGAGAATCCCCAGATGTCGGCGTCGAGCACGCCGATGCACCGGCCCGTCGCAGCCAGCGCAACAGCGAGATTGGCCGTTATCGATGACTTACCGACGCCACCTTTGCCCGAGGCGATCATGAGGACCGGCGTCTGGGTAGGAATCGACGTCGAGGGCGCACTTTCCTGGGCAATGCTGCGCGCGCGCTTCATCAAGGCGGCCTTGGCCGGAGCGTCCAAGACGCCCATGATGAGATCGACCTTATCTATGTCGTCGAGTGAGAGGGCCGCTTCTTTTACGTCACGTTCGATCTGAGCGCGAAGGGGACAGCCCACCGTCGTGAGCGATACTTGGACCACGGCGCGGCCATCGGTCACCGTGATATTGCCAACCATGCCGAGTTCGACGATCGACGCCCCGAGTTCGGGGTCGAGCACCTGACTCAGGCGTTCTCGGAGTTGATCGGCTGATTGCACATAGAAACGCTACCGGTGAATGAAGTGAGGTGTTCAACGGGGATTTCGCTCACTATCATGGAGGGAGAAACCTCAAAGGAGCGCCATGTCCAACATGACCACCACCAGCGTGAACTTGACGAAGAAGGACCCCGACCCGATCAATTTGACCGACGGCGCAGCCGAAAAGGTGGCCGAACTCATCGCCGCCGAGGGCGTCGACGAGGAGTTGGCGCTTCGCGTATCGGTGAAGCCCGGTGGCTGCTCGGGCTTCAACTACGACATGTTCTTCGATTCCGAGTTCGCCGATGATGACATCGTTAGGGCCTTCGGCACCGTCAAGGTCGTCGTGGACGCTTCTAGCGCGGAACTGCTCAATGGATCGACACTGGAGTACTCCGACTCGCTGCAAGGCGCTGGCTTTCACATCACGAATCCCAACGCGACGCGTACGTGCGGTTGCGGCAACTCCTTCAGCTAGTTTTTCGTGCCTGAAGCGTTCGGTCCTTACTCCCTTTGGCGTCGCTCCGGCGACCTCGTCGTGATATCCGGTCAACTCGGCGTCCTTCCGGGACACGACAAGCCGACGATGGTTGAAGGGGGGGCACCCGAACAACTTCGCCAGGCACTCGTCAACGCGCGCGCAGTACTCGCCGAAGCTGGCGCTACGTTCGATCAAGTCATAAAGGCGACGTTGTTCCTCACCACGATGGACGTATTCGCCGCATGCAACGAAGTGTGGCTCGAAGCGTTCGAACCGCCTCGACCCACCAGGTCAGCCGTCGCTGTGGCGCAACTACCTCTCGGCGCGCTCGCCGAAATCGAGCTTTGGGCGCACGCGCCCCTCGACTAGACGGAGTATTCGTTCAGCGACGTGCCGAATTTGTAGCCCACCGAACGCACCGTCTGAATCAGGTGGGCGTGCTCCTCACCCAACTTGGCGCGCAGTCGTCGCACGTGTACGTCCACGGTTCGCGCGCCGCCGTAGTACTCGTAGCCCCAGACTCTTGAGAGCAAGGTCTCGCGGGTGAAGACGCGATTCGGGTTGGTGGCGAGAAAGCGCAGTAACTCGTACTCCATGTAGGTGAGGTCCATCACCCGACCGGCGATCGACGCTTGATAGGTCTCTAAGTTCATTGAGAGCCCGCCGTGTTCGATACGCGGCGCGACGCTCTCGTTGCCGGCCCGGCGAAGGCGATGACGCAACCTTGTCGCCAATTCGCTCACATCGAAGGGCCCGACGACGAAATCATCGAAGAGGTCCTCGCGAAAGGTGAGTTCGTCCAGTTGATAGTGATCGAGCAACAAGATGATCGGCCCCACGCCGCGAGAGCGCGCCCGAAGCTGGCGACAGAGGTTCATGGCGTCCGTGAATGGAAAGGCCGTCGCGTTTATGACCGCGCCGGCGAATCCGTCGGTCGGCTCCAGTGCGGAGACCTCGTTTAACCGTCCGGTGACGGCGATCGCCGGGGTGACTCCCGTGACGTCGAACGCTTTTCGCACCGGTCCGTCACACGAGGGCACGCAGAGCACGACGTCGATGTTCACAGCAACGGGAGGTAACGCTCGAGTTCGAACGGCGTGACTTGCCCCCGGTAGGCGTCCCATTCCGAGCGCTTATTGCGCAAGAACCACTCCACTTGATGCTCGCCCAGCGTCTCGTGCAACAACGCCGAGCACTCCATGAGATCGAGCGCCTCGGCGAGCGACTGAGGAAGCGGCGCCGTGCGTTCGCCTTCGGTCGGCAATTCATAGTCGCCCGCCACCCCGCGCAGTCCGGCGGCGAGGATGACCGCGAAGGCCAGGTACGGATTGGCCGCCGGGTCGGGTGAACGGTATTCGATGCGGGTGGAGTCGACTCGTCCGGGCTTCACCGACGGGATGCGCACCAATGCCGCCGGGTCATAGCGCGCCCACTTGGCCTCGACCGGGGCTTCGGCACCGGGCACCAATCGCTTGTAGGAGTTGACCCATTGGTTGGTGACCGCGGTGATCTCGGGCGCGTGACGAACCAGTCCCGCGATGAACTTGGTGGCGACGTCACTGAGACCGTAGAGACCGTCACCGATGAACGCGTTCTGGTCGTCGCGCCACAGCGAAAGGTGCGTGTGCATCCCCGAACCCTGCACGCGCGCGAGCGGCTTGGGCATAAAACTGGCCGAGACGCCGGCCTGGCGCGCCAACTCTTTGACGACGTGTCGCACCGACATCACGGTGTCACCCATGGTCAGCGCGTCGGTGTAGCGCAGGTCGATCTCGTGTTGCCCGGGCGCGTCTTCGTGTTGCGCGTGCTCGACACCGATGCCCATCTCTTCGAGCGTCAAGACCGTGCGTCGTCGCAGTTGACTGGCAGTGTCGTCCGGCAACAGGTCGAAGTAACTGCCCCGGTCGATCGGCACCGGGGGCATCGTCGAGTCAAGACTCTCGAAATAGAAGTACTCGATCTCGGGGGCGACGAAGAAGGTGTAACCCTGCGAGCGGGCTTCGGCCAGCACTCGTCGGAGTTGTTGGCGTGGACATCCGTCGAACGGCGTGCCGTCGATGTTGACGATGTCGCAAAAGACGCGCGCCACCCCGGCACCCTCTTCGTACCAGGGGAGAAGTTGGAAGGTGGTGAGATCCGGCCGGGCCAGTACGTCGGACTCCTGGATCCGAGAGAAGCCGTCGATGGAGCTGCCGTCAAAGGTCATGCCCTGATCCAGGGCGTCTTCGAGTTCGGCGGGGGTCACGTGGAAGGCCTTGTGTCGTCCGAGCACGTCAGTGAACCACAGTTGGACGAAGCGAATGCCGCGCTCCTCAACTGTCCGAAGTACGTACTGGGCCTCGCCTTGCATGGGGACCATTCTCGCACCTTCCCGCCTGATCGATTATTCCGTCGTCAGACAACGAAACCCGCCGCCGAAGCGGCGGGTTTCCATCGCGAATCAGCGTTGAGAGGCCGCTTTCTTCACGGGCGCTCGCTTGGCGACCAACCTCGTCGCCGCAGTCTTCTTGGCCGCCACTTTCTTGGTCACCGACTTGGCCGCGCTCGCCGCACCGCACACCGTCTCGGTGATCAATCGAGCCGCGACGTACGGGTCGACGTTGGCGTTGGGCCGGCGATCTTCGATGTAACCCCTTTGGTCGCGAGCGACGTGCGCGGGAATGCGTACTGAGGCGCCACGGTCCGATACGCCATACGTGAACTTCGACCAGTGGGCCGTTTCGTGTGCTCCGGTGAGTCGATCTTCGATGCCGTCGCCGTAGTTGGTGATGTGTTCTTTCACGCGCGTGCCCAAAGCTTCGGCTGCGGCGACGACGGCCGCGTAACCGCCGGCGGCGCGCATCTGCCTGGTCGAGAAGTTGGTGTGTGCTCCCGCGCCGTTCCAGTCGCCCTTGACCGGCTTGGCGTCAAAGCTGACGTCGACGCCGAACTCCTCGGCGATGCGCTCCAGGATCCACCGCGCCAACCAGAGTTGGTCGCCGATTTCGACCGGGTCGAGGACACCGACCTGGAACTCCCATTGGCCCATCATCACTTCGGCGTTCGTACCTTCGATGCCGATACCGGCACGCATGCACGCCAGCGTGTGGGCTTCGACGATGTCTCGCCCGGGCATCTTCGCGCCTCCGACGCCGCAGTAGTACGGACCTTGAGGTGCGGGGAAACCGTCTTCCGGCCAACCGTAGGGTCGACCGTCCTGAAAAAAGGTGTACTCCTGTTCGATACCGAACATCGGTTCGAAGCTCGCGAACTTCTTCGCGACCTCGGCGGTGGCCGCTCGCTCGTTGGTGACGTGCGCGGTCATGTCGGCGTTCAGCACTTCGCACATCACGAGCACGTCGTTCTCTCCTCGAAGCGGGTCGGGAACGGTGAAGACCGGCTTCAAGACGCAGTCCGAGAAGCGACCAGTCGCCTGGTTCGTGCTCGATCCGTCGAAGCCCCACATGGGTGGCTTTTGACCTTCTTCGACGATCTTGGTCTTGCTGCGCAACTTGCGCGTTGGCTCGCTTCCGTCAATCCAGATGTATTCGGCCTGATACTTCACAATCGCTCCTCGGTCGCCTCGTGCTTGCATCCAGTTTGGTGCAGTGGGGTCGCGCAATACCCCCAGTTTTGTTAACCGCGTGTGAACGTTGGCCAGAGTTTCCCGAGTCTTCCCCCGGTAGGCTCACCTTCGTGCCAGTGATCAGACTCGCCATGGCCCAAATGAATGCGGTCGTGGGCGGATTCGCACAAAACGTTGAAACGCTGGGGCGTTTCCGCACCCAGGCGGCCGGAGCCGGGGCCGACCTCGTCTTGACGCCCGAACTGTCGCTGATGGGCTATCCGCCGGAGGACCTGCTCCTCAAAGAGGGCTTCATCGAAGCCTCGCGGGTGGCGTTGATCGAGATGGCGCTCTTGGACAACGTGCCTCCGGTCCTGGTGGGAACTGTGGTGAGCGAAGGCCTGGAAGATATCGCCTTGGCACCTTCGAGCGACGGACGCGACGTCGCGCGACCGGCCTTCGGGGAACTGGGCTCGCCTCACATCGCCAACGCCCTCGTGGCGCTCAGCGATGACGGGGTCGTCGCGATCGCCACCAAGCGTCTTTTGCCGAACTACGACGTCTTTGACGAACAGCGTTACTTCCATCCCGGGGTCGGTCCCCACACGATCATTAACGTGCGCGGCGTCGCCGTAGGCCTCTTGATCTGTGAGGACGTGTGGACGAGCGACGGACCGGCCGCCGAGTTGGCCCGCCAAGGCGCCACGATGCTCGTCGTGGCCAATGCCTCGCCGTACGCGCGCGGCCGGCGCGAAGAAAGAGAGGCAGTGCTGCGCGAACGCGCCCTCGAGACGAACTGTCCCATCGCCTACGTCAACCTCGTGGGTGGCCAAGACGAACTCGTCTACGACGGACAGAGCATGGTCGTAAACGCCCAAGGTGACGTCATCGCGCGCGCCGCGGCCTTCAGCGAGGAGTTGTTGGTCTGTGACATCGACGCGCGCGAATCAACCGTGGGCGTGCCGCTCAACATCGGTTACGCCCGTGACGACGAGCGGCTCACGGCGCTGCACGTGAACCGGATCGCCGAACCACTGAGCGAGGTCGAAGAGGTCTACCAAGCCTTGGTGATGGGAACCCGTGACTACCTGCGAAAGAACGGCTTTCGCACGGCGGTCATCGCGCTCTCGGGCGGTGTGGACTCCTCCCTGGTCGCCGCGATCGCCGTTGACGCTGTCGGGGCACGCGCCGTTCGAGGTTTCTACATGCCCTCGCGCTACTCGTCGGAGCAATCCGACGTCGACGCGGTCGAACTGGCCTCCCGTCTCGATATCGAGATCACCACGATCCCGATCGAGGGCGCCCACGTGGCATTTGGTACCGCACTCGACGACGTGCTCGACGGCGAGCCGAAAGGCATCACTGACGAGAACCTGCAGTCGCGCATTCGCGGCGTCTTGTTGATGGCTATTTCGAATGACACCGGCGCGATCGTGCTCACGACCGGGAATAAGTCCGAGATCGCGACCGGTTATTCCACGCTCTACGGCGACTCGGTCGGCGGTTTCGCGGTCATAAAGGACGTGCCCAAGGCGCTGGTCTACGAACTCTGTCGTTACCGCAACGAGATCGCCGCTAAGGACGGCGACCCCCAACCCATTCCCGCCAGGGTGTTGACGAAACCACCGTCGGCCGAACTTCGACCGGACCAACGCGACGACCAATCACTGCCGCCCTACGAGATACTCGATCCGCTGCTCGAGCTCTACGTGGAAGATGACGCCACAGCCGAAACAATGATCGCCAGTGGCCACGATCCCGACCTGGTCTTGCAGATCACTCGACTGGTCGATCAAAGCGAATACAAACGACGCCAAATGGCACCGGGGGTGCGGATCTCCAAAAAGGCCTTCGGCCGCGACCGTCGAATGCCGATCACCAACGCGTTTCGCCAAGAGAACCTGTGACGCCTACGAATCGAGAGATTGGCGAACACGTCCTCGCGTGCTACGACACTATTTATATTGTCCTCGGCGAAAGCGCCTCGATCCTGACCAACGACTCATACGTGGTGCGCACCTACGAGATGGGCCGCGCCTTCGGTGAGTTGGCACTCGAGTTGCGCGAGTACTTGGCCGAACCGGTCGTCGAACCGATTCCCATCGTTGACGAGGTCCTTCGTCGCGCCGTGGAGAGTGACGTCACTGGCGCGATGGTGCTCTATGCCATGGCGATGGTCGTGGGGCCACGACTCCTAGTGTCCTTGTTGGACGCTCGAACGGCACTCTCGAACGACGAGAAACTGGCCGAACTCTTCAGTGACGCCTCGATGGTGTGCGTGAAAGAGATCCGAGCGGCCGGCGAGGTCGCCAAGGCTCAGGCGCCGATCGAGGACCAGGAATGGCAACGGGTAGCTCGAGAACTCTCAAGAATTCTCGACGAGAGCGGAAGCGCTGAAAGCCTCGGAATATCTCGTTAGGGGTTTCGTCCACTCGCCCAACTCCATGCGAATTCATGCTGGTCAATGCCCGACACGTGAAGAACTTGCCCGGACGAAAGACCGACGTCTCGGACGCGGCGTGGCTGGCCCAACTCGGCGCGCACGGACTGGTACGCAGTTCCTTCGTAGCGCCCGAGCCGATTCGCCAGTTGCGCGATCTCACTCGAATCGGCACGACGATTGTTCGTGAACGTACTCGTGAGATTCAACGCCTGGAGAAGTTGATGGAGGACACCCGGGGTGAAGCTCTCCTCGGTCGCCACGCACATGCACGGCGTCTCGGCTCGCAACATGCTCGACGCCCTCGTGGCCGGTGAGCGCGACCCAGAGGTTCTCGCCGACATGGCCAAGGGGCGGCTGCGAAACAAGTTTCCCGAATTGACCGAAGCCCTCACTGGACATTTCAGCGAACACCACGCATTCTTGGTGCCGATCCAATTGGACAGCATGGACCAACGGGCCAAGGCGATTGACGAGATCACCGAACGCATCGAGGTGGTGATGGCACCTTTTCGCGCAGCCCGGGATCTGATCTCGACGATCCCGGGGATCTCGTCGAAAGTGGCTGACCTGATCATTGCCGAGACCGGCGCCGACATGAGCCAGCCAGCGAAAGTGTTGCGCGTCTTGGCTAAGTAGTGGAAGAGGGAGTGGTGACGCCCCCTAAGATTGGTCGGAGATTTCATATTCTGAGCGATCTTGTGCAGGTTGCCTAGGTCCGTATAACTAGAAGTGCCGGATTCACCGGTGTCGGGTATCAGGGGAGCGCTATGGCAAAAGATCGTGTTGATAGGGATGACGAGGACCTCGTACGTCTCTACCTCTCCGATATTGGTCAATACACCCTCTTGACCAAGGACGATGAAGTACGCCTGGCCCAGACGATCGAAGAAGGTCGTGAAGCCAAGGCCGAACTCGAATCCGCCGAAACCGACAAGAAGATCAAGCTCACGCCCAGCAAGAAGCTGGCCCTGAAGCGCGCTCAGCACCGCGGCGATCAGGCAGAACGTGACTTCGTACAGTCCAACCTTCGCCTCGTGGTCTCCATTGCCAAGAAGTACCAGGCTTCGGGACTGCCGTTGCTCGACCTCATTCAAGAGGGCAATCTCGGTCTGATGCACGCCGTCGAGAAGTTCGACTGGCGCAAGGGCTTCAAGTTCTCGACCTACGCCACGTGGTGGATTCGCCAGGCGATCACCCGCGGCATCGCCAATACCGGGCGCACGATCCGGCTCCCGGTGCACGCCGGTGACACGCTGGCCCGCGTCCAAAAGGCTCAGTCGCGCTTGGAGCTCAAGTTCGGTCGTCCCCCGACCATCAAGGAACTGTGTGACGAGTGCGAGATGCCCGAGGACAAGTTGATCGAAGCGCTGCGCTTTCGCTCCGAGCCGATCTCACTGTCCGAGCCCCTGCGCGAAGATGGCGACGCGGAGTTGGGCGACGTCGTCGAAGACCGCTCGGCCGAGTCGCCCTTCGATGTGGCCGCGGTCAAGATGATGCCCGCAGCGATCGAGAAGCTCCTCCAGCCGCTCGACGAGCGTGAGCAGAAGATCCTGCGGATGCGCTTCGGCCTCGACGGGGCCGGGGAGATCCGGACGCTCGAAGACGTCGGCGCCGAGATGAACCTCACGCGCGAACGGATTCGCCAGATCGAGGCTCGCGCGATGAGCAAACTTCGTCACCCGTCGTCGGATACCGGCGCGCGCGACCTTTTGACGCTTTAGCGGCGCTGGTACGTCCGACCGAGGACGGCCGCCACCCCGATCACCAGAGCACTAAGGAAATACGGCGTGTGCGACTTCGTGCGGTCGCGGGCGCGAACGGCGTGCGTGAAACTCAGCAGTGGCCACTGGCTGTCGTGGGCGGCGCGCGCCAAGTGACGGTCGGCGTTCACGGCGTAGGCGTGACCCACGGATTCGAGCATCGGGATATCGGTCTCGGAGTCTGAGTAGGCGAAGGATTCATTGAGGTCGATGTCGCGCTTCTGGGCAAGTTCACGTATCGCGATCGCCTTGTTCTCGCCTTGGGCGAAGAACTCCATCTCGCCGGTGAACTTCCCCTCCTCGTCGATCTTCGCTCGCGATGAGATTGCCCCGGTGATACCGAGCAGTTCTGCGAAAGGCTCCACGATCTCGGCCGGCGACATGCTCACCAGCCACACCTCATCGCCTTGAGCCATGTGGTAGTCGATGAGCTCGAGCGCCTCTTCGTAGATCAGAGGTTCGATGACGTCGTTGATCGTTTCGGCGACGAGCTTCTTCACTTCCAGGTGGTCCCAACCCTTGGTGATCTGGAGGACCGATTCGCGGATTTTCTCGAGCTTCTCGTCGTCGGCGCCGAATCGCATGAACATCATCTGACTCAGCACGCCCCAGACGAGCGTGCGCCGGTGCAAGAGACCGCGGGCGTGGAATTCGGGGCCAAAGGCCACCAGAGAGGACTTGGCGATCACCGTTTTGTCTAGGTCAAAAAAGGCCGCTCGCACCTATCCATGTTAGGTCCCGATGGTTTTCGTGCCCCGCCGATCAGGCGACGAAGGCCGACGCACACTCTTGGGCGGCGTCGGAGCGAGTGACCAAGATCACGTGGTCGAGTTCCAAGAAGTGCATGGACTCCGAGGGCACCAACGGTTGACCGCCACGAACGACGGCGACGACACGAACCGAATCGGGCAGGTGAAGTTCGTCAAGGGTGAGGTGATTGACCACCGCAGGCGCGTCCGTCGCGAGTGTCACTTCGATGAGTCGCATACGGCCCTGGGCCAGATCCATCAGGTTGATGATGGCGCCTACTTCGACGGCCTCGTCGACGAGTGAGGTGATGAGGGTGGGCGTCGACACCGAGATGTCCACGCCCCAGCTCTCGTTGAAGAGCCATTCGTTTCGCGCATTGTTGACGCGACTGATGACACGCGGCACGCCGAACTCCTGTTTGGAGAGCCAGCTGATCACGAGGTTGTCCTCGTCATCGCCGGTGGCGGCGATGACGACGTCGACGCTTCGCAGGTCCGCCGCCGCGAGGTTCGCGTATTCGCACGCGTCGGCTGCCATGACGTTGACGGCCGGCAACATTGACTTGAGGCGTTCGGCGGTTGTCGAGACCTGCTCGAGCAACGTGACGTCGTGGTGGCGGTCGACCAGGTCCAACGCGATTGAGACACCGACAGAGCCGCCGCCGGCGATCATGACCCTCATCGCTGTCCGCTGTCTATGAGGGACTTCAACTCTTCGAGGCCTTCCGTTGTTACGAGGAATTCGAGCACGTCGTCTTGTTGGGCGAAGAGGCCATCTACGTCCACGCGTCCCTGACCGCCTCGGATGACACCGACGACGCGGATGCTCTCGCCGTGGTCGTAGGAACTGATGGGCTTGCCCGCAAGCACGTCGGGCACGATGCGCTCTACGAGGTGCAGTGTGCCCGTACTCGCGGTCCATTCGACCGAATCGTCGGCCGGCAGGAGCCAGCGTTTCACTTGCTGGGTCGTCCACAGCGACGTCGCCACCGTCGGAATGCCCAGTTTCATGTAGATGTCGGCGCGCGCCGGGTCGTAGATCCGAGCCACGACGTTCTTGATCTCGTAGTTGTCGCGAGCGATTCGTGCGCACAAGATGTTCGTGTTGTCACCGCTCGTCACCGCCGCCAACGCGTTGGCTCGGCGAGCATCGGCCTGGAACAAGACGTCGCGGTCGAAGCCCGATCCGACGATCGTCTTGCCGTGAAAATGGTGCAAACGCCTGAAGGCATCACGGTTCTTGTCGACGATGACGACGGAGTGGCCCTCTTCGGAGAGCTGCATGGCCAACTCCGAACCCACTCGACCACAACCGATGACAACGATATGCACTTCGACATGGTAATGGTTCACTTCGCTCCTTCGCGGACGTGAACCAGTGGGCTCTACCGGCCAAAGCCATGTTGCGAGCGCAGGACACACTCGAGTGCGTCACCAAAGTCATTAGAGAGGCTCGTTTAGTATCGAATGAGTGTCAGACGCCGATAATCAGTTTTCAAAAAACTCGCAGCTTCTGACGTCCCACGCCAATTTGGCGGACGTGTACCCCGAATCACTGGGCTATCGGATCAAGCGGATCCTTTTAGGCAAGCCATTCGTTACTGAACAGCTGAGTGGGGAGCGGCTTAATCGCGCCGTCGCCTTGGGCGTCTTGGCGCCGGACTGCATCTCGTCATCGGCATACGGCACCGAAGAGATCCTCACCCAGATGACGCCCTATATCGGTCTTGCGGCCTTCGCCCTCGTCGTGCCGATCATGTTCGTGATCCTCGGCGTGTTGTTCTTCGTCACGACGAGCTACATGGACGTGATCAAGTACTACACGACGGCCGGTGGCTCCTACGTCGTGGCGCGCGACAACTTCGGTCCGAAGATCGCTCAGATCGCCGCGGTGGCACTCTTAATTGACTACACCGTCACCGTGGCCGTGCAGTGCTCGGCCGGCACGGCGGCACTCACCAGCGCGATTCCCGGACTTCGTCACGCGCCCGATCCGCTGCTCATCACGGTCGGTGTGGTGTTGATCTTGATCTACGGCAACCTTCGGGGGCTCAAAGAGGCGGGCAGTTATTTCGCGTTCCCGACGTACTTCTACATCATGATGATGACGGCGACCATCATCTTCGGCGTCTCGAAGAAGATTGGCGGCACGCTTCATCGAATCCCACTGCCGCTCCAACACGATCTCATCGACCATCACCTCGGGTCCAAGGGAACCGGGGTGTTGATGGGACTCGCCTTCATCTCGTTGCTTCGCGCCTACGCCAACGGCGGCTCGTCGTTGACCGGACTCGAGGCGATCTCGAACGGTGTCGCGAGTTTCCGCCGGCCCGAGTCGCCCAACGCTCGAAAGACCCTCGTCGCGATGTCGAGTATCCTCGCGTTCCTCCTGCTCGGCATCACCCTGATCGCGTCGTGGACGCACGCCATTCCCTACGCCGCCGGTTCACCGACCGTCGTGAGCCAAGAGGTCCTCGACATCTTCGGAGGACACGGGCTCGGTCATTTCATCTATTACATGGTGATCTTGGCGACGATTCTGATCCTCTACACCGGTGGCAATACCTCCTTCAACGGTTTTCCGTTCCTGGCGAATTACGTCGCCACCGATAAGTACCTGCCTCGACAGCTGACGAAGCGAGGACACCGTCTGGCCTTCTCCAACGGGATCATCGTCTTGGGCATCGTCGCGCTGACTTTGATCGTCGTCTTCAACGCCAGTGTGAACTCGCTCGTCGCCCTCTACGCCATCGGCGTCTTCACGGGCTTCACCTTGGCCGGGGCGGGCATGGTGGCGCGGCACCTGCGCGAGAAGACCGGCAAGTGGCGATTCGGTGTCTTCGTGAATGGCCTGTCGGCGACGGTTACCTTCTTCGTCGTCCTGATTTTCCTGATCGCGAAGTTCAAAGAGGGCGCCTGGATCATCGCGGTCCTCGGACCATTGATGTACTTCGCGCTGCTTCGACTGAACAAGCAATATATGCGTGAGGAGCGAGCCTTCGAAGCCGTGAGTGGCAGGGCCGCGACGATGAACATCCGCACGAACCGAGTCGTCGTCTTCGTCGACACCTACGACCTCGTCACCGAGCGCTCACTGCTCTACTGCCTCTCGCTCAACGCCTATTCGATTCGCGCGGTCCACTTCGATATCGACCCCGTCGTCACCAAGCGTCTGGAAGAGAAGTGGGGGGCGATTGGCACGGCGTCGGCCGGCATCACGTTGGAGATTGTCGAATGCGACGACCGGCGCGTGGACCGCGCGGCCCTGGAGCTCGTCGCGGACGTGGTGCGCGACCCCGAGGTCTTCTGCATGGTCATCCTGCCGCGTCGCGGCTACGTCTCGCGACTGCAGCGCTTCTTGCACGACCGCAGCGCCGACGCAATCGCCGCGGCCATCATGCACGTGCCACGCACGGCCGCCACCATCGTGCCGTATCGCGCGGTGCGGCGCATCTCGGAAGGAGCGGTGCAAGAGGCCCCCCGCAGTGACGAAGTCGTTCGCGGTGGCGTGCGCGACAGCGCGCACCTCGTGGCTGACGTGAAGCTGGCGCAGCGTTCGGCCGACTCCGAACCGATTGGTGGATTGGTCGAGCGTCAGTTCGCCGAGATCGCCGGACGAGTTCGCTCCATGGCGATCAACCATGAAGGTGGTGGTCACGAACTGCGCTGCGTCATCGCCGACAACTCCGGTTCGGTGACCTTGGTCTTTCAGGGTCGCTCGAGTATTCCCGGCATCGAGCGCGGCACGCGACTGCTCGTGCGCGGCACGGTGACGTCATTGCGACGCGAAGCGGTGATCCTCAATCCTCAGTACGAGATTGTGGCCGCGCCCCAGGGCGACGCGTAGAACACGTCGACGAACGAATCGCCAGTACCGGCATAGTGATTGACGCGACCGATGGGTCGGCGACATAGAGCATGACACGGGTAGGGTCGAAGACTGCCTATCTTGTAGAGCGCAAGTAGGTGGCGTCGGCGCCACCGCGTCATTGTGAGAAAGGAGGAGCATGCCTCGGGCCCTCGTCATAGTCGAATCGATCGCGAAAGCAACGCGGATCCAGAGCATGCTCGGTCCGGATTACATCGTGAAGCCGTCGATCGGACACATTCGCGACCTCCCCCAGAGCGCCGCCGACATTCCCGCGTCGGTGAAAGGCGAGAAGTGGGCCCGTCTCGGGATCAACGTCCACGACCACTTCAAGCCGGTCTACGTGGTCTCAAGTGACCGCAAGAAGATCGTCGCCGAACTCAAAGCGGCACTAAAGGAAGTCGACGAGCTCTACCTCGCCACCGACGAAGACCGCGAGGGTGAAGCCATCGCCTGGCACCTCCAGGAGGTCCTCAATCCCAAGGTGCCCGTCAAACGAATGGTCTTTCACGAGATCACACCCGCCGCGATCGCCAAAGCAGTAGAAGAAACCCGCGACCTGGACCTTCGACTCGTCGACGCCCAGGAGGGCCGCCGCTTCCTCGACCGCCTCGTCGGCTACGAGGTGTCGCCCGTGCTTTGGCGCGCGGTGGACAAAGCCCGCTCGGCCGGTCGCGTGCAGTCGGTGGCGATTCGACTGGTCTGCGAACGCGAACGTGAGCGCATGGACTTCACGTCGGCGACGTGGTTCGACGTCACGGCGAACATGGACTCGAAGGGGAACTCCTTTGACGCCACGCTCGAATCGGTCAACGGATCGTCGTTGGCGACGGGCAAGAACTTCGACGCCGGTGGCGTGCTCGACGCCAAGGCGAACGTGCAGGTGCTGAGCGAGGCGTCGGCGACGTCGATCGCCGGGGTGTTGGTGGGCACTTTGCTTACCGTGATGTCGGTCGCCTCGACGCCGCGCACCCAACGCCCTCAGCCACCGTTCATGACGTCGTCGCTGCAGATCGAGGCCAGTCGAAAACTCCGCTTCGACCCCGAACGCACGATGCGCGCCGCCCAGCGACTCTACGAACAGGGTTGGATCACCTACATGCGCACCGACTCCACGACGTTGTCCGACGAAGCGATCCACGCGGCACGCGCGACCGCCGCGGCCATGTTCGGCGACGACTACGTGGCCGACGCGCCGAGGCGATACGACCGCAAGGTGAAAAACGCGCAAGAAGCGCACGAGGCGATTCGTCCGGCCGGCGAAACGTTCCGCTCCCTCGACGAGGCGCAGTCCCAACTCGGGGGCGACGAACTGGCGGTCTACGACCTCATCTGGAAGCGCACCCTCGCCTCCCAGATGGTGGACGCCCGACTGACCCAGGACAAGGTTCGCATGACCTCGACGTTGTCGGGCGTCGCCGGCTTCGACGCCGACGTCGAGGTGGGACTCAGCGCCACCGGTATGCGGATCGAATTCCCCGGCTTTCGACGGGCCTACGTCGAAGGGACTGACGACCCCGAGGCCGAGCTCGCCGATCAAGAACGAATCCTGCCGCCGCTCACCGAAGGCGAAGACGTGCCCGTCACGAGCGCCGAGGCGAAGGGTCACGACACCCAACCGCCCGACCGCTACTCCGAAGCGACGCTGATCAAGAAACTCGAAGACCTGGGCATCGGGCGACCGTCGACCTACGCGTCGGTGATGAAGACGATCGATCGGCGCGGCTACGTGTGGAAGAAAGGCAAGTCGCTGGTGCCGGCCTTTCGCGCCTTCGCCGTCGTCAATCTTCTCGAGCACTACTTCGCCGACCTCGTCGACTATCAGTTCACGGCGGCGATGGAAGACGAGCTGGACGAGATCGCCCAGGGCAATCAGGACTTGGAGCCTTGGTTGCAGAAGTTCTATTTCGGTGATCCCAGTGCCACGACCGAGTTGGCCAAGTTCGGCCTCGAGCACATGACGCATGAACCGCACGAGTTCGATTTCGCGGCCATCAACTCGTTGCCGCTGGGCGTGGCGCCGGACGGCGTCGCGCTCAGCGTGCGCTCCGGTCGCTACGGACCGTACCTAGTGCACGGCGAGGACCGCGTCTCGATCCCCGAGGCGACCGAGCCCGATTCGCTCACCGTCGAAAAGGCGCTCGAGTTGCTCTCGGCCCCGAGTAACGACCGCGAACTCGGTCTCGACGACGAAACGGGGCTACCGATCTTCTTGAAGGCAGGTCGTTACGGCCCCTACGTCCAGGTCGGTGAAATGACCGACCCGAAGGATAAACCCAAGACCGCTTCACTCCTGACGACGATGTCGCCCGAGACCGTCACCCTCGCCGACGCCAAACGACTGTTGTCGCTGCCGCGCGTGGTCGGTGAGCATCCGGAGGGTGGAGCGATCATCGCCCAGAACGGTCGCTACGGCCCGTACATCACGTGGGGCAAGGAGACCCGTTCGCTCGAGGACGAGGAACAGATCTTCTCCGTCGACCTCGACGAGGCGTTGAAGTTACTCTCGCAGCCCAAACAGCGCGGGCGCCGCGCCGCCGCGGGACCACTCAAGGATCTCGGCGAAGACCCGCTCACCAAGCGCAACGTCGTCGTGCGCACCGGTCGCTTCGGGCTCTATGTCACTGACGGCGAGACGAACGCCACCCTTCGACTCGGCGACACCCCGGAGACGATCACGCTTGACCGCGCCGCCGAGTTGCTCGCTGAACGTCGCAACGCCGAACCGTCAACCCGTCCACGAAAGGCGGCCAAGTCGACAAAGAAGACGTCGAAGAAGCCGGCCAAGAAGACGACTAAGAAATCGCCGGCGAAGAAGGCGACCGGATCGGCCAAACGCGCCGCGGTCGCCCAAGGCGCTACATCCAACGCGGCCCTGATCGCGACTAGGAACTCGGAGGAGTGATGGACCGCGGCTCCTTCGTCGTGTTCGAAGGGATCGACGCGAGTGGCAAGAGCACCCAGGCCCGGCGGGTCGCGGGACTGCGCGATGCGCACTTCACTTTCGAGCCCGGCGACACGCCTTTAGGCGTCGACCTGCGCCGCTGGGTCCTCGACGCCGCGACACCGATGACTCCGATCACCGAAGCTCTGCTCATGTTGGCCGACCGATCGCATCACGTGCGCACCGTCATCGAGCCGATGCTCGAAAGCGGAAGGTCCGTTGTCAGCGATCGCTACTTCGCGTCGACGTTGGCCTACCAGGGCTACGGTCGCGGCGTCGACCTCGCGCGTCTCGAAGCCGCCACGGAGTTGGCCATTGGCGAGTGCTTGCCGGATCTGACCGTGTTGATTGACACGCCGCTCGACGTCGTCAACGAACGTCGAACGCCCGACGCCGGAGATCGCTTCGAATCGGCCGACCTGGACTTCCATCAGCGCGTGCGCGACGGCTACCTGGCGATCGCGGCCACGTGGGGCGATCGGTGGTGCGTCATCGACGGCTCACGAAGCGAAGCCGAAGTCGCGTCGTTGGTCGACGAATGCCTCGCCTCTTTACCATGGTGAGATGACCGACGTCTTCGAAGCCCTCGTAGGTCAAGAGTCGGCCGTGGCGGCGATGCGCCAGTACGTGAAGGCACCGGTGCACGCCTATCTCTTCAGCGGACCGGTCGGCTCGAGCCTCCATGACGCCGTGGTGGCGTTCGCCGCTGCGTTGCAATGTCCCGACGACGGATGCAGCCACTGCGAGTCATGTCGACGGGTGCTCTCCGACGCCGACGCCGACGTCTACTTCGCCGAGCGTGCGGGACTGGCGTGGCGCATTGACGAACTGCGCGAGGCCGAGCGGGTGAGTCGCCGACGTCCGCTCGGACCGGGATATCAGATCGTCGTGATCGAAGACGTGGAACTCACGACCACCGGCGCGTCACCCAGTGCGCCGGCGCTGTTGAAGTCGCTGGAAGAGACGCCGTCGCGAACGATCTTTCTGCTCACCGCCGAAGACGTCCCACCGGCTCTCGACACGATCGCTTCTCGGTGCGTGGAGTTGAAACTGAAGGGTCTGAGCGAAGAGGGGATCGCCGAAGTGCTGATTCGTGAGGGCGCGACGGCACTGGGCGCTCGCGCGGCGGCGAGTGCGGCCAACGGGAATCTGCGGCGCGCCCGCATTTTGGGACGTGATGACGAGTTGGCCCAGCGCATCGCGCAGTGGCGCTCGGTCCCGGATCGACTGAACGGCACACCCGCCACCTCGGCTGCGCTCGCGACCGAGATCGCTCGAGCGCTCGACGACGCGATCACCCCGCTGCAGCGGATCCAAGAAGAGGAGATGGCCCAGCGCGTTCAAGAGTCACGCCAGATGGGCCAGCGATCTGTCGCCAATCGACGCGACACCGAAGCCCAGTTCAAACGAGAACAGCGGCGTTTTCGCATCGACGAACTTCGCTTCGGGCTGACTGCCCTCACGAACGTGTATCGCGACCGCATGGTGGAGAGCCTGGAGGGCAGCGAACTCGGTGAAGCTCGTGATCGGTACCGCGTCGGCGCGTCAATCCGAGCCATCGGTGTCTTGAGCGAAGCGACGCGACGACTCTCATCGAACATCGACGAGGCACTGCTGTTGAACGACCTGATGCTGTCATTGATGGAGTTCTGAGGTACGTCGAAGGTCCGAGGAACTGCTCATCAAGTAGAGTTGCTGCTTGCGCCTGGGTAGCTCAGTCGGTAGAGCAACGCATTCGTAATGCGTAGGTCAGGAGTTCGAATCTCCTCCCAGGCTCCCTTGTCGCGAAAATTTTCACGCCGTTATAAACCGGTCAACTCATGGACCAGCGACGTGAAGTCGTCGGAGCGCTCTTTCCAGTTCTTGTACTGATCGAAGCTCGGGGCACCGGGAGAGAGCAAGACAACGCCTCCGTCGCTCAGTGAACGACGGGCCGCGGTGAGCGCGTCGCGCATCGACGTCACCGGAATCTGAATGATTCGAGACGACTGTTTCGCCACTGCTTCGCCAATGCGGCGACCGGCGTCACCCATGATGATGAGCGCCGTCGGCGGAATGCGCGCGGCAATCGCCTCCGCCAAATCCTCGTAGTCGACACCACGGTCGTAACCCCCAGCGATCAGGGCGAGCGATTCGTTGGCAAAGATCTCCAGCGCGGCGACCACCGGTAGCGCCGAGGTCGCCAGTCCGTCGTCGACGTAACGAATGACGTGACCTCGGTCTTCGCTCAGGACCAACGTGAGTCGACCACGAAGTGGTTCGAAGAGCGACGCCGAATCGAATACTCGCGCTCGCACTTCGTCAACGTCTCGATTCGTGAGAAGGGCGCAGGCGCGAAGAGCGAGAGCGACGTTCGAATCGCTGTGCGCCCCTAAGAGACCCAGCGATGACGCGAGTCCCGTATCGTCGGGGTCGACGAAGGTGAGGTCGCCACCTATCTCGCCAGCGAGTTCTCGGAACGTCGCGTTTTCCGGCACGAGCGTGCGGTGCTCACCGGAGGCTCGTGTCAGCGACAGTTTGTCGCGTCGGTAGTCCTCGAGCGTGCCGTGCCAATCGAGATGATCCGAACCCATCGACGTGATAATGACGAGTCCCGGCGCCACCTCGATATCGACGCACTGGAAGCTCGAGACTTCGAGGATTAGCCATTCGCCGGAGAGGTCGAGATCGGGCTCGTAAGGAGGTTGGCCGAAGTTGCCGAGTCGCGCGGCGTCTTCACCGAGACACAACAAGATGAACGTCGTGAGCGCGGTCGTCGTCGACTTGCCCTTCGTGCCGGTGATCGCCACCACGCGCGAACGATCGATTTCGTGCAGCCAAAGGTTGAGTGACGAGGTGACGGTGACGCCGTGAGCTTCGAGTTCGAGAATGTCAGCTCGGCGGCGCGGGATTCCGGGACTCTTCAAGACGACGTCGCATCCGCGTAGAGCTTCGAGCCCTCCGTTCAATGTCCCGATCACCTCGGGGTCTACATCCGGAGCATCGTCCACCAACACGATCGACTCCGCCAGGCCGTCGAGGCGACGTCGCGTGGCGCGGCCCTCGACGCCGTAGCCGTAGATGCCGACGCGCTTGCCGGCGAGATCAGCGAAGCCAGTGGGCCGGGACACGGCTTGGTCCTTGCGGTTCGAGAAGGTCAGCGGTTTCGCGCTCAGCGCGCAACTCGTGCGCCAGTTCGCTCAGTATGGTCACGTCGCGCCACTCTTCGAGGCGGCTCACCGCCGTCAATGCCACCGCACTCTCGTCTGGATCTCCGACGCACTCGAAGGGCTTATGTTCCTCGCCGAGTCCGACGAGTGTGCGCAGTTGCTGCTCTCGTCTCGAGTCGCTCAGTGGTTCGCTCGAGAAGATCGTCCACAGGTCAGTGCGCGACAGAAAGGGCGCCAGTACAAGGTTGACAAAGAGGCACTTATCGCATTCGCCGCACCACTGTGTGGCACGTTGGTCGGGCGTTTGGTTGAACGCACGATTGCAACTACGAAACACGTGATGGTACTGCGTGAGGTGGCTGAACGCCTCGGCGACCCACAGTTCACTTCGGTCGCGCAGGTAGCTGGCCACCACGAGTTCATCGCCGACCCGTTCAGCGACCGCCGAGGCGATCAGCTTCTCGGCGTTCCAGGACTTGCTCCACTGATGGTTGATGTCTGAGTTGTGCCACCGAAGGTTCGCCGTCGACGACGAGTGTTCGTTACTGAGCGCAACACCACCGCGGCCCGAGGCGACCGCGGCCACCGCGGCCAACAGGGTGATCATCGTCGTGACGGGAACGTGGCCGTTGAAGAAGGATTCGTCACCGCGCACGATCTGCGGATCGAGCGTGCGCGATGCCCGTACGACGTCAAAGCCGCTCACGGCGGCGGTCTCTTCCAGTGGCGTGAAGCGACCGGCCGACGGGCTCACCACGAAGAGTTTCTGGTCGACCAGACCTCGCAGCTTCTCGGTCGTGACCACCGAGTCGATGCCGCCGCCGAAGGGCGTGACGACCCGATTCGTGTCGACGGAATGTTGGCAAGTCTCGACACCCACGAGACCTTCGATGGTGACGTCGTTGAGCGGTAGTTGGTTGCGATAGACGAATTCACCGAGTCCGTCGACCAACGCCGCCTTCAAGAGGCGGCGACCATGAGATCCGAGAGGTGTGGCGCCGACGTCAATTCGTCGCGCGGCTCCGGCCTTGTAATACGACAGTCCCGCAACGAGGTACCAGAGTTGAGCGAGCGCGGTCACTGCCGGCGTTTTTAAAGAGTTCACACCTTCAAACGTCACCGTTTCGACGAACGGCCGGCCGTCGACTTCGTAGTGCCCCGTCAGTGAGTCAGGCGTGACGTCTAGACCGACATAGCTAAAGAGTTCAGCGCGTTGCCTCATGCGATGACCCGTCGCGCGACCAACGCGAATCTGCCGCAGGGACGCGCGGCGCGGTCACTGAAGAAGGTCGTGGCGCCGTCGGTCGATTGCTGCGCGACGGTGACGTGGCTATCGGTGATCCCGAGGGTCTGGAGCTGCGCGAGCGCGACGGCGCGAAGATCCAGTCGCGAACGGTCACCGGTATCGGGCTTCAGCGCTCCCGCCACACCGACGAAGTGCTCGGCTACCTCCGGTCCGACTTGATACGACTGGGCGGAGATGCAAGGACCGAGGAATACGTGGACTGCGTCATGGTGCTCGAACTGTTCCAACGCGCTCTCGAGCACGTTGTTCTGGAGGCCTCGCCATCCGGCGTGCACGACTGCGAGTGCCGGCGAGTCCTCGTCGACCACCAGAATCGGCAGACAGTCAGCGACCAATACCGCAATCGCGAAACTGTCGCCGAAGTCAATGATGACGTCACCGGAACTCTCCGAGGTCGCCTCGTTCGCGTTCACCACGTCGCGACCGTGGACTTGATTGATGATGATCAGCCGACTCTCGTCCACACCGATCGCGGTGGCCACGCGGCGGCGATTCTCGAGCACGTTCGCCGCCTCGTCGCCAACGTGATCACCGAGATTTAGTGAATCGAAAGGCGCCGGACTCACACCGCCGCTGCGGTCAGTGACGAACGCGTGGACACCGAAACGTCGCACAACATCGATCGGATAAACGCTGAGCCCTTCAATGGACTCGGGTGTCAGCGTCAATTCGATTGTCACGAAGGGTTAATTTCCTAGAATTTAACGACGAGCGTCCGCTCGCCGTCGAGTCGTGGCTCATCCATGCGCCCCATAATCGTTTGGGGTTGGAAGGCGATTATCGACGTACCCACGTTCGAAAGCCTACGGCCCAGGTGCGGAGGCGTCGTCCCCAGCGCGACGTTGCCTAACCTCTAGAAAATGACCTCCGGGCTCTTAGAGCAATGCCACTTTCCCGACGCAGGGACGAAGGTCGATCTCGCCGTCTCGGGCGGACCCGACTCCTTGGGTCTCCTCGTGCTCGCTCTCCAAGCGGGGCTCGAGGTGACGGTGCACCATGTCGATCATCACGCACGCCCGACGAGCACGCGTGACGCCGACCACGTTGAAGATATCTGTACGCAGCTCACCATCAGGTTCGTGTGTCACGATGTCGTCGTCGAAGCCGGCGCGAACTTTGAGTCGCGCGCGCGCTCGGCGCGCCGCGCCGCGATGCCCAGCGGCGTTCTCACGGGTCACACCATGGATGACCTTGCCGAGACGGTACTGCTCAATATGTTGCGCGGCGCGGGCCTCGACGGACTCTCGCCAATGGTGAACGACACGACCAAGCCATTACGCGATCTGCGCCGAGCGGCGCTTCACGATTTCGTCGCGACCGGCTCGTTCATCGCGTTGCACGACGAGACCAACGACAGTCCGGACTTTCGCCGTAATCGCGTGCGACACGAGTTGATCGAACTGCTCGACGACGTCGCTGGTCGTGACGTCGTGCCGATACTGGCCCGTCAGGCGGCCCTGCTCTTTGACGAACGCACGTGGCTCGACGAACTCGCGATGGATGATCACGCCGTGACGCTCGAGGACGCCGACTGTCGAATGTTGCGAACGTGGCCGCGAGCCCGCCTTCGTCGATGGCTTCGATCGCAACTGCGTGCGGCGGATCAAGGTGACGGAAGTCATCCGCCGAGTGCCCACGAGGTCGAACGGGCCATCGCGGTCGTCGAGGGCGACGTCGTCGCCATGGAGTTGAGTGGAGGTCGCCGACTGTCAAGACGCGAACAACACCTGACTTTGGAGTAGCGCCAACAGGTACGCTTGCCAGACATGGCTAGCCAATCTTCCAACGACTTCACGGCTCGGTGGGCCCAACACGACCTCGGTGAAGTCGTCGTCTCGGCCAAGGAAGTGCACGACCGTGTCCTCGAACTCGGTCGCCAGATCACGGTTGACTACGCCGATGGTCCACCGTTACTGGTGGGTGTCTTAAAGGGGGCCATCAATTTCATGGCCGATCTCATGCGTGCGATCGAGCTCCCGGTGGAGGTCGATTTCATGGCGGTCTCGTCTTATGGCGCGGCCACCAAAACCAGCGGCGTCGTGCGCATCGTGAAGGACCTCGACGTCGACCTACTGGGTCGAGACGTGCTGATCGTCGAAGACGTGGTCGACTCCGGTCTGACGCTCAACTACTTGCGCCAGTACCTTGGGGCGCGTAGCCCCAAGAGCCTGGAAGTGTGTGCCCTGTTGCTCAAAGAGGGAGAGCAGCGCGTCGAGCAGTCGCTCAAATACGTGGGCTTCACAATCCCCTCGGACTTCGTGGTCGGCTACGGGCTCGACGTCAACGAGCGCTACCGCAACCTCGACGCGATTTACACCTTCACCGGCGAGGTCTAAAGGTGGTGGATCGCGAGCGTGTGCAGAAGGCCGTGCGCGAACTCCTCGAAGCAATCGGCGAAGACTCGACGCGCGAAGGGCTCGTCGAGACACCCCGACGAGTGGCCGAGATGTACGTCGAACTTTTCGAAGGGAACGAAATCGATCCCGGTGAACATCTGCGCGTCACGTTCGATGCCGGTCACGACGAGATGGTGATGGTTCGTGATATCTCGTTCACGTCGCTCTGCGAGCATCATCTCGTGCCGTTCGTCGGTGTCGCGCACGTGGCGTATCTGCCGGGTCCCGGTGGGAACATCACCGGACTTTCCAAACTGGCGCGACTGGTCGAAGGCTACGCCCGTCGTTTGCAGGTGCAAGAGCGTATGACGGTCCAGATCGTCGAAGCCATGGAACGCGAACTGAAACCGCGGGGTTCGATCGTGGTCATCGAAGCAGAGCATTTCTGCATGTCGATGCGCGGCGTGAAGAAGCCCGGGACGACCACGGTCACGTCGGCCGTTCGAGGATCGTTTCGCAGCGACGCCGCCAGCCGAGCTGAGGCGCTGCAGTTCATCCACCAACGTCGCTCTGCATGGCGCTGAGCCCCCGCGTCATGGGCATTGTGAATGTGACGCCGGACTCGTTCTATCCCGGTTCGCGCACGCTCGGCGCGAATGACGCCATCGAGCGCGGTCGCGCCCACTTCGCGATCGGCTGTGACATCGTCGATGTCGGCGGTGAGTCGACGCGCCCCGGGGCTACGCCCGTCGCGGCTGACGAAGAGATAGCGCGCGTGCTGCCGGTCATCGAAGCACTGATTGACCTCGGCCCCGTGTCCATTGACACGCAAAAGGAGTCGGTCGCGCGCGCGGCCGTGGCTGCCGGCGCGAGCGTGCTCAACGACGTGTCGAGCACGTTGGTGGGGCTGGCAGGCGAGCTCGGGGTCGGCTATGTCGCGATGCATCGACAGGGTGATGCCGCCACGATGCAAGTGAATCCCACGTACGACGACGTGGTGGGCGAGATCTCGGAGTTTTTGGCGGGCATGGCCGAGCGCGCTCGTGGCGTCGGCGTCACCCAACTGTGGCTTGATCCGGGCATCGGCTTTGGCAAGACGACCGAGCACAACATCACGTTGTTGGCGCATGTGTCGCACTTCGTGGAACTAGCTCGAAGCTACGACGCCGAGGTACTGATCGGGACCAGCCGCAAGCGCTTCCTCGGTGACTTTGGGCCTGAACCACTTGACGTGGACCAGCGATTGGAGGCTTCGATCGCCACCGAGGTCTGGGCCCTTTTGGAGGGTGTCGCTATGGTACGAGTACACGACGCTGCGGCCGCCGTTCAGCTCCGTGAGCTGCTCGTTCGTCGCGTCGAGGAGGTCATCGCGTGAGGGGAAAGTGGGCTGCGGGTATCGAGCCGCGAAGTTTCACCTGGGTGTACAAGGGGATTCTCGCGGTTTCGGAACGTCCGGGCGGCTCCACCACCGTGCACCGCCGAGTGCGTCGCGACGAAGAGTTGCTCTGGTTGAAGCACCAGGGATTCGGTCGCGTGATCTCGATCCTGCCGGTGATGCAGAATCTCAGCGCCTACTTCGAACACGGTCTCACCGCGAGCCACTACGCGCTGCGCGGTGGGCCCCAGCAACGCGAGGTCCTGGAAGCCTGTTACCTGGACCTGGCCAATTCGATGTCTAATAAGACGATGGTCCTGCTGCACAGTGATGAGGTCTCGGACCGGTTACTCGGAGTGATCGCCGGCTATCTGGTGTGGAGCCAACGGGTCCCGAACGTACCGCTCTCCATTGCCTACGTCGAGCGGCTCTTCAAGCGTTCGATCGGACCCGACGGCCGTACCGTACTCTTCGACCTGCCCGAGGTGAACGCGTGAACGACGTCATCGAACTTCGCGAACTTCGCTGCAGCGCGGTCGTCGGCGTGCTGGCCGAAGAGCGAGATCGGGCCCAACCGCTGATCTTCGACCTCGATCTCGTCCGTCCGTTCGAAGAAGCCGCCATCAACGACGACATCTCGGAGACCACGAACTACGCCGACGTGTTGAGTCTCACCGTTCGCACCGCGACCGAAGGACGTTATCTGTTGCTCGAGACGTTGGCCTACCGCGTCGCTTACGAAGTCCTGGCGCTCGACGAGGAGATCGCTTCGGTCACCGTTTCGGTGCGCAAGGTCCGACCACCAGTCGCCGAAGACGTCGCATCGACCGGCGTTCGCTGCACCGTCCATCGTCCCTAGTGCGCGCGGCCTACCTCTCGTTGGGCTCGAACATCGGGAATCGCGGCGAACACCTCGCTGCCGCAATTGACATCGTGAGTGACGCAGACTCGTTTCGCATCTCGTCGGTCTACGAAACCGAACCGGTGGGTGGCGTGGCCCAAGATCAATACTGGAACATGGTGGTCGAACTACTCACCGACGCCACCCCACGGGAGTTACTCGAACGCGCCCGCCGAGCGGAGACGACGCGCGGGCGAGTGCGCGACGTTCACTGGGGTCCGCGCACGCTCGACGTCGACGTCCTGCTGGTCGGCGACGAACGTAGTGACGAACCCGAGATACTGCTGCCCCATCCACGCATGTACGAACGTTCCTTCGTGCTGATGCCCTTGCACGAACTGGCCCCGGAGTTGGTCACGCGCGCACAACTCGACGCTGGCGTCGGCGCGGTCAAGAAACTCGGTACACTCGAGTCGTTGCGCTAATACCGAACGGCACCCGCAAGGGCTGGAACGGACAGGAGCAGTGATGAACATCTCAATTGTGGGAGCCGGCCGAGCGGGCTCGTCCTTTGCTACCGCCCTAGAACTAGTGGGCCACGACGTGCGCGTCGTGCATCACGAGGACGCGTCGATGATCACGGACGCCGAGCTAATCATCCTTTGCGTGCCGGACGACGCTCTATCGAGCGTCGCCTCGTCGGTCGCACCACGCGAAGACCGGGTGATCGCGCACGTGGCCGGCTCGCGCAACCTCGACGTCTTGGCGCCGCACCCACGAGTCGGCTCTCTTCATCCGCTGATGGCACTGCCTTCGGGGAGTGACGGCGATCGTCTGATCGGGGCGACGTACTGCGTCGCCGGCGACGAACTCGTGCGCGGCGTGGCCCGCTCCCTTGACGGGCGAATCATCACTCTGCGCGACGACCAGCGCACGACCTATCACGCGGCTGCGGTGGTGGCGTCGAATCATCTCGTCGCGCTGATGGGACAGGTTCGGACATTGGCCGAATCGATCGGACTCACACTGGAGGACTTCTTGCCCCTGGCCCAACAGTCGCTCGAGGACGTCGCAAGCTTCGGGCCGGACGACGCCTTGACGGGACCTGCGTCGAGGGGTGACATGGCGACGATCGACGCGCACCTGGCCGCGCTACCTGAATCAGAACGCTCCACGTACGTGGCGCTCGCGAACGCGGCCTTCGAACTGGCTGAACGGCACCGCTCACAAACACCGGCCTGATGCGCCTGGTCGGCGACGTAGAGGAGTGGCGAAGCTTCGCCGACGCGCAACGACGATCGAAGCGTCGCGTGGGACTCGTGCCGACGATGGGTGCCCTGCACGCGGGCCACGCGTCACTCATCGATGCCGCGAGGCGCCACGGTGATGTAGTGATCGTGACGTCATTCGTGAACCCTCGACAGTTCGGCGACCCGGGTGACCTCGCTACCTACCCTCGGCCACGCGACGCCGATCGCGCGCTCGCCGAAGCCCATGGCGTTGACTGCCTCGTGGAGCCCACGCTCGAAGCGATGTGGCCCGACTATCCCGATCCGACACCGACAACGATCTCGGTGCGCGGACTGAGCGATGTCCTGGAAGGCGCTTCGCGACCGGGACACTTCGACGGAGTCGCGAGCGTCGTCGCCAAACTATTGGTCGTGACCGGGCCGTGTCGGGTGTATTTCGGTGAGAAGGACTTCCAACAACTGGCCGTGATCCGTCAGATGGTGCGCGACCTGTCCTTGGACGTCGAGGTGGTCGGGTGTCCCATCGTGCGCGACGACGACGGTCTTGCCTTCTCGAGCCGCAACGTCCGATTGAGCGGAGACGCACGTCGTCGCGCGTTAGCGCTTTCGCGGGCCATCGCACGTGTCGGCGAGGCACCCGATTCGGCCAGTGCGCTCCGACGAACACTTCGAGCGACGTTGGCTGAAGGCGGTATCGACGTGGAGTATGCCGATGTGGTCGATCCGGCGACGTTCGCAAGCTCGAGCGACGCCGACGTCGGCGAGGCTCGCGCGCTGGTCGCCGCGGTCGTCAGTGGCGTGCGACTCATCGACAACGGACCGGTGCTACTGAAAGGAGATCAGTGATGCTGCTGGCCATGGATGTGGGCAATACCGAGACCGTCATCGGTCTCTTCGGACCCGAGGCGCCCGAAACACCAGACGCCATGGGATTCGCGCGCGCGACCGACGAACGGGGACTGGCTTTTCACTGGCGCATCTCGACGGTGGCCGATCGCACCCCCGACGAACACGCGATGGTCCTCACGCAACTGCTCGACCTCGAGGGCTTGGACCTTCGCACGGCCGTCACGGCGATAGCCATCTCCTCGTCATCGCCGATGGCCAACACCCAACTGCGTCGCATGGCCAATCGTTGGTTCTCGTCATTGGATTTCACGGTCATCGGGCCGGGGACGAAATCGGGCATGCCGATCCTGTATGACAATCCTCGCGAAGTCGGGCCGGACCGCATCGCCGACGCGGTCGGTGCCTACGACCTCTATCCCGGCGCCTCGATCGTGGTCGACCTCGGCACGGCCACGGTCTTTGACGTCATCAGTGCAAAAGGCGAGTACCTCGGCGGGGCGATCTGTCCGGGGGTGGGCATCTCGCTCGATGCGCTCTACGCCCACGCAGCGGCCCTGCGCTCGGTCGAGCTGGTTGGTCCCCGCTCAGTCATTGGGCGTTCCATGGTTGAATCCATCCAGTCCGGTGTCCTCTACGGCTTCGCCGCGCAGGTCGACGGCATGGTCGAGCGCATCCTCGAAGAACTCGGCGAGGCCACCGTCATCGCCACCGGGGGCCTGGCGGGACTGATTGCGCCGCACACGAAACACGTGCAACACGTCGAACCCTGGCTGACCCTCCACGGATTGCGTATCGTTCATGAACGGAATCATTCGGGAGACAATTCGTGACAGTGCCGTATTCATTTGCCCACAACGCGTTCGCCGCAACGCTGCAGGACAGCTACGACCACCTGGCCGACGGCGAGGAGTCCGGCGACTCGGTGACGGTCGCGGGGCGCCTCATGCTGCTTCGCCGCCAGGGCAAGCTGGCCTTCGCGACGATGCGCGACTCGAGCGGGGAGATCCAGCTCTTCGCGATTGACTCCGTGACGACGGACTTCGAGGACTTCGCCAAGCTCCACTTGGGTGACTGGGTCGGGGTGAGTGGTGAAGTCGTACGCACCAAACGCGGCGAACTCTCGGTGAAGGTGGCGACGTGGGTGGTGCTGGCGACAGCGCAACGCAACTTCGGTGACAAGTGGGCCGGGATCGCTGACTTCGACCTGCGCTACCGTCACCGCGAAGCCGACCTTTGGGCCAATCCCATGTCGCGCACCACGCTGAAACGGCGCAACGACGTTATGCGCTCGGTTCGCGAGCGTTGCTGGGCGCAGGATTTCATGGAGGTCGAGACCCCGATCCTGAATGCGATCGCTTCGGGTTCGGACGCGCGCCCCTTCGCCACCCACCACAACGCCCTCGACACGGATTTCTACTTGCGCATCGCGCCCGAACTGTGGCTCAAGCGACTGGTCGTGGGGGGCTTCGAGCGGGTCTTCGAAATTGGACGAGTCTTTCGCAACGAGGGCGTCAGTCCGCGTCACAACCCCGAGTTCACGATGCTCGAGATCTACGCCGCCTACTGGAACTACCTGGACATGATGACGTTCAGCGAAGACTTGGTCGCCGGCGTCGCCATGGACGTGCTCGGCACCACCGAAGTCGAATACCAGGGTCGGGCGTTCTCCTTCGCCGCCCCGTGGCCGCGACGCACCATGGCTGAATTGACGAGTGAGGCGGTTGGAGAAGACGTGTCGGTCCACACCTCGCGAGAGAAATTGGCGTCCATGCTGATCGAACGTGGCGTCGACGTGCACAGGGCCTGGGGTCCGGGGCGGTGCCTGGCCGAACTCTTCGAAGCGACCTGCGAAGCGTCGTTGTGGAATCCCATCTTCGTGACTGACTTTCCGGTCGAGATCTCGCCCTTGGCGCGTCGCCACCAGAGCGATCCGGACTTGGTCGAACGCTTCGAGGCCTACGCCGTCGGCCGTGAACTCGCCAATGGATTCTCTGAGTTAGTCGACCCCTTGGACCAGCGCGCGCGTTTCGAAGATCAGGCTCGACTAGCGGCCGAAGGCGAACCGGAGACGATGCACCTCGATGAGGACTACATCAAGGCCTTGGAGTGGGGACTGCCTCCGACGGCCGGTCTCGGACTGGGGATCGATCGCTTGGCCATGCTCATCGCGGACGAGTCGAACATCCGAGAGGTGATCGCCTTCCCGACGTTGAAGCCGATCGTCGATTAATACGCCGGTAGGTCCTCGAGTTGTGAATCGATGAGCGACGCGAAGCCGAGTCGCAACCTCTCGCTCGGAAGTTGTCCTAATGCATCGTGCGCCTCGGCGAGATAGATCTCGGCCGACGCGATGGTGCGGTCGATACCGTCGGTGGCGATGACTAATTTCCGCGCTCGCTCGCGGTCTTCGTCGTCGAGGAAACCGCCGAGCACGCCGCGTAGTTCATCGCCGACGTTGGTATCGCGCAAGGCGAAGATCGTGGGCAAGGTGTAGATGCCGGTGGCGAGGTCCTGACCGGCCGGTTTGCCCAGCTCCGCGTCCGTGGCGATGACGTCGAGGATGTCGTCACGCAACTGATACACAATGCCGAAACAGCGTCCGAAGGTCGTCAGCGCGTCACGCTCTGCCACCGGCAGTCGCGCTGTGAGCGCTCCGGTGCGACAGCTCGACTCCATCAGGGCCGCGGTCTTTCCCTCGATCGCCGCGAAATAGTCGGCTTCGGTGCGTGCCAGCGAAAAGGCGGTGCGCACCTCGGAGACCTGACCCCGCGTGAGGGCCGCGAGGGTTCGTGCGAGCAGTGCGGCGATGTCGGTGCCGAGTTGGGCCGAGATCGCGGCCGATCGGGCCATCAGATAGTCGCCAGCCACGATCGCCATGAGATTGCCGTAGCGCTCGTTGACGCTGTCGACGTTGCGACGAACGCCGGCTTCGTCCATGACGTCGTCGTGATAGAGCGAGGCCAGGTGCATCAATTCGACGGCGACGGCTCCGAGCAGGTCTTCTGGGGTTCCCGGTCGCTCGCCGTTCGTCGCCGAGGCGACCGCGAGCAATGGGCGTAAGCGCTTTCCCCCGGCGTAAATGAGGTGCGTCGTGACCGAATCGAGGTACGCGTCGCCGAAGATCACCGATTCGGCGAGTAAAGTCTCCAAACCCGTGAGGTCGACTTCGACCGATGCCAGTCGCAATCGCTCGTGAGGGTTCACGGCCCCACACTAATTGAGGGTCCGTCGGCCATTCTCTGAGGTCCGAGGGGTGGGACTCAACTGGTACATCGCACCGGTACACTTCTATGTATTGACGCACAAAGGATGACAATTGTTCGAACGATTTACTGACCGTGCCCGCCGAGTACTTGTGCTCGCGCAGGAAGAAGCACGTGACCTCAACCACGCGTTCATCGGGACCGAGCACATACTGCTCGGACTGATTCGCGAGGGCGAGGGCGTCGCGGCCAAGGCGCTGGACGCCTTGGGGGTCACCTTTGACGTGGTGCGCGAGAAGGTTGAAGAGGCTATCGGCGCCAACACCAATCCTTCACCAGGCTCGCCGCCCTTCACGCCTCGTGCAAAGAAAGTCCTCGAGCTCTCGCTGCGTGAAGCCTTGCAACTCGGCCACTCCTACATCGGCACCGAACACATGTTGCTCGGGTTGGTGCGCGAAGGCGACGGCGTGGCGGCCCAGGTCCTGAGCGACCTCGGTGCCGACATGGCGCGTGTTCGCACGCAGGTGATTCAAATGATGTCCGGTCAGGCCGGCAAAGAATCCGGCGGCCAAAGCTCGTCGGGCGGCCAGAAGAGCGGCGACGCCGAGGGTGCCGGCGGTTCAGCCGTGCTGGACCAGTTCGGTCGCAACCTCACACAGTTCGCCCGCGAGGGCAAGCTCGACCCACTGGTGGGTCGCGAAAAGGAAGTTGAACGCGTGATGCAGGTGTTGTCACGTCGCACGAAGAACAATCCCGTCTTGATCGGCGAGCCGGGTGTCGGTAAGACCGCGATCGTCGAAGGACTCGCGCAGAAGATCGTCGCCAATCAGGTTCCGGTCACGCTCGCGGACAAGCAGCTCTACACCCTCGACCTCGGCGCCCTGGTCGCCGGCAGTCGGTACCGCGGTGACTTCGAAGAGCGTTTGAAGAAAGTGTTGAAAGAGATCCGCACGCGCGGTGACATCATCTTGTTCATCGACGAGATCCACACCCTCGTCGGCGCCGGCGCCGCTGAAGGGGCGATTGACGCCGCCTCGATCTTGAAGCCCATGCTCGCGCGTGGCGAACTGCAGACCATTGGTGCGACGACCATCGACGAGTACCGCAAGCACATCGAAAAGGACGCCGCCCTCGAGCGTCGTTTCCAGCCCGTGAAGGTCGAACAGCCGTCGGTCGCCATGACCATCGACATCTTGAAGGGACTGCGCGAGGTCTACGAAGAGTTCCACGCCGTCAAGATCACCGATCAGGCGTTGATCGCTGCGGCCAATCTCGCCGACCGCTACATCTCGGACCGTTTCTTGCCGGACAAGGCGATTGACCTGATAGACGAGGCCGGCAGTCGACTGCGCATTCGCCGCATGGACACCCCGCCGCAGCAGAAGAAGTACGACGAGGACATCTCGCGCGTGCGCGCCGACAAAGAGAGCGCCATGGCAAGCGGTGCCCTCGAACAGGCCAAGGCTCTGGACGAACAAGAACGTGAGCTCATTGCCAAGCGTGACGAACTCGACCTGACCATCCAGGCGTCGGGCGGCGTGGTCTTTGACCTCGTTGACGAGGACACCATCGCTGAGGTGCTCGCGGTCTGGACCGGAATCCCGGTCTACCGTCTCACCGAAGAAGAGACCACCAAGCTCTTGCGCATGGAGGATGAACTCCACAAGCGCATCGTGGGCCAAGACGAGGCCGTTATCTCGATCAGCCGCGCCATCCGCCGTACCCGCGCTGGTCTGAAGGACCCGAAGCGTCCGGGCGGATCGTTCATCTTCCTCGGGCCGACCGGTGTCGGCAAGACCGAACTCGCCAAGACATTGGCCGAATTCCTCTTCGATGACGAAGACGCATTGATCCAGCTCGACATGTCGGAGTACATGGAGAAGCACTCGGTCAGCCGATTGGTCGGTTCACCCCCCGGCTACATCGGGTACGACGAAGGTGGTCAGTTGACCGAAGCGGTTCGACGCAAGCCGTTCTCGGTCGTACTCTTCGACGAAGTCGAAAAGGCCCACCCTGACGTCTTTAACACTCTCTTGCAGATACTTGAAGACGGTCGTCTCACTGACGCGCAAGGTCGCGCCGTGGACTTCAAGAACACCATCTTGATCATGACCTCGAACCTCGGCACCGCCGATTTGCGAAAGGCCGCGATCGGCTTTGGCAAGGCTTCGGATGTCGCGGACCACGAGCGGATGAAGGAAAAGGTCCACACGGCGCTGAAGGCGCACTTCCGACCGGAGTTCCTCAACCGCATCGACGACACCATCGTCTTCCACGAGTTGAGTCGAGAAGAAGTGATCATGATCGCCGACATGTTCATCGCGCGACTCCGTGACCAGTTGGCCCTACAAGGACTCGGACTCGAACTCTCCGCGGCGGCCCAAGGCTTCCTCGCCGAGAAGGGTTACGACCCTGAACTCGGAGCGCGTCCGCTTCGCCGAGCCGTCCAGCAGTACGTGGAAGACGCATTGAGCGAGAAGATCCTCTTCAAGGAGTTCCACGCGGGACAAACGATCGTCGGTGACATCGCCGAAGGTCCGGACGGACCGTACTTGACCTTCGAAGGAGTCGAGGGCCTGCCACCTTCGGTTGACTTCGAGGATCTCTCCGACAACGCCTAACGTCACATCCCCTTCGTAATCTCTCGAGGGTGAAGACCCATTCGGTGCACGTCTGTCGCGAATGCGGCACGACGTCGCCACGTTGGAGCGGACGTTGCTCGGGATGTGGCGAGTGGAACACGCTCGACGAAGAACGAACCGCCGCGAAGTCGCGCGTTATGCAGGTCGCGACCACGTCACTGCGTGATGTCGAGGGCTCGACGGCCGCGGTGCATTCGACCGGCGTAGGCGAACTCGATCGGGTATTGGGCGGCGGCTTCATCGCCGGCTCGACGACGTTGCTCTTCGGCGAGCCGGGCGTTGGTAAATCGACGCTCGCTCTGATGAGCCTGCGCGAATTAGCCGCTTCGGCCACGTCGGTTCTTCTTATTGCCGCCGAAGAGTCGGTCGCCCAAGTCGCCCAGCGGGCCCGACGATTGGGCGACGTTCCGGACGGTCTCGAGGTCGCGGCGTCAACGAACTTGGAGGTGGCCGAACAACTACTGCGCGAGCGACGACCGACCCTTTGCGTCGTCGATTCGATATCGGCGATGAGCGACGACGCGTTAGGAAGTGTCGCCGGATCCGTGCCCCAAGTTCGACACGTCGCCGAACGACTTTGCTCGGTCGCCAAGGACACCGCAGTGGCGCTGTTGATCGTCGGTCACGTGACGAAGGACGGCGAGCTAGCGGGACCACGCGCCTTGGAACATCTGGTCGACACCGTCATACGAATCGAAGGTGACCGACACGGATCACTGCGACTGTTGCGAGCGATAAAGCACCGCTTCGGTCCGACCGGCGAAGTCGGACTCCTGGAAATGGTGCCCAACGGCCTGCGAGAGATGCCCGACGCCACGGTCTTGCGCGGTCCCGAACTCGACGTGCCGGGCGTCGTCTTCACGGTGACCAATGACGGGTCGCGTTCATTCCTCATCGAGATGCAGGCACTGGTCGCGACCGCGTCGAGCTCGCCTCGTCGAGTGGCCCACCAAGTCTCTTCGCAACGATTGTCGCTGCTGCTCGCGGTCTTGGAGTCGCGTTGTGCCGTCGACACCAGCGACCTCGACGTCTTCGCCGCCACCGCCGGCGGACTGCCGGCCAACGAGCCCGGCGTCGACGTGGCGCTCGCCTTATCGGTCGCGTCGGCGGCGCTCAACTTCGCGGTGCCGCGCACCTTGGCCGCGATGGGCGAAGTAGGTCTCGCCGGGGAACTTCGCGCCGTCACCGGCCTCACTCGCCGGGTCCGAGAGGCACAACGTCTCGGAGCGACGACGGTGGTGGTTCCGACTGATGGGGAGTTAGAAGAGGTGGCGGGAGTCGACGCGATTCGCTGTCGGACGCTCGCGGAAGCGATCGCCGTGGCCCAATCGGGCACAAAATGAACAATTTCTGGTAGAATGATTAATCCCCCCACCGCCTAGTCAGGCAAATTTTCACTGAGGAGAACCTCGTATATGGCTGTTCGCAAGTACAAAAAGGGCGATCGTCTCGTCTATCCCCACCACGGCGCGTGCACCGTGGAAAAGATCGAGAAAATGACGGCTTTTGACGTCAAACAGGACTATCTCAAGCTCAAGGTCGCCTACACCGACCTGGTGTTGATGGTACCGGTCGCCAACGCCGAGTCCGTGGGCCTTCGCGACGTCATCAACGACGAAGAGGTCGAAGAGGTCTTTGCGGTCCTTCGCAAGAAGGAAGCCCGCATGCCCACGAACTGGTCGCGTCGCTTCAAGAACCACTCGGAAAAGCTTCGTTCCGGCGACATCTACCAAGTCGCCGAAGTCGTTCGCAACCTGTCGATTCGCGACAAGGACAAGGGACTTTCGGCCGGAGAGAAGCGCATGTTGACGAGGGCGCGCCAAATCCTCGTCTCCGAGCTGACGTTCGCTTTGAACGTGGACACGGAAGCGGCTGAAGAAAAGCTCGCCTCGGTCCTGCCGTAGTCATGTCGGTCGCGGCCGTGGTCGTCGCAGCCGGTCAGGGTCAGCGCTTCGGCGGTGCCAAGCAGTTCGCCATCTTGAACCACGACACCGTCACGGCTCTGAGCGTTCGCGCCTCGAGGTCCGTCGCCGACTCCGTCGTCCTCGTTGTGCCCGCGAACTATCAGGGCAACGGTGAGGGAGCCGACGTGGTCGTGGTCGGCGGTGCGACTCGGGCCGAGTCAGTGCGCGCCGGTCTGGAGGAGTGCGGCGATGCCGACGTGATCGTGGTGCACGACGCCGCGCGACCCATGGCGACGTCGGCACTCTTTGTTGCGGTCGTGAACGCGGTCCTCGCCGGCGCCGATGGCGCCGTGCCGGGACTGCCGATATCGGATACCGTCAAACGCGTTCGTCGCGAAGGAACGCTCAACGTGGTCGAAGAGACTGCGGAACGAAGTGGGTTGGTGGCCGTGCAAACTCCTCAGGCATTTGCTCGAGACATTCTTGTTCGCGCGCACGCCAACGGTGACGACGCCACCGACGACGCGGCGCTGGTGGAAGCGTTGGGTGGCCGCGTGGTCGTCGTCGACGGCGAGATCGAAAATATGAAGATCACGTATCCCGGTGACCTCCTCCGAACCTCTTCGATCGGGCTGTCCCGATGAGAATCGGTCACGGAATCGACGTGCATCGAGTGAGCGATGACGACTCGCGTCCGCTCTGGCTTGGCCTCGTCGAGATACCAGACGCGCCGGGGTTAGTGGGTCACTCCGACGCCGACGTGGCAACCCACGCGTTATGCGACGCGTTGCTCGGGGCGGCCAATCTCGGCGACCTGGGTCGTCACTTCCCCGACACCGACCCGGAGTTCTTCGGATCGTCCTCACGCCGTTTGCTCGAAGAGACCGTGGCCCTGGTGGCGTCGACCGGGCTGCGCACCGTTTCGGCGGACATCACGATCATCGCCGAACGTCCCAAACTTTCGGACTTCATGCCGCGAATGTCCGACGAACTCTCTTCAGTCGTGGGCGCACTGGTCACCGTGAAGGCGACCACCGCCGAAGGTCTTGGAGCGCTCGGTCGCGTTGAGGGCATTGGCGCAAGCGCGGTCGCCCTGCTCGCCGAGACTGCGTGAGTCCACGTCCCGCCCCTCGCAAGGGACCGCCCGGGCGCTCGTCGCGCCAAGGTGGTCGCCCTATGACGGGTGGCCAAGTCGGCGGTCCGCGACGCTCGCCCAGCTCGCGTGAGAAAGAGGGGCTCGGCGGCGAGCAGGTCGAAGGTCGTCATGCCGTCCTGGAACTGCTCAAAGCTCGCCGTCGTCAGATTCAAAAGATCTATATCGCAGATGCGCAAGACGCCAGCGACACGTTGGATGCCATCGAGTTCGAGGCTCAGCGTCAGCGAATCCCCGTGCAAGTCATCTCGATGACCCGCCTCGACCGCGAAGCGCGCACCGAGGGACACCAGGGCGTCATGGCGATCGCGGCTCGACTCGAAACCGTGACTCTGGATGAACTTCTCGAGCACCGCCGCCCGTTCTTGCTGGTCTGTGATGGCGTCACCGATCCGCGCAACCTAGGAGCCATGTTGCGAAGCGCCGACGGCGCCGGTGTGACGGGCGTCGTAGTCCCCCGACACCGTTCTGCTCGAATCTCTCCGTCGGTCACTAAGACCGCGGCCGGAGCCATTGAGTACCTCACCTTCTGTGACGTGGGCGGAGTTCCGGCCGCACTTGATGTCCTCAACAAGGCCGACGTCTTGACCGTGGGACTTGCGGGTGAATCCACTGACTCCATCTACGACCTCGATCTGGGCGCCACGCCGGTCGCTCTCGTCGTCGGCGGAGAAGAAAAAGGACTTTCGGTGTTGACTCGCAAGCGTTGTGCGGCCGTTGTGTCAATACCCCAGTTGGGCAAGATCAGTTCGCTAAACGCAGGTGTCGCGGTGTCGGTTGCGGCATTCGAAGTAGCGCGACAGAGAAGTCGTCGTTCGTAATTTGATTCAATAGGGTCTTTCGACTCTACGAATTACAAGCGCGGGCTATCTAGTCTTGCCGAGCAAGGGAAACAGCAACAGGATTCAATCGTCTCCATTTTTTCAAGATGGAGACGTCGCTGACCTTGAGGTCTGTTCTCTCTCCAGAGTGGTGGTTGCTGGTACATCGCTCGTTCGCCCAAGAGCGCCGATCTTCTACGAAGGACGTCCCATGCGCTTCATGTCCAATGACTTCAACTCGATCCCCGAATGGCTACTTTCATGAATACCGTGAATACAGCGCGTCGAAGGTTCGTGCTCCGAAGCTCCCTCTCGATTCCCTTTGCGATGCTCCTCATACTGAGTGCGTTGCCAATGACTACTTCAAACGCTTCAACACCTTTGTTCCACTCGGTGACCTTTGTCGAGAATGACACCCCGAATGATCCCGTCTATTCTTCACAGACTGCGAATACTCCGACTGCGTTAACCTTCTTTGCAGATCTGAATCCAACTTTTGTGAATAGTGGATATTCATTCTTAGATTGGAACACATCTCCGGATGGAACCGGCACTTCGATTTCTAATGGCTCAACGTATAGTTTCGCGACCGCGGAAGTCCTATACGCCGTTTGGAGGAGTATTGATCACTCCGTGACATTCGTCGAAAACGATAATCAGACCGATCCGGTTTACGCGACTCAAACCGACAATGTTCCCGAAGCGCTGACGTTGTTTACGAATCTGAGTCCAACGCTTTCCAATCCAGGATTCACCTTTGTCGACTGGAACACTGAATCAAACGGAAATGGAGTCTCATACGGAGACGGATCAACGTATTCATTTGCAGGTGCGATTGACTTGTTCGCCATTTGGTCCACGATTCCGACGGCGACGGTCAACTTCGAAAATACTGGAGGTACGAGCTCCACCGGTTCAGTCTCCAATTATGTTGGCGAGTCGACGAGTCTGCCTTCGGGTTCGGGGATGAGTAATCCTGGATACACCTTTGTTGGATGGAATACTGTGGCCGACGGGAGCGGAACTGAATATGCCGGTGGCGCAACGTACACTTTCACCGTAAATCAAACTCTGTATGCTCAGTGGTCTCCCGACACATTCACGGTCACTTATTCATATGACGGAGGCGAGGTCACCCTCATTTCTTCAACTTTTGTCGTGGGATCTGTCGCTTTCGTGCTTCCTACACCAAGCTTCGTCGGAAACACTTTCGATGGTTGGTTCAATGATGAGACC
>Ga0307372_10000713_pt1 | contig 58276 bp, 58 predicted proteins | sample OX1MG_FD_202533 | JGI IMG/M metagenome (GOLD analysis project Ga0307372, IMG submission 202533) | Soil microbial communities from Risofladan, Vaasa, Finland - OX-1 | ecosystem: Environmental > Terrestrial > Soil > Coastal area > Acid sulfate soil | place: Finland: Risofladan, Vaasa | collected...
AGGATAAAACCATTTTCGGAAGCCATTTTATTGTCACTACGCTTTTTCGCCAATCACCCTGCCGGCCGTTGGAAAATAAGCACTTACGGCGATTGCCGACCCGAGACCTGTCAAACATGGGCTAGGCTGCGGCCGTCAAGCCCTTGCGGCGCCGGGACGTTCGCCAGCTCGCAGACCGTTGGATAAAGGTCGCGCAGGTAGCATTGCGCATCAATCCGCCGCCCCGCGGGCACTTTGGGCCCGCACATCACCAGAGGCGCGCCGATCGTATGCTCGTACATATTTTGCTTGCCGCGCAAACCGTGACTGCCGATCGCCAGCCCCTGGTCGCTGGTAAAGACGACGAGCGTGTTGGCGGCTTCTCCGCTCTCAGCGAGCGCGTGCAGGATGCGGCCAATCTGCTCGTCCATGTCTTCAATCACCGCGTAATAGGCGGCCAGTTCGGCGCGGACGATGTCGGGTGTGCGGGGCCAAGGCCAGAGCAACTCGTCGCGGCCCCGCAGATTTCCGTGCTCGAAGGGATGCTCCGGCAAAAAGTTGGCCAGCAAGCGGGCGCGGTCCGGCCTTGCCTGCTCGGCCTTGCCCGGCGGGATCAGCAGCGGATCGTGCGGCGCCGTGAAATTGACGTGCAGAAAGAACGGGCGATCGCTCTTGCGTTTCAGCAGTCGAATGGCGGCGTCGGCGAAACGGCGGCTGATGTCGGGCGTCAGGCCCACGCCCCGTTCCGGCAAAGGCTGGCCTTCGTCGGTGCGAAACACCCACCCCCGATAACCGGTTGTGTCGCGGCCGGCGAAATCGTGCGGAAAGCTCTGTGCCAGCCGGCTGCCCCCGGTGAAGAGCCCGTCGGTGGCCTCATAGCCGTGACCCGTCGGTTGGCCGCCGAGGTCCCATTTGCCGACGTGCCAGGTATGGTATCCGGCCGCCCGCATCGCCTGCGGCCAGAGCGTCAAGTCGGCGGCCAGCCGCTTGCCGAAATCGAGCACGCCATTGCGAAAGCCCGTGCAGCCGCTGATCAGTTCGGCGCGGCTGGGCGTGCAGATCGGGTTGGGGGCGACGGCGCGGGTAAACACGGTGCCGCGTTTGACCAGGGCGTCGATGTGCGGAGTGTGGATGTGATCGTTTCCCAGCGCTCCGATCGTGTTGGGCCGTTGATCGTCGGAAACGAGCAACAGCACATTGGGCCGGGCATCGGCGCCGTCGGCCGTCGCTGCGCCGCAAAGCGCGGCCAGCCAAACGGCAAGTAGTCGGAACCGGAAACGAATCATCACCGCCCTTTCTATGTTCGATCCGCGAAACGGCCCGCCGATACGCAAACGGCAGCACGGATAAGATGGCGGCGAAGAATGCTACGGGCGTGGTCGCCACCATGATGGCTAGCTTGGCCAACCCGTCCAGCGACTCCCATATCGGCGAGATCTCCTTTACCGCCACGCACGCGGTTGCGACGAGCGTTGTCGGCAAGAACACCGTCCGCAGCTTGAATTGAAGGCATGGCATGGCTCGTGCCAGGAGCTGTGAGAAACAACAACGATCGCGGCGCTAACAAGCCAGCCTAGCTTGCTTCCACCAGCCGTGGAAGGGGCCCATGGCGATCATCGATAAGGACTAGCGCCGCGAGATAGCCGCTGTGCCGGGTCACCGGTGCCACCGCGTCCGGCTTGCCCCGCATTGCAGTTTCTTCGTATGCTGAGAGATGGATTGACGGCGCAAAATCGTATGCTGAGGGCCGCTTGTCTCACTTGCCGGAGGATTGCACGTGGCTCTACCGCGGAGTTCCAGCAGAGTCCACCGAAGTGGATGACGTGAATTACTTTGAGGAGATCCGTCCACCGCGTCCGGATCGGGCTGGGGAGCAATGGCGGCGTTGGCACTCCGCCGGAATGACTGAGACTGGTTACACGAGTTGGACCACGGACCGCTCTTTGGCGGAGGAAGCCGCTCGTTCCGGGACCCACGAACTCAGCGGTAGGATCAGGGTCTTTCGCGTGCGCGTCGACACGCTTAATCCCGAGCGGCTTTATGAAGGCAGAGCAGACGAAGACGAGTATTTGATCGAAGGCACCGTGGAAAAGGTAGAGTTTTCCGAACACGTGACGGACGAAGAAAATGCGTAAGGCAGTTGGCCAACAATCGTGGTTGAGAGCAATTGCCGATGCCGCAAAAGAGCGGGATCTGGCACTACCATCATTCACCGGAAACGGAATGGGAACGGCCCGTTCCGAAAAAGTCGCGGGCGGCCGGTTCGTTACTTTCAAGCGCCGGCTCGTCCCCGAAGATCAAGCAGAGAACGATGGCGTCGAGTGGACGCTTTGGCTCGAGGAGCACGAGATGCCAGTTCCAATTGCCGCTTTCCGCCAGCCGGTCACGCCGATGCGTGAGGAGATTGCGGTTACGCTCTCCTTCCTTCAAGGCTGGCTTCTTGAAGGCTGGACGCCCGACGAGGCTAAGGCCAAAGTGGATCAACATCCCAGGTGCGCGACGACGTAGCGCGAACGCCGGGAATGACAACCACATTTTCATTTGCTCAAACCCAGTTCGATCTCACGGGCCGCACCGCTTTGGTGACGGGGGCCGGAACCGGCATCGGGCGCGCCACGGCCGAGTTGTTGGCCCGCGCCGGGGCCGTGGTCGGCTTGCACTTCCACACCAGCCGCGCAGGGGCCGAATCGCTCCGAGATTCAATCCACCAGTTCGGCGGCACCGCCTATCTGCTGGAAGCCGACCTGACGCAGGAAGCCGAGGCGGAGCGAGTCGCTGATCGCTTCGTCGAGCAGGCGGGCCGGATCGACGTCGTCTTCAACAATGCCGGCGCGCCGCTGGCCAGGACTTCGATCGAGAATTGCCCCACGAAACTGTGGCGGCAGGTGTTCGACGTGAATGTCCATGCGGCGTTTTATGTCACGCGCCGCGCGATTCCGCACTTAAGGCAGCACGGGCACGGCAGCATCATCAACAACCTGTCGCTGTCGGTGCAGACCGGCGGTTCCGGCGGCGCGGGTCCCTATGCGGCCGCCAAAGGGGCGTTGCAAGTGTTTACACGGACGCTGGCCCGCGAGTTGGCGCCCGCCGTGCGGGCGAATTGCATCATGCCGGGCGTGGTGGAGACGCCGCACCATGAGGTCTTCTCCACGCCCGAAAAGATGGAAGACTATCGCCGTCAGACGCCGCTGGGGCGGAATTCGCGGGCCGAGGAGGTGGCCCAGGCCGTGCTTTTTCTGGCCAGCGACGCCTCCAGCTTCATGACCGGCGGCCTGATCGACCTCAACGGCGGCCGGTTCTTGCGATAATCAGGTGGCGCCGCGAAAAATCGCCGTCAGGCAGATGCTCGACCAGGTTTCGAAACCGGTCATGTCGGCGAGCAACTCTTCGACCGGACGAAAGCCGCAGGAAATCAGCTCGCTTTCGCGCGGCGTGACCGCGGGACGTTCCACATCGAAGAGATGCACGATGCCCAGGTGGACGCGGCCGACTTCCGTCTCGTCGTCGTTGATCAGGCCCACGCAACGCTGATGAAAAGGCGTGTCGATGGCGACCTCTTCATCGAGCTCGCGCTGCATGCCGACCAAGTAGGGATTGCCGTCGCCCCCGGCCACGTCGTCGGACGAGATGTGCCCGCCGATGCCGATGCTCCGCTTGCGGTGCAGCCGCCCCTCGCCTTGTCCCGTGCCCCGCGTGTATTCGAACACCGTCGCCGCGCCGTCGCGAGTCTGGTGGCGAAAGATGCAGTAAGGAATGAGCTGTTTGAAACCGGGATCTTTTTCCATCGCGCCACGGGGCCGGAAGCTCACGTGCTCGGGCTTGAGCAGCGCGGCCAGGTAGCGGTCGGCATCGGCCGAAAAACCCTGGAAATGGCCCACTCGGTGAAAGACCTCGGTTGGTACGACCAGGATTTGTTCCGAGTCGGTCGCGGGATTTTGGATTTTGGATTTTGGATTTTGGATTGTCATGGGGAAGGCGAAGAGTTAGCGACGGAACAACACAATCGTGACCGACGAGCCTACTATGAACGACCCGCAATTCAAAGAGGGCGCAGGAGCGAGCGGGCGTAAGGGGTGGGACTGGCGGCAGCGCGCCGGGACCGGCCTTACCCTACAAAGGCTCCTTACAGGTCCCGCCCGCTGTCTCGCGCACGTACCGCGGCACGGCGTAGCCGGGCAGGCGGCGGCGTAGCTCGGACGCGAGCTTTCGCCCGACGGCCTCCGGCACCTCGAAATGGGCCGCCCCGCGAACGCGGTCCAGTTGGTGCAGATAGTACGGCATCACCCGCAGATCGACCAGCCGCCGGCAAAGTTCCGCCAGCACGTCGGCATCGTCGTTCACCCGCCGCAAAAGCACCGATTGGTTGAGCACGACGACGCCCGCATCGACCAACTGCGAAAGGGCCGCGGTCACTTGCCCGGAGATCTCGGCCGGGTGATTGGCGTGTACCACCACGATTGGCGTCAACCGCGATCCGCAGAGCCAATCGAGCAATTCCGGGCAGACCCGCTCCGGCAATACGATCGGCAGCCGAGTGTGGACGCGCAACCGCCTCAAGTGCCCGATGGCGGCCAGCCGTTCGGCGAGTTGCCGCAGCCAGCGGTCGACCAGCGTCAGGGGATCTCCGCCGCTGAGGATCACTTCGTCGATCGTCGGATCGGCTGCGATCTGCTCGATCGCCGGTTCCCACTGGGCCAGCGAATGCGGCGTCTCAGAATAGGGAAAGTGGCGGCGGAAACAATAGCGGCAGTGTACGGCGCACGCGCCGGTGGTCACCAGCAACACGCGGCCTCGATATTTGTGCAGCAAGCCGGGCGTCAGGGCCGCCTGGCGATCGCCCACCGGATCGGCCGTGAACTCCGGCGGCGACGACAGCTCGTCGGCCAGCGGCAACACCTGCAACAACAGCGGGTCGCGCGGGTCGCCCGGCCGCATGCGGGCCACGTAGCCGCGCGGGGCAAACAGCGGAAAATCACGGGCGGCCCGGACCGCGGCCCCGCGGCATTCGTCCGGCAGCCGCAACAGGCGGCACAGCTCGCCGGGATCGCGGACCGCCCCTTTAAGCAGGCTTTGCCAGGAAGGGGCCGGATTTTTGTTTTCAGCGCCGACAGAAAAGGAGGCGGCCGGTATACTTGGGGGTTCGTACATGGTGAAGTCAGGACCGACAGGAAAACGATTGTGCCCAGTTACAACACTAGCGAATTCAAGAAGGGATTGAAGGTCCAAATCGACGGCGATCCCTATATGATGATCGAGTGCAATTTTGTGAAGCCCGGCAAGGGAAACGCCCTTTATAAGTGCAAGCTGCGGAACTTGCTGCGAAACACCGTGCTGGAGCGGACCTATAAAGGGGGCGATTCGCTGGAAGCCGCCGACGTGGCCGAGATCGCCGCCCAGTATCTCTACCGCCAGGGCGATGCCTACGTTTTCATGGACAACACCAGCTACGAGCAGTACGAGTTGACGGCCGGCCAGGTCGACGACACCTGGAAGTGGCTCAAGGAGGGGATGGTCTGCAACATGGTGTTGTTCAACAACAACCCGATTTCGGTAACGCCTCCGAACCACGTGGTGCTGCGCATCGAGTATTGCGAGCCGGCGATCCGCGGCAACACGGCCACGAACCTGACCAAGCCGGTGAAGCTGGAGACCGGCGCCGAAATGGTCTGCCCGGCCTTCGTCGGCATCGGCGACCTGATCAAGATCGACACCCGCACCGGCGAATACCTGGAACGGGCGAAAGAGTAGGGTGGGGCAAGCGAGCTTGCGAGCGCCGGCCCACCGCTGAGGGAGAGATGGAGCGAGGGAGAGACGGAGCGAGGGAGAGCGCCCGTGCCCTGGCCGGGTCCTGTTGCAGCACGTCGAATGGCCAAATCCAGCCTCCCGCCGTCCAGTCCCGCCTGTGCTGCGAACGACTTCCTGCCCACCGCAAGCTGGCCGGTGCTGCGGCTGCGCGACGCGCTGCTGCGCAAGCTGCGAAGCTTTTTTCACGACCGCGGCTTCATTGAGGTCGATACGCCTTTGCTCTCCGCCGACGTGGTGGTCGACCGCCACTTGGAGCCGTTCGGCGTCGATGTGCCGTGCGGCGCCGGCAGGCGCCGGATGTGGCTGCAAACGTCGCCCGAATTTGCCATGAAGCGGCTCTTGGCCACCGGCGGCGGCGCGATCTTTCAGGTGACGCACGCCTTTCGGCAGGAGGAGCAGGGTCCGCTGCACAATCCGGAGTTCACGATGGTCGAGTGGTATCGTCGCGGCGATGGCCTGAGTGAAGGCATGCAGTTGCTCGGCGATTTGGCAGACGCCCTGCTGGCGCGCGGCCCTGCCGACCAGATAAGCTATCAGGCGGCGTTCGAGCGTTACGCCGGGATCGAGCCGCATAGCGCGACGATCGCGGCGTTGGCCGATGTGGCGCGCCGCCGGGGCGTCCCGGTGCCGCAGAGCCTGGGCGACGATCGCGACGCCTGGCTCGATTTGCTCTTGGTCGAGTTGCTTCAGCCGCACTTGGGGCGCGAGCGACCGGCGATCGTTTACGATTATCCCGCCAGCCAGGCGGCGTTGGCCTGTGTTCGCACGGGCCCGCCCGAAATCGCCGAGCGGTTCGAGCTGTACATCGACGGCCTGGAGTTGGCGAATGGCTATCACGAGTTGCTCGACGCCGAAGTGCTTCGCCGCCGCAACTGCGAGAACAATCGCCGCCGCGTCGCCGCCGGCAAATTGGCCTTGCCCGAAGAGAGCCGTTTGTTGTCGGCGATGGAGTCGGGCCTGCCGGCCTGTTGCGGCGTCGCCCTCGGTTTCGACCGCGTGGTGATGTTGGCCGCCCAAGCCGCGCAGATCAGTGACGTGATCGCCTTCCCCTTCGACCGGGCATAAGTCTGGCAGTGTATTGGGCGTGGACCAGCGAGCTTGCGAGCGCCGGCCCACCATAAACGAGGTCGCCATCGGTGGGCCGGCGCTCGCAAGCTCGCTGGCCCTATACCTTACCTTACCTTTGATGCCAAACTCGCCGCGAAGCTGGAACTTCCAGCCATCAGCACCTTCGGCTTCGAGAAAAGGGTAAGGTGGAACGAGCCTCGGTGCGCCGGAACGAGCGCCGGCCCGTCTTAAGCGTCGCCAGCCGCACGTCTTAGCGCCGCGGCCAGTTCTTCGGCCGTCGCGAATCGTTTGTTCGGGTCGCGTACAAGACAGCGGGCCAAAGCGTTCTCCAAGCTCTCAGGCACATCGGGACAAAGTGAGCGCAGAGACACAGGCTGTGCTCCGTTCAATCGCCGTTCAACCACATCGATGAAGCTGCCGCCCTCGTAGGGTGGCTGCCCCGTAAGCAACGTGTATAACGCGGCGCCCAAGCTAAAAATGTCGGCGCCTTTTCCCACTTGCCGCCCCTCGCCAAAAAGCTGTTCGGGGGCCATATAGGCGGCCGTGCCAATCAGACCGTCATCGCCGCGGCCGGATATCGTTGTGAGCAGCGCGAGTCCAAAGTCGGCGACCTTGACGCGCCCGGACCGGTCGAGCAAAAGATTGCTCGGCTTCACGTCGCGATGGACGACGCCCTGCTGGTGCGCATAAGCCAGACCATCGGCCGCCTGGGCTGCCCACTCGAGGGCCTGAGCCGGTAACGCCGTCCCGTCCAGGCTCGAAAGATCGCCGCCATCCATCAGGTCAATGACCAGAAAACATCCGCCCTGGGAAGTGCGGCCGATGCCATGCACGCTGACGATATTGGGGTGCCGCAGTTTTACGAGAATGGCAGCTTCCCGGAAGAATAATTCGTCGACTCCCGGCTGACGCCACCAATGCTTGCGAAGCATTTTGACGGCGACATGCTTCTGTCGGGATTTCCACCACGCGCGATAGACCTTTCCGATGCCGCCGCTACCGAGGTGCGATTCGAGCACGAATTCGCGGTAGTCAAATTGCGGAAGATGCACCAAGTCAGGCGAAATCAACGGAGGGCGAGTGTCCATGGATGGCGCTTCCTCCGCTTCCTTTTGCAGCTCAAGATCGATCCGCGCAAATGCTGCGGTCAGCTCCGCTGCGAGCTCGGGAAAACGCTGCGTGAACTCATTTACATTCGGGCGCTTGCCCCAACGCTGCCGGACGCGATACTCCTCGGCGAGCAGGTCGAGCGGCGGGTTTTGTGCGTCGCCGATTCCCGGCAGCAGAACCAGATAATCTTCAGTCCCGCGGCGCAACGGCTCACGCGGCATTCCGTTTTCCGCGCCGACAGGCTCGCTTCGCCAGCGGTATTCCAGGTCGACGCGGACCAATTCGTGCAGGAGCTCGGCGCGGCGCGGGCCGGGGACCGTGTCGGCATCGGCAAAGGCGCGAATGTCAGGAACCTTGCCAGACTGCCACGCCGCTTCAAACGCCGCGACCGCGGCATCGAAACGATCGTCATCGCCGATGCTGGGCGCTTTCGATTGCGGCCGGTCAAGTAATGACATTTTCAACCCTCGCCCAGCATCCTTCGTTCCAGGTACGCTTGCAGCTCGTCGAGCATTCGTCTGACGGTGCGCTCCGATCGCCCGATGTCGGCGGCGATCTCGGCCAGGCTGTAATCGAGCAGGCGAAGCTCCAGAATGCGGCGTTTCACCGGCGACATCGCCGCCATGACCTGTTCCAGTTCATCGGCCACGGCAATGGCATGTTCCGGACGAGGAGAGCGCGAGAATTGCTCGTTGAGCGAAGCAGGATTCTCTTCGCGTCGCATCGCTCGTTTGTCCGCCTCGTGGTGTGCGACCTGGTGGCGGACCTTGTTGAGCGTGATGGCGACCAGCAGCCGCCAAAGATCGCCGCTCCGCCGCAAACGGAACTGCCCATCGCGAGCGCGGACGAAAAAACTGCGATAGGCCGACAGAACGACGTCCTCGGCATCGACTCTGCGGGCCACGCGCGGGGCGAGCCGCGTACGAGCGAACACCGTCAATCGGCTGACGTAGCGGCGAAACATCTCCTCGGCGGCCGATTGGTCGCCGTCCTGATACCTGGCCAGCAATTGTTCGGAAGGTTCGTCCATCGAATGGCGAGAAAACCGTGCCCTACTTCCGCCGTCATTCTACGCCCCGACCGCCTGCGAAAGAATCCAGCGGTCGGACGAAGAATTCTGTCCAAACGGCAGGTCGAAAACGCATTAACCCTTCGGGCAACCGTCTCTTGCTTGAGGACTAAAAAATGGCGTTTGTTGTGGCTCAGCCCTGCTTTGGCTGCAAGTATACCGATTGCGTGGTGGTTTGCCCGGTCGAGTGCTTTTATGAAGGCGAAAAGATGCTCTACATCCATCCGGACGAATGCACCGACTGCGGCGCCTGCGAGCCGGAATGCCCGGTGGAAGCGATCTTCTACGAGGATGCCGTGCCCGAAGCGTGGCGGGATTTCATCGCCCTGAACGCCGAAATGGCGCCGCAATGCCCGCAGATCACCCAGCGCAAGCAGCCGCTGGCAAAGCCGTCCGCCCACCCGTAGCCAAGGCGCGCAAAAGGATTACAATTGGCAACCGCGGCAGTTTCCCGCCTGCATTGCCGAGAGCAGGTCATGGTGTCTGATCAAGTCGCGGCGCTTCATGGGCCGGTCAGCGCGAACGGCTCACGGACCACCGCTTGGCCAGCCAACGACTTCTCGGCCAACTCGCGATTTGCTTCCAGGATGAGCTCGACGGCCTCCCGAAGGTTCTCTCTCGCTTCGTCGAGAGTTTTCCCCTGCGTGTTGGTTCCCGGCAGTTCTTGGACGAAGGCAATGAACCCCTCGGGCACTTCCATGAAAACGGCAGTGAGCTCCATTGGCGACCTCTGCCTTGGCTGCTATCGGCCCCTTTGAGATTCATTATGGCGGCCGAACCAATGGATGAAAAGGCAGAGACGATTATAATGAGCGCTTCAACGGAGGGACTATGATTCGCCGCAAACCGTCAGCAAGCGCAAAGGCGCGACGTCGTAAGGCGACTAATGATGCAAAAGGGGCCGACGCCATTGCCGATACGATCGCGTTGTTAGATCAGCTTGAGCCGCATTCGCCGAAAGCCAAGAGAATCGTCGCGATGCTGCGGAGCTGGCTGGCAGACGAGTCTGGCTACGATGAAGAGACGTGGCCCATGTTAAAAAAAGCACTCGACCGCGAGCGTTCACGGGTCGGTGCGCGAAAGCTGTTCGATGGTTGAAGTCGTCCTGCTCGACGCGGGCCCGTTGGGGTTGGTGTCGCATCCGCGGCCATCGATGGAAGCCGCCGCGTGGTTGGCTCAACTCGTCGTCGCGGGCATTGAGGTTCTGGTGCCCGAAATCGCCGACTACGAGGTTCGCCGCGAATTGCTGCGGGCAAACCGCACTCGTGGCATTGAACGGCTGAACGAGATGAAGGACGAACTTGGTTATCTGCCGATTACCACCGAGGCGATGCTGCGTGCCGCGGAGTTGTGGGCCGAGGCCCGGAGGCACGGCCGGCCGACCGCGGGCAACGAATCGTTGGACGCCGATGTCATTCTCGCCGCGCAGGCCGAAATGATCCGAGGCCGAGAAGTCCTGGTTGCTTCTACCAACCCCAAGCACATCAAGCGTTTCGTCCCCGCCGAGGATTGGCGCGACATTCAGCCATGAGCCCCGTAGCCAAGGCCGGCAAAAGGATTACAATGGATGGCTCAGTCGTTTCCCACCTTGATGGCCGCGAACGCCCGATTCACGCGCGCTGGCGGCTGGCATCCGCGCAGGAGATTTTTCCCTGAACCGACGCCCGTTTACCATCGGCCTGACAACCGTGTTTGCCCTGGTCTTGCTGCGGCTGACCCTCGGCTGGCACTTTTTCTACCAGGGCCTGGTCAAGCTCGAAGATCCGCAGTTTTCCTCGGCCGCTTTTCTCGGCCAGGCCAAGGGGCCGCTGGGCGACCTCTATCGCTCGCTGCTCGACGATTGGGACGGCCGCAAGACGCTCGCCAAAGAGAACCGCGACCAGCTCGTAAAGCGGTTCGACGAGTATCTGCAGAAGTTCAGGGACCTCTACAAACTGGGGCCGGAGCAGGCCGCGTCGGCCGAGCATATCGCCGCCGCCCGCAAAACCCAGACGCTGGATTTCCTGAAAGAGAACGAACAGGATCTCGACACCTACCTGCACGAGCTCGACCGGCTGGCGTCAGCCAAAGAATCGCCCTCCGGAGCGGCCAAACCGGCCGCCGCGGCGCCGGCCGAACCCGATCAGCGACCCAAGCCGAGCACCACCTGGTCGTTCCCGCCCTATCAGCAAAAACGGGTCTGGGACAAGCAAACGGAGCTGCAGGGGCAGTTCAAGGGCTGGCTCAAGGATCTCGACGGCTATTTCGCCGCCTTTCAGCAGGATCTCGAAAACTTACTCGACGACGAACAGCGCACCCGTGCCGAAAACAGCCGCCCGCTGGCCGGCCGGCCGACGCAGATCGAGCAAGTCGATAAGATCGTCAGTTACGGCGTGACGGCCATCGGCGTCTGCCTGCTGGCCGGCCTCTTCACCCGGCTGGCCAGCTTCGCCGGCGCGCTGTTTTTGCTGTCGATCGTGCTGGCCCAGCCCGATTGGCCAGGGCTTTATCCGGTGCCGCACCCGTCGGTCGGGCATTCGCTGTTCGTGAACAAGGAATTCGTCGAAATGATGGCGATGTTTGCCCTGGCCACGACGCATGTCGGCCGCTGGGGCGGACTCGATTTCTTCATCCACTATTGCTTCGTCCGGCCGCTGTTCGGCCGGAAGGAAGCGCCGCCCGCCAAGAGAGAAAAACGATGATGGACTTAACCCCCGAACAAAAAGCGATTGGCAAAGAGAACTTTCAGTCGGCCATCGGCGTCACGCGACGCGAGTTTTTAGAGGGCGCCGTGGCCGCCGGCGTGGTCTCCGGGGCCGGCCTCGGCGCGTTCTACTACGGCTATAAGAAGGTCGAAAACCCGGTGCGGATCGGCGTCATCGGCACCGGCGACGAAGGCAGCGTGCTGCTGGGCGCGCACACGCCCGACTATTTGAACGTAGTGGCCATCGCCGACATCCGGCCTTACAACATCCACCGCGCCTTTCACGGCGATCCGACCGCCCTGGCCGCCCGGCCGGGCCTGATGGCCAAGTACGGTTGGAAGAGCGAAGACGAAGCTCGCAAGCACGTCAAGGTCTATGGCGACGACTATCACGATCTGCTGAAGGATCCCGACGTCGAGGCGGTGGTCATCGCCCTGCCTTTGCACTTGCACGATGTGGTGGCCATCGAGGCCATGAAGGCCGACAAGCACGTGCTCACTGAGAAGCTGATGGGCTACAGCGTCGGCCGTTGCAAGACGATGGCCCGCGTGGCGAACCAGCTCAAAAAGCACCTGGCCACCGGGCACCAGCGGCACTATAGCATCCTGTATGACAACGCCGTCGACATGATCAAGCAGGGACTGCTCGGCACGCTGCACTCGATCCGCGCCCAGTGGCACCGCACCAAGGATAGCTGGTACGCCAAGCTGCCCGACGAAAGCATGGTCAAAGAACTGGCCGAGATGCAGAAGAAGCTGGCCGCGGCGGTCGACAAGAAAGACAACGCCCGTATCGAGGCCGTGAGCATGGCGATTTGCGATCTGGAATATCGCCTGATGGACAAGGACAAGGTCGACGCCGCCAAGTATGGCTATCTCTCCAAGACGCTCACGCAAGGCCCGCTGACCTATGAGGCTTCGCCGTTGGAGGAGCTGATCCGCTGGCGGTTGTGGCAGCGGACGGGCGGCGGCCTGATGGCCGAGTTGGGCAGCCACCAGCTCGACGCATCGGGAATTTTCTGCACGGCGATTCGCAAACCCGACGCCGACGGCATCGTCCACAAGGCGAGGCCGCTGAGCGTGAGCGCGGTGGGCGGCCGGCACTTGTACGAGCTGAATCGCGAGTGCGAAGACCACGTCTATTGCATGTACGAGTATCCCGGACCCGACTACGAGGCTGACCCGAACAAGAAGATCGTGGTCACTTATTCGTCGATCAACGGCAACGGCTTTGGCGGCTACGGCGAGGTGGTGATGGGCACCGAGGGCACGCTGGTGCTGGAGGTGGAAAAAGAGGTGATGCTCTATCCCAATACCGGCACCTCGACGCACATCAAGGTGGCCAAGGGCAAGGGCGACAAGCCGGTGATGTCGACCAGCGAGAGCGGCGCCGCCCCGGCCGCCGCGTTGGGCAAGAAGGCGTTGGAAACCGGGCCCGTCAGCCGCGGCTACACCGAAGAGATGGAGCACTTCGCCTGGTGCCTGCGGAATTTCGACTTCGAGCAGAACAAGCCCAAGTGTCATCCGGAGGTGGCCTTGGCCGACGCGGTGATCGCGCTGACCACCAATCAGGCCATCCGCAATCGCGAGCAGATTGTGTTCAAAGACGAGTGGTTCCAGATCGAGAGCGACGAAACGCCCGACGGCGAAAAGCCCGAAGTAGCGGTATAGGAGTCTGCTGATGACGGCGCGAGCGTGCGTGGTGGCGTTGTGTGAAATGGTCCACGGGCAAGAGAGCGATCTGTTCGCCCTGCTGACCGTCAAAGAATTGCTCGCCACGCGCGACGGCAAGCCCTACCACCGCGTCGGCTTTCGCGACGCGCGGCGCGAGGTCAGCTTTCCCATCTGGCAAGATTCGCCCTGGGCCGAGGATTGCAAGCAAAGCTGGACGCCCGGCATCTGCTATAAGCTGCGGGCCTTGTATCGCGAGACGAACTACGGCCCGCAGCTCGAAATCCGCAAGATTCGGGCTGTCAACGATGCCGACCGCCTCGACGGTTACGATCCGCAGATGTTTCTGCCGCGCTCGCGGTTCGACCCGGCACAAATGCTCGCCGAGCTGGAGCAGTTGGTGGAGGCCAAGGTCGGCGACGCCGGGCTGCGGCGGCTGACGCTGGCGATCTTGACCGAGAACCGCGAAAAGCTGCTCGCCTTGCCGGCCGCCACGCGGAACCACCATGCCTACGTGGGCGGCTGGCTGGAACACGTGCTGAGCGTGACACGCACCGCCGTTTATCTGGCCGAGAAGTACGACGACTATTACCCCGATCTTCAGCCGCGCTTGAACGGCTCGCTGGTGGTCGCGGGTGCGGTGCTGCACGACATCGGCAAGCTTTGCGAGTTGGAGTGGCAGGCGGAGGGCGCCGCGATGACGGCCTCGGGCGCCCTGATCGGCCACATTCTGCAAGGACGCGACCTGGTGCGCGAGGCCGCCGCGCGGCAGGCGGCGGCCGGGCAGCCGGTCGATGCCGAGCGGTTGCTGCGATTGGAGCACGTCATCGTCTCGCACCAGCGGTTGCCCGAATGGGGATCGCCCAAGCCGCCCATGACGCCCGAAGCACTGCTGGTCCACTACGCCGACGATTTGGACGCAAAGTATCAGATGTATTACGGCATTTTGCGCGACGATGCTTTGGCCGGGACGTTGACCTCGGCCAAAAACGTGCTCACCCAGCGGCTCTACCGCGGCCCGCGGGAGTCGTAGGATCTCTTTCAGGCCGATGTGTACTGTATCGGTTCGAGTCGCGTCATGTGCGCCAGCGAGACAGCTTCGTACCGTTCGATGACCGGCAACGACCTGTCGCTGGGCGGGAAGAAGACGAGTGCCTTCGATCGGTCGACCATCATCATTTCTGGATGGCGGATGTCATAAACCGCGCCGTCGCTGACGTGAATGTGAAACGGCTGAAACGGCCTTTGCCGCAACATCTCGACCAAGTCTTGCTGGTTCATATCGCCATTCTATACGACCGCGCACGGGGTATCAACGCGACGGCACGCGCCATTTGCGCGCAGTTCTTCTGGACTTATACGTCGCGCGGCCCAAAATGACGCTCATCACCCGCGAAAAAATTGCGGTGGCTGGGGCAGTAGCTGGCCGAGAGCGACCCGGCACTCACCGATACGCGCCGCCGGCCAGCGGATGCCCCGGTGGTGGCGCTACCGGGGCATCGCTTGGCCGTCGCGCTCTTGAAGGGCGCCGGCCGCTAACTGGCCAAGCTCTGTCCCAGCCACCGCTTTTCCTCGCCGCAGGATGTCTCATTCTGGGCCGCGCGAAGTATAGTTTGAGAGCGTGGCCTTGGGGCCGCTCACGTCCCCGGTATCCAATCCGTTCCCGCCAGCGGCACTTTCGCCATGGCGGCGGCCTCGATCGTGAGCGCGACGAGGTCTTCGCGCTCCAGGTGATGCACGTTCGACTTGCCGCAGGCACGGGCCAGCGTGGTCAGCTCCAGCGTGAGCACGTTCAGATAGTTGCGCAGTCGACGGGCGCCTTCTTCGGGCGAGAGACGCCGTTCGAGCAGCGGATCCTGCGTGGTAACGCCCACCGGGCAAAGGCCCGTGTGGCAATGATGGCAGAAGCCCGGTGCTATGCCCAACCGCTCGTAGTCGGCGGTCACGTCGATGCGCTGGTCGCCCTCCTGGTAATAGTCGCAGTTGCAGCCCAGCGCCATCAGCACGCCTTGCCCGATCGCCACGGCGTCGGCCCCCATCGCCAGGGCCTTGGCCACGTCGGCGCCCGTGCGAATGCCGCCGGAGATGATAAGCTGCACCTCGCCCACCAGCTTCATTTCTTCCAGCGCCTCGACGGCCTGGCGCAAGGCGGCCAGCGTGGGAATGCCGGCGTGCTCGATGAACACCTGCTGCGTGGCCGCCGTGCCGCCCTGCATGCCGTCGATCACCACCACGTCGGCGCCCGACTTGACGGCCAGCTTCACGTCGTTGCGCACGCGCGAGGCGCCCATCTTCACGTAGATCGGCACTTGCCAGTCGGTGATCTCGCGCAGCTCCAGCATCTTGATCGCCAGGTCGTCGGGGCCGGTCCAGTCGGGGTGCCGGCAGGCCGAACGCTGGTCGATGCCCGGCGGCAGCGTGCGCATCTCGGCCACGCGGTCGCTGATCTTTTGGCCGAGCAGCATGCCGCCCCCGCCCGGCTTCGCTCCCTGGCCGATCACCAACTCGATGGCGTCGGCTTGGCGCAGGTCGTCGGGGTTGAAGCCGTATCGCGAAGGGAGGCATTGATAGACCAGCGTTTTCGACGACTGCCGTTCTTCGGGCGTCATGCCGCCGTCGCCGGTGGTGGTGGAGGTGCCGACGGCCGTCGCCGCCCGGCCGATCGCCTCTTTGGAATGGGCCGACAGCGCGCCGAAACTCATGCCGGCGATCGTGATTGGAACCTCCAGCTCGATTGGCTTTTTGGCGTGCCGCGTGCCTAGCACCGTTTTGGTGAGGCAGCGCTCGCGATAGCCTTCCAGCGGATACCGCGACAGCGAGGCCGTGAGAAACACCAGGTCGTCGAACGTGGGCAAAGACCGCTTCGCGCCCAGGCCGCGGATCTCGTAAAGCCCGTGCTCGGCCGCGTGCTGGATGTAGTCGAGTACGTGACGGTTGTAGGAGTAGCTTTCTTCCAGGTCGCGGCGGTCGGGCATTTGAAAGGTTCAGGGTTCAGGGTTCAGGGTTCAGGGTTCAGGGTTCAGGGTTCAGGGTTCAGGGTTCAGGGTTCAGGGTTCAGGGTTCAGGGTTCAGGGTTCAGGGTTCAGGGTTCAGGGCTCAGGGCTCAGGAGTAGGGGGCGGAGCGCGCGCGAAGCGAATGCCACCTTAAGACGAGGGACAGAGGTTGCCCTCGTCCCTTATCCCTCGTCCCTCATCCCTCATCCCTCATCATTGCCGTTACGAATACGCGTGCGGAGACGCGTCGGAGTGCCAGTGATACAGCGTTCGGGCGGAGGCGATTCGCTTGAATTCGTTGGGGTCGCAGTCGATCGCGGCGCGGGCCAACAAGTCGGCCACCTGGCATCGGTCGGCGTCGGTCATCTCTTCTTCACGGGCGTCGGCGCCCAGTCCGTGCAGCTTGCCACGCACGTAGATCACGGCCTCATAGAGCGAGTCGCCCAGTCCGGCGCCGGCATCGCCGCACACGACCAGCCGCCCGGCCTGGGCCATGAACGCCGAGACATGCCCGACGTTGCCGCCCACCACGATGTCGCAGCCCTTCAGAGAGATGCCGCAACGGCTGGAGGCGTTTCCTTCGATCACCACGAGACCACCGTGGCCGGAGGCACCGGCGCATTCCGAGGCGCTGCCGCGCACGCGGACGGTGCCCGACATGATGTTTTCGGCCACACTCCAGCCGACGTTGCCATGGATCGTCACACGGGCCTGTTTGTTCATGCCGGCGATGAAGTAGCCCGCATGCCCGCGAATTTCAATCTCGACTGGCCAATCGACGCCCACGGCCAGGTTGTGCTGGCCGTTGGGGTGCAGCACGTCGATCCGCTCGATCTTGCTGCGCCGCAACTCATGGTGCATGAACTGGTTCAGTTCGCGCACGCTCCAGCGGGCCAGGTCGATGGTGAGGAGGCCGTTGATCGGTACAGGGCGGTCCATTGTTTCAATTGCAGCTTTTGTTCTGAGCCATTCCGAAGATAACGGCTCTCCGTACGACAAGCCTCAGTTCTTAATCCGGACCTTCGCCGCTACCTGGTTGGCTCGACTCGGCCAACTCCTCCAATTCTGCCTCAACCGCAATGCCGAGTGTGTCAAGGAATTCTTTGAGCCGCGCAAACGCTTGGCTCGCGGTTAGATTAATGACATTCTGCGGGCGAGGTTCGCGCCTGCCGTGCGCAACCCAGTTGCGGTAGTCGCGGACCTGCTTCACCTTGTCGCTCAACTCTGCCGTGATGCGTTGCTGGTCCTGCAAGGGGGTCAAAACGTTGTTGGCAAAGCTACCGTACTTGATGCCTTCGAGTGCGTCGTCGGCTGCTTTTTGTAAAACTGTGCGCTCAAGCGTCGCCCGCAGGGGTTCGACGACTCCTTCCAGATGGTCGCGGACGGCCGACTCAAACACGGAAAATAAGACCAGGATGCCGAGATCGTCGATTGGATCGAGGGCCCGCGAAGCTTCTCGCCGGATGTCATCCGCCTCGATCTGTTTGAACTTTTCATCCTTTCGGATCGAAGTGCCCGCGAGAGAGTCGTCGTTCCAGTGGCGGCTCCCCAGCCGCTGCATCCTCCTAATGTTCGTTTTCGTCGAGTCGTACCAGTCCCAAGCATCTTGAAGCGTTTTCATTGGAAGTAACTCATCAAGGCCTCCTCAAACAACTCTTCGGTGAGCTTCTGCGGGGAGTCGGAAGAGGGACCCTCGATGAACCACGAATCCTCGTCATTGAGGCCAAAGCGATACAGCACATAGCGACGAACCTCGTCTGTGATATCCACTCTCCCCGTGGCTTGAGCCGGTGCGCCGGATTGCGGCGGCCTGGCCGTGCCGACCGTCTTGCGGGCTTTCGGAATGATGCCCACCCATTTACCGAACGCTCGGATGTCCAGACGCGGGGCCTGGTAACGACCCACGTTGGGTTCGTTGACGTCCGTCTTTGCCTCCTCAACTCTTAGAATCTGTGTCGGGTCGGAGACAGCAAGCCAAGAACGAAACTGCGTGAAAAGCTTGCCAACGGCCTGCACCCATTCGTCGATGATCTCTTTGTTCTTTGTCGCTTCCGCGTCGTAGCTCTCTTTTTTCTTCTGGAGCAACTCGCTGAACGAAGACCTAGCCACAAGCTTCCTCCTTCAACTAGACTGCGTAATCCCCGCGAATAGCATTCTAACATAGCGTGCTTGCCTGAGGACTTCCAACCTCCAGGTGGTGGTGAATTGAAATGACGGCAAAGGTGACGTACAAAACGCTCGAGACGACGCTCAATCCAGACGGCCGTCTGGAATTGGCCCTGACCGAACTGCCAGAACGCCCCGTTCGCTTAATGGTTACGATTTTGGACGACGGCGAGGACGGTTTGCTCTCGGAGTTGGGTGACTATCACGACCGGTTGAGCGACTATGAAGACCGGCTGGAGCGGGGCGAAATCCAGTGGCAAAGCTGCTAAATCACACGTTCCAGGTGTAGATTTCCTCTGGCAGCGGCTCGAAGATATTCGCCTCGGCCACGCCGGGCAGGTGGGCCAGCGAGCGGAACTCCGACGAGATGGCCACGTAGTCGTCGGTCTCGGCGACGACGGCCGGTTTGCAGGCGAAGGCGTCGCGGACCAGCGTCATGCTGCCGGCCGTGGCGATCAGCAGCGTATAAAAACCGTCGAGCTCGGCAAACGCCGCTTCGAGCGCCTGATGGATCGTGTCGCCCAGCCGCAGCCGCCATTCGATGAAGCGGCAGGCCGCCTCAGTGTCGTTGTCGGTCTCGAACGTGAGACCCTGCGCTTCGAGCTTGCGGCGCAGCATGTAGGGATTGGAGAGCGAGCCGTTGTGGACCAGACAAAAATCTTCGCCGGCCGTGAAAGGATGCGCGTGGGCCGGCGAGACGGCCGACTCCGTGGCCATCCGCGTGTGGCCCACGCAGTGGCTGCCCGACAGCGTGGCAAAGTGATACCGCTCGGCGATTTCACAGGGATGCCCTTCGTCTTTGTAGACGTCGATCGAGCGGCCGACGGAGAGCAAGTGCAGCGCGGGATCGTAAGCGGCAAGCCAGCTTCTGACCTGCGCGGCCTCGGACGATGATGTCAGAATGGCGTGTTTTTCCAGCGGCTCGACGGCGGCTTGCGCGTCGCGATCGGTGCGGAAGCGATCGAGCAAGTTCGACCACGCATAGCCGGTCGTCGGGGCATAGAGGTTGAAGCGCCGGGCCGCCGCTTGCCCGGCGGGTTGAAACACGGCCAGGCCGGCGGAGTCGGGTCCGCGGTCGCCCATGCAGTCGAACATCGGCAGCAACAACCGGCCCAGCGAGGGCGAGGCGCTACGATCCTTCAGTAAAAGGCCAACGATACCGCACATGCTTAATAGAACTCCAGATACCGACTGACTTCCCAGTCCGACACGTGGCGATGGTACTCGACCCACTCCATCCGCTTCAAGCGAATAAACTCGTCCACAAACGCCGGGCCGAGCATCTCGCTGAACAGCGGGTCGCCTTCCAGCGCGGCGAGCGCTTCGTGCAGGCTCTGCGGCAACACGGCGATGCCACGCTCGCGAAGCTCGGTCTCGCTGAGCGTGTAGTGGTTGACGTTGTGCGGCTCGCCGGGGTCGAGCTTGCGGTCGATGCCGTCGAGTCCGGCCGCGATGATCGCGGCCGTCGCCAGGTAAGGATTGCAACTCGAATCGGTCAGCCGCAGCTCCAGCCGGCCGAAGGGCACGCGGACCATCGACGTGCGGTTGTTCGCGCCGTAAGAGATATAGGCCGGCGCCCAGGTGGCGCCGGAGAACGATCGGCCGACCACCAAGCGCTTGTAGGAGTTCACCGAGGGCGCGGCGAAAGCCGTCAAGGCGGGAGCGTGGGCCAGCAGCCCGCCCAGAAAATGGTAGGCCAACGGCGACAGGCCCAGGCCGCGGCGGTCGGCGGCGTCATGAAACAGGTTCTTGTCGTCGCCGTCGGCCAGCGAGATGTGCGTGTGCAGCCCGCTACCCGTGCGGTTGGCCAGCGGCTTGGGCATGAACGAACAGATCATCCCCAGCTCACGGGCAATCTCGCCCGCGGCCATGCGAAAGAACACCAACCGGTCGGCCGTCGTCAGGCCGTCGCTATAGGTGAAGTTGATCTCGAACTGCCCGTTGGCGTCTTCGTGATCGACCTGATAAACGTCGATGCCGACGGCCAGCAGCGAATCGACCAGCTTCTCGATGAACGCCCGGCTGCGAGAGAGGCCCTTGTAGTCGTAACAGGGCTTATCGAGGGCGTCGCTGGCGTCGGCTACGTCGAACGAGCCGTCGGGCTTTCGCACCAGCAGCATGAACTCCGGCTCCAGCCCCGTGTTGATGGTCAGGCCGCGGTCTTCGAGCCGGCGAAGCTGTTGCCGCAGGATGTACCGCGTATCGAAGGGCCACGGCTCGCCATCGACGACGCCGTTGCAGACGATCCGCGCGTAGCCGGGCTGCCACGGCACAAGCGACAGCGTGTCCAGCTCACCCACGGCCATATAGTCGGCCTCATGCGGTTCCTGCCCCAGTCCCCACACCGCGAACCCGGCGAACCCCGCCCCGTCGCGCAGCACATCGTCGAAGTGCGCCACCGGCACGGCCTTGGTTTTCGCCACGCCGTGAATATCGACGAACTGCGCCAGCACAAACTTGACGTCGTGCTCGGCGAGAAATCTTTTGGCTTGATCGTGGATCATCGTCTTCGCTTTCGTCGCTGGGTCAGTGAAATCAACCCACGATCGAAGTCGATCGTCAATACCTTCCCACGGAAGTAATCCAACCCAAGCACGCCATCGACCATCGTACTGGGCGGGAGTGTGTGGCACAAAACCGAGAAGTTGTTGCGCGAATCCTCAATCGCATCCAGTTTGTCGACAACCAGGCGCGTGGCGAATTCTACCGAACTGCCGGTCGTTACCTCGACCCGCTGGGTGGCCAATGCGGGATCGTATCCGATGGACACCAAGGGTGCCGCGTTTATCAGCGTGCCGGTTGCTCCTGTGTCGACGGCCAGCGCCAGGCGCGCGACTCCCGCCGGTCCATGGAGGGCGGCGCGGACCACAACTAAGCCTTTATCGGGTTGAAATCGCTGCATAGGATGATAGCCGTGTTCTCAGGTATGCTGCCGGTATAAACGAACGCAAAGTGTTTCGGCTTTAGCTCAATCGCCTTCCGATAGACCTCGTCGCGGTCTTTGCTATGGCACACGACCCTGCCCGCGAGCACTTCGTCGCCGTCTCCTAGTTGTGGATCATCGACCAGGACCCACTCCGAGGCAAACCGCGATTCAATTTCGCTGATAGACAAGACCTCGTTCATTGTTTCACCGGCGATGAGAACCATTGTGGCGTCAAGCGAACTCCAACGGTATCGTAACTAAATTGTCGCCCGGTTTCCACGGCAGAGCCTCTGTGAGAAGGTTGGTAGACCATTGACACGCCGGTGGATGTATCTTTGCGGCGGACTGTTGCTCCTGATGGTTGTCGCCGCCTGGGCGTTGGCCGACTTTCGCACGGCGCGGCTGGCCAAGAACACGCTGCTGCTGTCGGCCGCCGTCGTGGGGCTGAGCGTTCCGCTGGGTGCGGCGCTGGCGCTGCTGCTGGCGCGCACCGACTTGCCCGGCCGCCGCACGGCCATTGCTTTGCTCGCCGGCTTTCTCTTCCTGCCGCTGTATGTGCAAGCCGGCGCGTGGCAGGCGGCTCTGGGCATGGATGGTTGGCTTACGGCGCTCTTCGGCGGCCCGCCGATCATCGCCGGCTGGCGTGGGGCAATCTGGATTCACACCGCCGCGGCATTACCGTGGGTCGTGCTCTTCGTCGGTGCCGGCGCGGCGCTGGTCGAACGCGACTTGGAGGAACAGGCGATGCTCGACGTCAGCCCCTGGCAGGTGGCACTCCATGTCACGCTGCGCCGTGCGCTGGGCGCCGTGGGCGTGGCCGCGCTGTGGGTTGCCCTCGTGGCGGCGGGAGAAATGTCGGTCACCGATTTCTTTCAGGTCCGCACCTTCGCCGAAGAGCTTTACACCGCGTTCGCGCTGGGCGACATCCAACCGCTCGGCCGCGGAGACAACGCGACCGTGTACGATCCCGATTCGGGCATCCTGGGAGCTTCCGGCGTATGGGCCGGCGTGCTCGTCACCGGCGGGATGCTCGCCACGGCACTTTTGTTGGTGGCCAGGCTGGTGCCGCTGACGCGCCGCGGCAGTCCGCGGAAAACATTCGTCTTCGAGTTGGGACGCTGGCGGGCGCTGGCGGCGGCCGGCACACTCGTCGCAATCGGCTCGTTGACCGTCTTGCCGCTAGCCAGTCTGGCCTGGAAAGCGGGCGTTGAAGTCGTCGATGCGCCGACGGGAAGGGTCCGCACCTGGTCGGCGAAGAAGTGTGTTTCGATGGTGGCGCTCAACCCGCGTGCCGACGGTGCAAGGCTTACACTTCGTCATCAGCGCGAGATCGCCATGTCTCTCAGAATCAGCGGGGCAGCGGCGACCGTGGCGGTGCTGTTGGCCCTGCCTGTGGCCTGGTTGGCCCGTCGCGGCAGGTGGCGGGCGTGGGCCGGATTGGCGTCGGTCGTCTGGTTGTTGGCCATTCCAGGACCGCTGGTGGGCCTGGCGATCATTGCCATCTTGAATCGGCCTGCCATTCCTTACTTCGTCCATCTGTACGACCACACGATCACGGCCCCGGTGTTGGGCTGCCTGGCCCACTGCTTGCCCTTGGCCACGCTGGTGATCTGGCCGGCCTTTCGCATGTTGCCCGACGAGTTGCTGGAGGCCGCCGAGCTGGACGGCGCGGGTTGGTGGCAGACCTGGCGTTTGATTGTGCTGCCCTTACGGTGGCCGGCGATCTTCCTTGGTTGGCTGGTCTCGTTCGTCTGGTCGCTGGGGGAGCTCGACGCCAGCGTGCTGGTGGCCCCGCCCGGAATCGAGCCGCTGTCGAACCACATCTTCGGGCTGTTGCACTTCGGCGCGCAAGACCAGGTGGCGGGCATCTGCCTGGCGATGTATCTGGCTGTGCAGGCCATTGCCATCGCCGCCGCGTGGCTGGCGCGTAAGACGAACGCTGGCTTTGCAAACCGATGAGATGCTATTTGGGAACGCGGGCCGCGTCGGCTAACCTAGAGATAGCCACGCGCGCCTGCAACTGCCGGTGCGCCAGACTCCCTTTGCGCTACCGCACGCTCCCGCAATCCAAAATCGAAAATCCAAAATCATCATGCGGCTTTGCCTCTTCCTCATTTCGATCTCGCTCGCCTGCCCGCACTTCGCGGCCGCCGTCGAGCACGTCGTGTTGCGGCAGAATGGCGAGGAAGTGTCGGTTGCCGGCCGGCTGCTGGTGACGGCCGAAGACGACGGCATGCTCCTCTTGTCGGCCGACGGTTCGCTCTGGACGGTGCCGCCGGAAGAACTCGTGCGACACAAGCACGACGACGAGCCGATGACGCCTCTTTCGTCGGAGCAGCTCGCAGCGCGGCTGCGGCGAGAGCTGCCCGGTTTCGACATTCACGTCACGCAGCACTACCTGATCTGCCACAACACCTCGCGGGCCTATGCCCAGTGGTGCGGGGCGCTGTTCGAGCGGCTTTACAAGGCGTTCACCAATTTCTGGTCGCGAAAGGACTTCGATCTGCACGAGCCGGAGTTTCCGCTGGTGGCCGTCGTGTTTGCCGACCAGGCGTCCTACGCCGCCTACGCGGGCAAGGAACTCGGCGACGCCGTCAACGCGATCATCGGTTATTACAGTCTCCGCTCGAACCGCATGACGATGTACGACCTCACGGGCGTCGAGGCACTGCGCCGGGCGGGCGACAAACGCAGCAGTGCCGCGCAGATCAACCAGATGCTGGCCCGGCCCGAAGCCGAGCGGACCGTGGCCACGATCATCCACGAGGCCACGCACCAGATCGCCTTCAACTGCGGGCTGCAAACGCGCTACGCCGACATTCCGCTTTGGCTGAGTGAAGGAGTGGCCATCTATTTCGAGACGCCCGACCTGACCAACTCCAAGGGATGGCGGACGATCGGCGCGGTCAATCAGGTGCGGCTGGCCGGATTTCGCGAGTATCTCGCCAGGCCGCGGCCGGCCGATTCGCTGGCCACGCTCGTTTCGAGCGACGAGCGGCTGCGCGACCCGAAACAATCGGGCGACGCCTACGCCGAAGCCTGGGCGTTGAATTACTTTCTGATCCGCCAGCGTCCCAAGCAGTACCTGGCTTACGTCAAAACGCTTTCCGAAAAGAAGCAGCTCATCTGGGACGATGCCGACGGCCGGTTGCGCGAGTTTACGCAGGCGTTTGGCGACCTGAAGCAGCTCGACGCCGAGTTCGTGCGGCAGATGGCCAAGGTCCGCTAGTGAGGATTATTCATGAAGTGGTCGCCGCGGAAGCGGCAACCGTGTCGGGGACGCGCGCGTGGTCTCGGTGGTCGTCGCGGTCGCGATGGGCGGACACCGTCCCCTTTCCCCCAGTTCGGACCCCTTAAGGCGCGGGTAGAAATGTCCCCACAATCACCTCTGAAAAGGAGGTGTTCATGGAGACATTTGAGATGAGCGGCAAGGAGCGGCGTCGTTTGGAGGTTCTAAGTCGGGTGAAGTCACAAGAGCTTTCTCTGGTGAAGGGGGCGGAGTTGCTGGGGATGAGCTACCGGCAGGCGAAGCGTGTCTGGGCTCGTTACCAGGAGGAGGGCGACAGGGGGTTGGTGCATCGGCTGCGTGGGCGGGCCTCGAACCGGCATGTGCAGCCGATCCGCAAGGAGCAGGCGTTGGAGCTTTATCGCGAGAAGTACGCGGGTTATGGCCCTACGTTGGCGGCAGAATGCCTGGAGCGGGACGAGGGCTTGTCCGTGCCGGCGAGTACGCTACGGGAGTGGCTGTCGGATCATCCTTGGCGGCGCCGTTTCGCCCCTCCTCGTATGGCCGCCGCTGTGGGGTTGGACTGCTCCGCTCCGGTCGACATTTCCATCCGTCAGAAACAGGGGACAATTCTATCCGCGTGTGACACGGAACCTCTCAAGTGCTTTACAGCCGCAACCCGGCTGGCTATGCTTTCCGAGGTACGGTGGCCTAGGACTAGGCCGATACTCTTCTCTCTTGTCAGGAGACTGCGTCATGGACGGCGATTTGCAAGCGGCAATGACGGCGGGCCTGTTTGTCGAATACCGCGACGAGCAGGGCAACACCATCGGGCAAACGGTCTTCACCGGTTGGCAAGGTCGGCCGGTGCCGAACATCGGCGATCTGGTTTGCTGCACGGTGCAATTGACGGCCACGCGCCGCCAACGAAAACTGCTCGGCCGGGTGAAGCAACGGCACTTCGAAGTGCAACATGAAGACGACGGCCGACCGTGCGTTTGGGCGCGCTTGGTGCTTGAGGTTGTCGCTTCGCCGACACCAAAACCGACTCCAAAGCCGCAACCGCGGATTCGATTTTCGTCGAATTAACGACCACCTACTCGTCACGTTCGGTCCGCGCACCCGTTGGATCCGCAGTCGATCCGACCTGCCGGTCTCATGACGACCGATTCTATCTTGTTTCTGATCGTCGTCTCCGTTTGCCGCACGGGAAAGCGGACGAAGGCACGGAATGTGCGTCCCATCGAGAATACGAGGGGCAAGATTCGACACAAAGCCAAGCGACAGGGGGTGTGAGATGTTGCGGCGACATTGGTTGACGAGCGGCCTGATGGCCGCGCTGATTTTGTTGGCGACGAGCGCGTCGTCATTCGGACACGGCGGCGGTGGTGGGGGCGGAGGTGGGGGCCACGGGGGTGGTGGTTTTGGCGGGGGGGGCCACGGGGGTGGTGGTTTTGGCGGGGGTGGCCACGGCGGCGGCTTTGGGGGCGGCGGGTTTCATGGCGGCGGATTTGGCGGCTTCGGCGGCGGCGGATATCGAGGCGGCGGCTTCGGCGGAGGAGGCTTCAGAGGGCCGGCGGGCGGTTACGCCTCGGGGTTTCGCGGAGCGCCCGGTGGCAGCTTTGCCGCGCGTAACTTTGGCGGCGCCGGATCACAATGGGCGCGCGGCGGTCAGATGGGCCGGGCCGGTCAAACGTTCGCGGGCGGTGGTGCCCGTTACGGTGCAAACTCGTTCATCGGTCGCCACGGACTCGCAAGCTATGGTGTGGGCGGTGGCAATCTGGGCATGAATCGTGGGTTTTACGGGATGAACCGTGGCCTTTACGGCGGTTATGGCGGGTACGGTGGCTACGGAGGTCTGGGTCTGTTTGGCTTTGGCCCCTACGGACTGGGCTACGGCGGATTCGGCTTCTTGCCGTTCTTCGGACTCGGCTATGGTGGCTACGGCTACGGTGGCTACGGCGGGTATGGTGGCTACGGAGGGTATGGCGGATACGGTGGCTACGGGTCGGGAGGCTATGCGAATTACGCTCCGGCTGCGGGCGACCAAGCAACCGATTACGCGGCTTTGGGCGAGCAAGACTTCAAGGCGGGCCGCTACACCAACGCCATCACTGATTGGCAACATGCGTTGGTCGACGACCCGCGGAACGGCGGGCTGATGATGCTGTTGGGCCAGGCCCTGTTCGCGGTCGGCCGTTACGACGATGCGGCGGGCGCGACGCAGCTTGGTATGCAACTGCTGTCGCAAGACCACTGGGGCACCGTGGTGACTCACTTCCGCGAGCTTTACACCAGCAGCGACTACACCACGCAGTTGCGTGCTTTGGAGTCGTCGGTGAAGGCGGAGGACTCGCCGGCCAAGCGGTTCTTGCTCGGTTTTCATTACGGCTACCTCGGATATCCGAAGCAGTCCGTTCGGGAGCTGGACAAGGCGATCGAGTTGAATCCGAAAGACAAGATGGCCACCGAGCTGCGCAAGCTGATGGCCTCGAAACTGAGCCCCGCTGAGGTATCGGAGGCGGCGGGCTGATGTAGCCCGCTTGCTCCGCAAGCGGAACGGCTGTAGCTCATGTAGCCCGCTTGCTCCGCAAGCGGAACGGCTGTAGCTCATGTAGCCCGCTTGCTCCGCAAGCGGAACGGCTGAATCGGATGGGTGGGCTACTCGGCTTTGGATCCGGCGAGTAACTCGTTCAAGACCGCGGGCACCTTGGGCGGCTGCTCCTGCCACAGCCATTCGGGGCGAAGATAAAAGCCCGGCACGACGCGCGATGCGATTTTGCCTTCAGCCGGTGCGATCGACTGGTAGGCTTTGTCGGCGTCCAGCGCGTAGGCTTCCAAGCGCTGATAGAGCGGGTCGATCACCCAGTACTCATCGACGCCCGCCGCTTCGTATTCCAGGTATTTGACTCGCCAGTCTCGGTCGACGCTGTCCTCCGAGACGACCTCGATGATCAAGTTCGGCGCCCCTTCGAAATGGTTTTTGTGCAGACGATCAGAGCGGTTGTTTGCGACAAATAAAACGTCCGGCAAACGACGACGTTTGGAGTTGATCCGCACCGATACTTCGGGGCCCAACGCCTCGCCCAGGTCGCGTTCTCGCGCGTAGTCGTTCAGCAGAGAGTGCAGGAAGTGCGAAAGCCTGTCGTGAACGACACTGACTGGAGACATGATAATCACCTTTCCGTCAACCCATTCGGCGCGCGTGTCTTCGTCGCACCAGGCCAGGAACTCTTCCTCCGTCATGGTTCTGCCCGGAGGCAATGGGGCAACTTCAAGATTGATCGAAGCGACGTTGTGCTGTATTGAAGCCATGATGGAAACCTCCGTGGCTTTATTGTATCTCGCAAGCCGGCAGTCGTAAAACGACCTGGCGAGCACAAATTGGTGCCCCAACCAACCCCAGCCAGCCCTTACGGAGCCTGCCGCTCGGTGATGCCGAACAAACGCCGGGCGTTTTCGAGCGTCTGTGCCGCGAAGGCGTCCGGCGTTGTGCCGCGCGCCGCGGCCAGGCAGGCCGCGGTGTGTACCAGGTGGGCCGGCTCGTTGCGGCGGCCGCGCAAAGGATGAGGTGAGAGATACGGGCTGTCGGTTTCGATTAGGATCCGATCGTCGGGCACGCTGCGGGCCACTGCCCGCAACTCGTCGGCCTTCTTGAATGTGACCATGCCGGCGAAGCTGATAGAGAGTCCCAGTTCGACGCACTCGGCCGCCGATTCGGCACTGCCGGTGAACGAGTGCATCACGCCGGCCATCGGCCCGCGGCGGCGCGCGTCGCGCAGCATCGCCAGCACGTCGGCGTCGCTGTCGCGCGTGTGGACGATGAACGGCAGCCCGCGCTCCTGTGAGAGCCGCAGATGACGGTCGAAGTAATCCTGCTGCAGCTCGAACGGCGAATAGTCCCAGTGGCGGTCGAGGCCCGTTTCGCCCAGTGCCACGACGCGCGGCCGCTCGACCAGCGACCAGACGCGCTCCCAGTCGCCCGGCGCTGCCTGGCCGCAGTAGTTCGGTTGAATGCCCACGGCGGCGAAGATGCCCGAATGCTTCGCCGCCAGCTCGACGCTCGCCAGGCTGCTGTCGGCGGTGATGCCGACCGCCAGCATCGTCTCGACGCCCGCCTGCCGTGCGCGGTCAATCACTTCCGCCCGATCGGCGTCGAACTCCGGCTGGTCGAGGTGAGCGTGCGTGTCGAACAGGTGCATCGTCATAACTATCTGCGGTCGATGCGCGACTTTGCCGAACGCGGACGGAGCACGGCGTAGATCACGCAAAACAAGAGCGCCAGCGGCAACAGCTTGGGTCGCAACGCAGCCATCAGCAACACGGCCAAAAAGACGAACAGCCAGAACTTGTGCCGCACGCGCAACAGATCGGGCAAGGCCAGCCAAAGCAGCCCCATGACGAGGCCCACTCGCCAAAAGGCGCCCTCGATCGCCACGCTGCCGTATCCGAACAACCAACACGCCGCCGCGCCGGCCAGAAGCGCCAGGGCAATCAGGCCGACGGTAGGACGGTGCATGCAGAACAGGGAACAGGGGACAGGTTACAGGGAACAGCAGCAGGTGGTCAGATCTTGTCGAGCGAGTCGATCCATCGCAGCACTTCCGATACTTCGTCGTCGCCGAGCAGGGGCGCTTTTTCCGGCTGCTCTCTCACGGTCACGGCGAACTTCCGATCGCGCAGCGTCTTGATAGCCGCTGCCGTCATTTTTTCGAAACGGCTGGCTTTGGTCTCGGTGAGAAAAAAGTCGAGCCGCGCGACGGGATCGTTGTCGGCCGCCGAGGGAAGGAAGGGCGACCGCAGCGCGACGACGCCCCGCACCGTGTCGCGGTGATTGAAGGCGTAGTAATAGGCCACCATGCCGCCCACCTCTTCGCCCCACACGATCACCCGCAACGGATCGATCTGGTAGCCGGCCTTGAGCTGCTCGACGGCCTTGCGAATGAACTCAAAATCGTCGGACTGCCACTTGCCCGATTCCGCCGCCTTCGGCGCCAACAAAATCAATCGCCCGCGGTCGCAACGGTCCTTCCAGGTCAAGAGCAGGTCGTCGTCGATCTGAGGTTCGCCGGGCGGATGGAGCCAAACGACCAGCGCGTGCGGCCGCCGTGGATCGTAGCTTTCGGGCACATAGCTCAGGGCCTCATTCTTCAACTCCGCAATCTTCAGCGTCGAGCGGCCGGTCGCCGGACGCTGGCCCTCAAACGCGGGAAGTTGGGCTGCGTCCGGCAACTCGGCCGGCACGGCGTCCGGCTCCGCCTGCCAGACAAGATCGAATTTCAGCGTTTGATCGCCGCGATGAATCTCGATAGGCGTCGATTGTCCGATTTCCGCCGCCGCCGCGATCTCGACCAGATCGTCGCGGCGCTTTACCGGCTTGTCCGCGAGCGACGTAATCACGTCGCCCGGCTCCAGCGCGGCTTTCTTGGCCGGGCTATCGGCGTAGACATAACGGACGACGACGCCGTTTTGTTCGGCGTCCTTTCCGCTGCGTTCGGGCAACACGCCCAGGAACGCCCGCTGATAGGGATCGAGATGATCGACCAGCTCGATCTCGCGCACGAGCTTTTCTTCGCCGCGGACGACGGTGATGGAAAGCTTGTCGCCGGCATAATGGCGGTGAACCTCGTCGAGCAACTGCGAGGAGCGCGCGACGGCTCGGTCGTCGATGGCGACGATTTTGTCGCCCGCTTTCAGGCCGGCCTTGTAGGCGGGCGAGTTCGGCCGGGCCGCGGCGATGACCGGCGCGTCGGCATACACGTCGCCGCTTTGCAGGCTGACGCCCACCAGGCCCGGCTTCAGGTCGCCCTCTTTCCAGCGCGGCAGCACGCGATGGATGTGTTCCAGCGGCACGGCAAAGCCGATGCCCGAATCGTACCATTCGACGCCGCCCACCTCGCCGGATTTTTGCGGCGAGAGCGGCGACAGGACGCCCATCACGCGGCCGCGAATATCGACCAGCGGCCCGCCGTAGTTGGTGGGCGAGACCTTGGCGTCGGTCTGGACGGCCCGGCCCGAAAGGCGGTCGACGGCGCTCACGATGCCGACCGAAATGTTGAGCTTGGAAACATCGAACGCCCGGCCGAGGGCGATGGCCCACCAGCCGACTTGAATCTCTTTTTCGGGTGCTGTATCAGGAAGCGGGAGCGGCTGCTCGCGTTCGACCTTGAGCAGCACGAGCATGCGGCTATGGTCGGTGGCGACCAGTTGTGCCGGCAGGCGGGCGCCGTCGGCCAGCGTAACAATGATCGAACTTGGCTTCTGCACGAAGTTGAACGCGCTCGACACGATGTAGCCATCCGCCGACACGATCAGCCCCGTGGCTGGCCCGGTTCCCAATAGCACTTGGCCGACGCGTTCCAGTCCGCCGACGGTTTCGATGCCGACCACGACGGGCGCAACCTTTTCGACGGCGGCCTGAATGGCACGCTGCTCGCGTATCGACAGATCGTCGTCGGCACACAACAGGCCGGACCCGATCAGCAGCATCGCGGCGACGGGGACTGGCAAAGCGTTTTTCATGCGAGTCATGGACGAGTTCAAACGGCCTCCGAATGGTTTGCTCATGCTATTCTAGCAGATTTCCCAGCAGCGGGGCCATGTCGCGGTCGAAGTCGTGTTTCGCCAAGAGAAGCACGGCGATCAGTGGCAGGGCCACCAATAGCAGTCGAATCGCCACAGCCTGCCACGGTTTGCGACCGCGAAGCGGCGGCAACTCCGTGACCCAACACAACAAGGGAGCGAGAAACACGACGATCGCTGGCGTGGCCGAAAGCCGGCCAAAGAAGTGCCCGATGAGCAGCACTCCTGCCAAGGCAATGAGGCCCATGCCGATCAATCCGTGAGCAGCGAAAAGTCGGCTGATGGCGGCCGAAGCGACCGCTGCCCCAGTCACTGCCGCGGCCAGCGGCAAAGCCGCTTCGCCACCGCGGATGTACCCGGCCAGCATCACGGCCAGCCCGCCACAGACGATCGCCTGCGACAAAGCCAGCGGAAGTGAAACGCCCGTGTGGCGCTGGTCGAATAAGAACAACATCGTCCACACGCACGTCAAACCACCGCCGGCAAGCACGAGCCAGATGGCTGCCGGCCATGTCGTTCGCCAAGCATCCGCCGCGCCGCCGAGATAGACGGAACCGTGTAAGAGTACTCTGGCGGTCGCCAGGGCCAGGCCGATCCGCAATAAGCCGGCCAGCCCCGTCGGCAGCCGTGGAAGCACGGCCAGCAATTCCACGACGGTCGCCGCCGGCAAGACGATTGTCAGCAGCCGGTCCAAGGCGTTGGCCGGCGGCCATTGGGGACGAAGATCGAGGACGGCCCACCCGATTGCGGTTCCCAGGCCGACGGCCACGACGCAAGCGGCGTTCATCCAGGCCGGGTTCGCCCACCGCAGCCAGCCGAGCGCCACGACCAAGACCGCACTGGCGCCGGCGGCGGCCAGCGTGGCCAGCAGGCACTCGACCGGGTCGGGCATCGGCTATTTCCGCATTCCTTCGCAGTCGATGTAGATCCGCACCTCGTCGCCGATCAGGCCGATGTTTTTCTTGTCGAAGCCGAAGTCGCTCCGCTTGAGCGACAGTTCCGTGGAGAAGCCGACGCGCTTCGTGCCCATGAAATCGGCCTCTTTGCCGCCCAGCAGCTTGATGGTGACGGGGTTCGTCTTGCCGTGCATGGTGAAGTCGCCCGCCACTTCGTAGCCGCCCTTGATCGGCCTCACGCTGGTGCTCTTGAAGTCGATCGTGGGAAACTGCTTGGTGTCGAAGTAGTCGGGCTGCCGCAGGTGCTCGTCGCGGGCCTTGTTGGCGGTATCCACGCTATCGGCCTTGATCGACAGCTCGAACGACGACTTGGCCGGGTCCAGCTTGTCGATCACGAACTTTCCTTCGGCCTCGTTGAAGCGGCCGTGGATCCAGCTAATGTCGAGGTGTTGGGTTTTGAAGCTGATCGACGAATGGACCATGTCGAAGGCGTACTCATCGGCCGCGGCGGCCGGCTTGACGCCCGTCGAAAGACACAATCCGGCCACGATGCCGATCGTCCAGGTTGAGAAGAATTGACGCACGAGGTCGCTCCTTGGCAAGACGGTTTCAGGGGTTTCAGGGATGAAGCTCAGTGAAGCACGCGAACTGGCATGGTAAGCTCGCGCGGGGCGGGAGTAAAGCGGGTAACCCGGATCCGCTGCAGATGTCCGGTCGGGTTAGCGAATATCCGTAGGGTGGGACCAGCGAGCTTGCGAGCGCCGGCCCACCATCGGCGCTCATGGTGGGCCGGCGCTCGCAAGCTCGCTGGTCCCACCCTACATTGGCTCGCAATGCGAGCAGGTTACCTTCGGCGCGACCTGTTGGCTGAGGTTCATCTGGGCGATGCGTGCGGCACGCCGCGGGCCGCAGTCCGGGCAGTCGAAAAAACGGTCGATGTCCCACAGGTCGGCCAGCACGCGGCCGCGGCCCAGCGAAAGGCCATGCTCCAAGACCTGCTCCAGCGAGCGGATGGTGGGCGGCGAGAAGAGGCCGGCCGCGGCCAATTGTTCCATGATCCCGTTGCCGCCGCGCGTGGGAATGATCGCGCAGCAACCGACGCCGAGAGAGAAGGCGTATTCCAACGACCTGATCGCCCATTCGGCCCCCTCCTTCTCGCTCAAAAACGGAGGTCGCAAGAGAAGGAATGCCCGCACGGCAATCTTGCTGGCCAGCAAGAACTCGGCGGCGCGGGCGAAATCGTCGAGCGTCATGCCTTTGTTCAACCGCGGCAGGACTTCCGGGTGTACCGTCTCCAGTCCCAGCGCGACTTCCAGCTCGCTGCCGCAGGCGTCGCGAAACCGCGGGCACGCATCGCCGCAAAGCTTGGGATGGTTCTCCACGATGACGCGCTCGAACCGGCCGACGCGCCGGACAATGGCCGCGTGATCGTCGGGCGGAACGGCCTGCGAGTCGAAGAAATTGCCGCTGTTGTAAAGCTTGATCTGCCGTGCCGGCGGCAGCCTGGCCAAAGCATAGTCGATCTGCTCTGGAATTGCCCCGGGCGGCGTCGGCCCGTCGATCGTGTTTTTCCACAGGTCGCACATCAAGCAGCGCCAGGGGCATTCGCGGTCCGTGAGAAACACCGTGGCCACATCGACCATGTCGCCTTCCGCCGACGGTTCGCGCTCGACGAAGAAGGCGTAGGGCCGCCGGACATCGACGGCGTTTTTCGGAGGGCGTGCGGCGAGGACCGCGGGGGTCGATAAATCCATCAAATCTCGTGGGCCACGCCGCCAGGACGTGCGAAGCCGCCCGGCGGATATTTGTCTGGCTGGTAGAAATCTTACCGTTGAATGGGCTGTTTCGTCGAGCGCCGTTCCGCGGCGCCGCCTTTGTGACGTTTCCGCGGCCGGCGACGCCCTTGTGGGATTCGGCCGTCGACTCCGCGTCTGCCGTCTGCCATCTACGCTCTTGTGTTGTACTCCCGAACTGGCTTGGGCATCCCGGCGCGCCGGGATAGGCATCGCGCTCCGCCGTGATGGAATCTTCCGGCCCCGGACCGCGATCGCTCGTCTCTGATCATGCACGGCAACTGGCTTGCGCGGCTCTCGCCACTGCCCGATTCCCTCATCCCTCAACAAAGAGGGAGCCAATGTCCATGTCGGCTTCAGGCCGCAATGGGCCGGCGAGTTAAAGGCAGCGATCGAGAAGTGTCTGCAGACGGAAAAACCGTAGGGCGGGACGCCGTTACCGCGGAACGTCGTACTCTTCCAGCTTGCGGTAGAGCGTGGCACGGCCGATGCCCAACAGCCGGGCGGCTTCGGGCACGCTGCCGCCGGCGCGAGACAACGCCTCGACGATCAGCTTCCGCTCCCAATGGTCCATCCGCAGCGAATCGAGGGATCCCTGAGTCGCGTCGCGCAGTCCCAGGTCGCTGGCCTCGATGCGCTCGCCGCCCGCCAACACCACCGCGCTGTCGATCACGTTGCGCAACTGCCGCACGTTGCCCGGCCAGGGCGCGGTGAGCAGCTTGTTGCGCGCTTCGGGCGCCAGCTCCAGCCCCGGCCGGCCGTGCTGCTTGCGGAAATGGTCGAGAAAAAAGTCGATCAGCATCGCCACGTCGCCCTCTCGCTCGCGCAGCGGCGGCACCATCAGCTCGAAGACGCTCAGACGATAATAGAGGTCTTCGCGAAACTTCTTCTCGGCCACGTAAGCCAGCAGGTCGCGGTTGGTGGCCGCGATCACCCGCACGTCGACCTGCACTTCGGTCGTCGCGCCCACGGGCAAGAAGGGATGCCCTTCCAGGATGCGGAGCAGCTTCGATTGGCCGTGCAGCGTCATCTCGCCGATCTCGTCGAGGAACAGCGTGCCCAGGTCGGCCTGCTGAAAGAGGCCCACGTGATCGCGCTCGGCGCCGGTGAACGAGCCGGCCTTGTGGCCGAAAAGCTGGCTCTCCATCAATTCGCCCGGAATCGCCGCGCAGTTGATGGAGAGCATCGGCCGGTCAGCCCGCGGACTGATGCGGTGCAGCGCTCGGGCCACCAGCTCTTTGCCCGTACCGCTTTCGCCGCGGATGAGCACGCAGCCGGTGGCCCGGCTCATGCGGGCCATCTTGTCTTTCAGTTCGCGAATAGCTTGGCTTTCGCCGATGATCTCGTCGTAGCCGGCGGTCTTGTCCTTCAGCCGCGCCAGGTCGGTCTCCAGGCTTTCTTCTTTGCGTGCCCGGACCAACGCCACGGTAGTGATGTTCGCCACCGAGATGGCAAAGTCGAAGTGCGACTGGCGGAAGCGGCCTTGTTCCAGGTAGACGTGGATGGCGCCCAGGGCGCCCCGCTTGGAGAGCAGCGGAACGCAGATGGCGTCGGCATAGTGCTGCAAGGCGTCATTGGCGCCGTCGGCATGCTGGTTGGCAATCCACACGGCGTGCCCCTCGTCGCACACCAGCCGCGTGAGCGATTCGCTGAGCGTCACTGGGGCGGCCGAAGTTTCGGGCACCACCAGCTTCGGTTTCAGCTTTCCGTCGTCGCTGATCCAGAGGAAGCCGGCCACCGAAGCCTCGGTGCGTTCGCGCAGCAGGTCGAGCGAAACTCGCATCAGCTCGTTGGGATCGCTGCAACCGAGCAGGCGGATGCAGAGCTGATAGAGCAGGAGCAGCTCTTTCGACTGCTCCGAATCGCGGATGGCGGCGATGGAGAGCGGTTGGCCGTCGGCCACGCCGATGCGCGTGTCTTTGATGAGCGTCTGGGTGAGGTTGAGATCGCTCATCCGCCCGACGGTGGGCGGCTGTTCGCTCTGGTGGAACAGAAACTCCGTGGCGCCGACCCGCAGCCGATGACCGTCGCCGAGCGTCGCCTCCTCGACTTTCTGGCCGTTCACAAAAGTGCCGTTGCGGCTTTGGGCGTCGCGGACCAGCCAGGCGCCGTTTTCGAAAGAAACCACCGCGTGTACCCGCGAGCAAAGAGCATCGCCGAGCATCAACGTACACTCGGCCCCGCGACCGATGCGGGTTTGCTTGGTGTGGTCGAGCATGACGCTGCTTCCAGCGCGCTGACCAGCCGTGATAGTGAGATATGCGAACAAAGGGTGCGGGAAAAGGGAAATGGGCCTGCTGACGGTGCCGACGGTTCTATTATAACCAAAAGCCCGTAGGGTGGGAGCGTGGGAGCGAAGGAGCGAAGGAGCGTGGGAGCGAAACGGAGAGGGGAGTAAACGACGTCGCCCTTGGTGGGCCGGCGCTCGCAAACTCGCTGGTCCCATGGCATGCGCAAAATCGGGGGCAAGGAGGCGATCCGATGATGCGAGTTTTGTTCCGAATTGGGATTGTGTTTGCCACCAGCTTTAGCTGGTGGTCTGCGGCTGCCCACCCTTTTCCTTTGAGCCGGCTTCAGCCGGGCTTCCTGGACCGTCGCACCATTCGGTATCGCGGGCGAGCGTTGAAGCCACGGTCGAGAAGCCCGGCTAAAGCCGGCTACCGAAGTCGGACCCCGTCCCGCAAACCACCAGCTAAAGCTGGTGGCAGAGCATCGAAGCCGGCTGAAGCCGGCTGAAGCCGGCTCATGGATCTGCGCCAGTTTCGCGCGATGTCGCATCTCGGAACAAAAACAGATCGCAACGTCATCGTCGGAAATCCTTCGTTTGCGCAGGCCAGTCCCACCCTACCTTGTAACGGAAGCCGTCGGCGCCGGGGCATCGCTTGGCCGCATGGCGTGTTCTCAAATCCGGATCGCGCGCGGCCAAGCTCTGCCCCAGCCACCGCCTGCGTCATGCACCCTTTACTTGGCGCGGCGGGCCGGTTGTAATCGGGCCATGAGCGATGCCGAGCAATACGATCCTTATGCCCTGCCGCCCGACGCGCTGCGCGAGCCGCCCCATAGCCTGTGGACCGCCCTGAAGCAGATCGGCCCCGGCATCATCCTGGCAGGCAGCATCATCGGCACCGGCGAGTTGCTGCAAACCACGAAGATGGGCGCCGAACACGGCTTTCAGTTTCTGTGGTTGATCCTGTTCAGTTGCGTGGCCAAGGTGTTCATCCAGGTCGAGTTGGGGCGATATGCTTTGTCGTCCGGCAAGCCGACGCTCTCCGCGCTCGACGAGCTTCCCGGTCCGCGGCTGGGCGCCCATTGGCTCGTGTGGTGGTGGTTCTTCATGCTGCTGGCCACGGTGTTTCAGCTTGGTGCGATGGTGGGCGGCGTCGGTCAGGCCATGCATCTGCTCTGGCCGCAGAGCACCCAGGCCTTGGTCGAATGGCTTCAGCCGGTTGCTCCCTACCTGGCCCGCAAGTGCGGCGAGCATGCGGCTTATCCGTGGGCCGTGCCGACGGCACTGGTCGCCATCGGATTGTTGCTCAGCGGCGGCTACAAACGTATTGAAATCATCACCACCGTGCTGGTCGTGGCGGTGACCGGCGTGACGGTGGCCTGCGTGCTGGCACTTCCCTTCACCGGCTACCCGGTGCCTTGGAAGGAGGTGGGCCGGGGACTGGCGGTGTCGCTGCCCGCCGGGGGCAAAGGCGTGGCCATTGCCTTTTCGGTGTTCGGCATCACGGGCGTCGGCGCGTCGGAGTTGTTCGCCTATCCCTATTGGTGCCTGGAGAAGGGATACGGCCGATACACGGGAGTCCGGCAGGACAACGAGGCCTGGGCGCACCGCGCGCGGGGGTGGATGCGGGTGCTGTCGCTCGATGCCTGGGTGAGCATGGCGGTGTTCACCGTGGCGACGGTGGCGTTCTATTTCATGGGCGCCGGCGTGCTGCACCGGCTGGGCATGATCCCGGAAAAGGACCACATGATGGAGCAGCTTGCCCAGATGTACGTTCAAGCGTTCGGGCATCCTTGGACCAAGACACTGTTCTTGATCGGCGGCAGCGTGGTGCTGTTCAAGACGCTGTACGTCGCCACCGCCGGCAATAGCCGCCTTTCGGCCGACTTTCTCCGCCTGGCGAAGATTGCCCGTCATCCCGACGCCGCGGCCCGCGGCCGCTGGGTGAACCGCTTTTGCGTGTTCTATCCGCTCTTGGCTTTGTGCTTGTTTCTGCTGTTCGGCGATCCGGCCTTCATGGTGCTGTTGGGCGGTTTCGCCCAGGCGGCGACGTTGCCCGTGATTTCCGGGGCCGCGCTTTACTTGCGGTTTCGGCGGACCGACCGCCGGTTGGCGCCCTCGCGTTTCACCGACGTCTGCGTGTGGCTGGCGTTTCTTTTGATCGCGGCGGCGGCGATGTACGCGGTGCCGACGAGCGTCCGGGGCATTTGGACCGCACTGTGGAGTATGCTGTGGTAGGCCGCTTTCTTTCTTCGCCGAGTCGATTGCGTTGGATACAATGATTGTGGACCGCTCGTTAATTTGGGCACGGAGAATCATTATGCCGTTCATGAAAGACCAGGCGTTTACCGGCGAGGGGCAGCAATTCTTGGGCAGGTACCATTCAACCTTCCGCAGCGAAGGCGGACAGGTGGTTGCTCATTTATTCGAGCGGCAAGGTTGGCTAGTGGCCTACATCTACTTTGCGCCGGGCTGGGATGCGACAACGGCGACCGACCGATACTGGAGTGAATTGACGCGATATGCCACGGAGCAGGGCTTTGCCGGTAAACTAAAGACAATTCTCTCCGATTGAGCGCGCCGATGCCCGAAGTGCGCGTGGCCGTTCGCCTCCCCTATCTGCTGCTCTTGCCCGATGGCGAGTATGCAACGCCCGCGGTTGGCGGAAGCATCCGCCTGCGCGAGCAAAGCGAGCTGCATCAAGCTAACGAACCAGAAGAGCTACGAACGGAGGTATCGGCGCTCTTCGTCTGCGGATCGGAACAAGAGGATGCGGTGAAACAGATTCGCGCGGTGCAAGCCGAGCGACTGCTGCGGCAAACGAATCACTTGCTCCGCTGGTATCGTGCGGTCAGCCGGCAACCGCGGGTCGCCGAACTGAGCCGCGCACAAGCAAGCCGGTTTTGTTTCACCGTAGAAGAGACCGGTGAGCTTTGGAGCGAACCGCTCGAGTATGGCGCCACGCCCGAGCCCTTGCCCGCGGAGATTGCCGAAATCCAGCAGTCGATCCGCGAGGGACTGGCCAGCGCCGCCGAGCCGTCTGTGGCCTCGCTGAGCATGCTCGACGCGGAGTACGCGATCAAAACCGGCCGTTTCCGCGAGGCGATCCTGTTTTGCTGGAGCGCGATCGATGCCACGTTCAGCAGGAAGTACGAAGCCCTTGTCGACGACGCCTTGGCGGAGAATGGGACGATGCGCGCAGGTTTTTTCGCGGTCACGCCGATATTCCAATGCGCCACCGCATGAGCGCCGTGATGCATCTCGTCGCCAACCGGTCGTTCTATCGCGAAGCGGGTTTGTGGGACGACCTTTCGCGCAGCTACGACCACCGGAACGGAATTATCCATAACGGCGCAAGTGCCACGGAGGCGGATGCGGAATTGGCACTATCGGTTGCCAAGCGGGTGGTGGCGATTATGGAGGCATGCTAAGCCAATGCCAGCAAATCTTGTTGCCTCGGGAAACACGTACAATCCGAGCCTGATCGTGCTGCGCGATAAAGGCTACGAACTGTGGCTGGAAAAAGCGGAGAACGGATCGCTTTGGTGCGCGAGAAAAAACGGTCATAGCTTCCTGGCTTATTCCGGACCGGAGTTGCTTGGGGTCGTCACGCTTTGGGAATGCCTGGGCGACCACTGGAACCAGCAAACCCCCGACGTGCTGGGCGAACTGTTCGAGAAGAGGGACGATTGATCGCTGCACTTCGCGTCGCTTGCCGATTTGCCGCTTGATTTCACCGCCAGGATTCGCCAAAATCCGGTCTTTAGTCCAGCAGGCCGAGAGAGCGATGGTTTTCGATCAGATCGAATCACTCAAGCAGCAATACACTGACAAGTACGTGGTCGTCGATGATTCGCGGCCGGAACTGGCCCGCTTTCGCGGCCTGGCCGGGCGGATCAAGACCGTCAACATGAGCGGCCGAGCGTTGGTCGAGTTCGACGCTTACAACAACGTCGGCTGGTACGACATCGGTCTCGATTTTCTCAAGGTGGTCGACGAGCCGCCTGCCAAGCCCGCCGAGGCGCATGCCAAACCGGCCAAGGCGGCGCCGGCCAAGAAAGCCGAGCCAGGCCCCAAGGCAGCGGCCGGCGAAAAGAAACTCTCGCCGTTGGAAATGGCCCGTGCCCAAGGCGCCGCCAAAAAGCCGGGCGAGGCGCCCAAGAAATCGACCAGCGACATCCTGGCGGCCGCTCGCGCCGGCAAGTCGCCCACTCCGGCGAAGGCAGCCCCGGCTGCGAAGGCCGAGGCTGCTCCGGCCGCTCCGGACGGCGAAAAGAAGAAGCTGAGCACCTCGGAGATTATCGCGGCCGCCCGTGCCAAGGCCGGTGCGGGCGCTGCTCCCGTAGCCAAGGCCCCCGAAGCGGCACCGCCCGCGCCCGCCGCAAGCCAGCCGACGACGGCCGAAATCCTGGCGGCGGCGCGCCGCAAGGTGGCGCCGGCTGAGAACGCCGCGCCCGTCGAAGCGCCCGTTGCTGAATCGCCGGCCGAGGAAGCCTCGGCCGCTACCGTCGCAGTCGAGAAGCCTGCCAAGGCTATTCCGGCGGGGGACCGCCCCACAACGACAGCCGAAAAAATCGCCTGGTGTCGCCAGCACGACGCGAAATAGACAGCACGCCTCACGCCAACAACTCAGGCACCACATCGCCGGCCGGGACGACGCGATGCGGCCGCTGAAGCTGATCGTAAATCTCGTGCTGGTTGGGAACGCCCAACGCGTGGTAAATGGTCGACAGAATGTCGCCCGGCACCAGCGGATTGCTGGCCGGATAGGCGCCGGTGCCGTCGCTCGAACCGAATACGAGTCCGGCTTTGAAACCGCCTCCGAACAACATCAAGCTGTAGCAATAGTTCCAGTGATCGCGGCCGCCGTTGTTGCCGTTGATCCGCGGAGTGCGGCCGAAGTCGCCGAACACCGCCACGATGGTCCGCTCGAGCAGGCCGCGATCGACGAGATCGTTGACCAAGCTGCTGCACGCCGCATCGAGCTGCGGCAGAAGCGTCGTCTTGAGGTTCTGGAAATTACTGCCGTGCGTATCCCAGGTGGCATTGGCGTTCGGTGCCCAGGAGATCGTCACCAGCCGCGTGCCGCGCTCGATCAGCCGCCGGGCCAGCAGCACGCTCTGGCCGTAGACATTGCGTCCATAGCGGTCACGGTCGGCGTCGGTTTCCTCGGCCAACCGGAACGCCCGCTGCGTTTCATCGGAGGTGAGCAGATTCAGCGCGACGCCTTGCGCCGCGGTCATCTCCGCGGCGGCCGATCGACCCGCGCTCGATGCCAAGCGGGCGCCGAGCGTGCTGAACAGTTGCCTCCGGCCATCGAGCCGCCCCGCAGAGACCTCCTCGCGCAGCGTCAGCTCGGGCACTTTGAAGTTGGGTGAATTGGGGTCTTCGAGGACGAACAGCGGATCGCAACTGCGGCCCATGAACCCGCCGAAGAAGCCGGGTTGCGGAGGATTGCCGGCGCCTTCCTGAGTGATGTACGGCATGTGGACGTGCGAAAGCACGTTGGGGGGCGTGGGCCGCAGTTTCGACAGTACGGCTCCCATGCAGGGATGATCGGTCGGCGAAGCCAGCCCGCCGCGCTCGCCGCGGTCCAGCCCGGTGAGCGCCGTATAGACCGCGGCGCCGTGCGAATTGTTGACGCTGTGGTGCATCGACCGCACGACGGTGGCCCGGTGCATCCACCGGGCCACCTTCGGCAGGTGCTCGCTCATCTGGTAGCCCGGCAGCGAGGTGGAAATGGGCTTGAATTCGCCCCGAATGCCTTCCGGCGCATCGGGCTTCATGTCCCATATATCGAGATGGCTGGGACCGCCATCGAGAAACAGCAGGATGCAGTTGTCGGCGGTCGGGCGAATGCCGTAGCGGGCGGCCGATTCGGCGGCCAACAAATCGGGCAAGGACAAACCGCAGCCCGCGGCGCCGAGCGCGCCCCAGTGCAACCACCGCCGACGCGACCAGCGGCGCACAACGATGTTGTCGTCTTGATGGCCCACGCAATACTCCTCTGAAGCCCTGGAATGCCCGGCCTTGATTGTACCCGCTACAAAAACCTTTCCAGCAGCCGGCGGCCGGCCGTATCGAGCTGGCGAAGGTCGCGAATCAGGTAACGCATGCGATGGCTGTCGGTGATCGTCGCCTGATGACGGCCCAAGCGACGGACGTTCTCCTCGCTCTCGACGACAAAGGTCGTCGTTCCGCGGTCGGTTTCCACCGTCCACTCCGTGGGCGACAGGCCCGACGAGATGCGCACGATCCGCTGGATCTCCGGAATGAAATCGCGGCGTGCCAGGTCAGACTCGATCAGCTCTCGTTCGTCGGCCGGCAGCTTCGTCAGGTCTTCACAGCAGGCCAGTTCGGCGCCGCGGCTGTCACAGATCGAGATGTGTCGGGTCGGATCAGTAATGGGAAAGGCCCGCACCGGAACCACGTTTTCGTGACGCCGTCCGTCGGCATCGGTGAAGATAAGTTGCCCCCACGCGTCCTGAGTCAGGCCGGTGGTGAGCACGGGCGGAGCGTCGAGGGGAAGGTCTTCGTTCATGATTTTGGATTGCGGATTTTGGATTTTGGATTGGAATGGCGAACAATCCAAAATCGAAAATCCAAAATGGCTACAGTTCTCCGGCCAGTTCCAATTGTGCCCGGTGCAAACGTGCATAGGCGCCTTGTTGTTCCAACAAATCGTCGTGCTGGCCGATCTCCACGATCTTGCCGTGTTCGAGCACCACGATGCGGTCGGCGCGGCGCAGCGTGCTCAGCCGGTGGGCAATGGCGATCGTCGTGCGGCCGCGAATCAAGTTGTCGAGCGCCAACTGGATCTCGCGCTCGGTCTCGGTGTCGACCGACGAGGTGGCTTCGTCGAGGATCAGGATGCGCGGGTCGATCAACAGCGCCCTGGCGATCGAGATCCGCTGGCGCTCGCCGCCCGACAGCTTTTGCCCGCGCTCGCCGACAATCGAGTCATAGCCGTCGGGCAGGCGCAAGATGAACTCGTGGGCCCGCGCGGCACGCGCCGCCGCGATCATTTCGTCGAGACCCACGTCCGGCCGGCCATAGGCGATGTTCTCGGCGATCGTGCCATAGAAGAGAAACGGCTCTTGCAACACCAGCCCGATGTTGCGGCGGTACTCTTCCAAAGCGAACCGGCGCACGTCGTGGCCGTCGATCAGCACGGCTCCTTCGTTGACGTCGTAGAAGCGGCAGACGAGATTGACCAGCGTGCTTTTGCCCGATCCGCTGGGGCCGACCAGGCCGATCATTTCGCCGGGACGGATGGTCAGATTCACGTCGTCGAGCACCGGCCGGTTGCCATACCGAAAACCGACGTGCCGCAGCTCGATCTCGCCGTCGAGCCTGCCTGGGCTGACGGGGTTTTCCGGCTCGCGCACGCTGGGCGCCTGGTCGAGAATCTCGAAGATGCGCTGCGAGCTGGCGGCGGCGCGTTGCACGGCGGCCACCATGCGGCTCATCGAATCGAGCCGCGCATAAAAGCGGGCCATATACGCGGTGAATCCCATCAACACGCCGACGGTGATCTGGTGACGAAAGATCATCCAAGCGCCGAAGGCCCAAATCACCAGCAGGCCGACCTCGGTCGACAAGGTGACCGCCGGGCCAAAGGACGACCAGACGCGATTCACGCGGTCGTTGGCGGCCAATACCTGGTCGTTGCTCTGCCGAAAGCGCTCGATCTCGCGCTGCTCCTGCGCAAATGCCTTCACCACGCGAATGCCGGGAATCGTATCGGCCAGCACACTCGTCATATCGCCCCACACGCGGCCGGCTTCCAGAAAGCCCTTACGCAGCCGCTCGCGCACGTGCAAAATCATCCAGCCCAGCAACGGGAACGGCAGGAGTGTGACGAGGGCCAACCAGGGGTTGATCCAGAACAAGATTGACGCGGTCATGGTCATCATGACCAGGTCGGTGCCGAAGTCGAGCAGGTTGAGTGAGAGAAAGTCGCAAATGCGCTCCGTGTCGGTACTGACGCGGGCCATCAAGTCGCCGGTCCGCTGCCCGCCGAAGTATTCCAGCGAGAGGCGTTGGAGATGGCCGTAGGTGTGGGTGCGCAAGTCGGCGCTGATCCGCTCAAAGACCCAGGCCAGCACATAGGTGCGCCCCCAGTTAAAAGCCCAAGCCAGAATGGCGGCTAGAAAAAGTCCGGCCAGGTACCATCGAACCAGGCTGAACGAAATGTCTGCGCCGGCTTCGAACGGTTTCAGCACCTTATCGACCAGGGGGATGATGAGATAGGGCGGGAGCTGTCCCGCCGCCGTGCCGACGAGCATCAACAAGAAGCCGAGGGCGACAGTCCGCGCGTGCGGACGAGCGAAGCGGACTAACCGCAGCAGCGAGCGGGTCGGTCGGGCCAACTTGCCCGCGGCGCAAATCGGACAATCGATCGATTCCGCCGGCAACTCCGCGCCACAATCGGGGCAGCAGGTTTTCGGTTGTTCGTCGCCGAGCCGGGCGTCGCCTGGGCGCGTCAGCCCACTGCGTCGAAAGGCGGCAAACTGCTGCACGAGCCGGTCGGCGTTCGACGAGCGGCCGATGGTGTAATGCCAATGGGCCAAACGCCTTCCGGTGGCCAACAGTTCCAGCGTGCCGACGCCCGCCTCGGCCGCGGCCCCCAGTTCAGTGACACTATCGAGAGGCCACGACCGCCACAGACCCTCGTCGGCACCCGCCTCGACGCTCACCGGCGCTTGAGCGGTCAACACTCGGTGGTCGGTGACGAGCACGAGACCTTCGGCATACCGCAAACGGGTGTCCAGGTCGGGCTCGAACCACGCCAGCACAGTTTCGCCCGAATCGAGCTGCCGGCGGACTTCCCGCTGCCAGTGCTTGGGCAATTGGCTGAGCGTGTCGGTTCTTCCGGGCAAAAGCGTTGTCTCCCAAGAAATTGCGTAAAAACGACCGAGGCGAGCTTGTGCGGTTTCGCGAACGAGCGGCTTGCCATTTGCAGTAGGAGGGCGGGCCAAGCCTGGGGCAATTCTATACCGTTTGCGCTCGGTTGGCATCCCGTTAGGAATCGAGAAAAAAAATCCCGGTCGGCCGGGTAACGAATTGGCCGCGAGCGGCATCTCATGTATGATAGGTGCCGCCACACTGCGTCAAGGATCTTGAGCTCGAGCTTGATCGACACTTCAGCAACCGGCCCACGCGGGGCCGGCGTTCTTCTTTGCTGGTGCTCGATGGACCGCCCTTCAGGCTTCGAGGAGAGTTGCAAGGAAGCGTTCTCACGTCTTAACGCGGAACGGCACGGAGTCCGTTCCCTACAGAAGCGGCGTCTTGCTCTGAGAGCGCGGATGGCAATGCACCGCCTGTATTTCCGGTCCCACCGGTATGCACGGTCATTCGCATGAGGAGGGTCATGCCGGCCCGGTTGGCCACCGATGATTTGCCTTAAATGGATTCTCGGTCCACTTCGCCGGTAGAAGTAGTCGCGTCAGCGCCGTAGCCGCTCGAGAAGGGTAGCAACTCCCAGGATTTTGAGTCATCATCAAACTGCGGTGGCGTCTGCCGCGTAAACCGAGACAGGTCTCTCGCCCGCGAGGAACAGCGAGCGATAAGTTCTTTATCAGCCATCGGGCAAACCCTGAGTGAAGAGGCATGGAAATTCAGAAAATTTTGGTGTTACGTGGTCCGAACGTCTGGGCGAACTTTCCGGTGCTGGAAGCCTGGGTCGATCTCGGTGAGCTAAAAGACTCTCCCTCGAACGAGTTGCCCGGCTTCAATGAGCGGCTGATGAGTTGGCTGCCATCGATGATCGAGCATCGTTGCGGCATTGGAGAGCGGGGAGGCTTTTTCCAACGGCTGCGCACCGGAACCTATCAGGGCCATATTCTGGAGCACGTGACGCTGGAGCTGCAAAGCCTGGCGGGTTCTCCCGTCGGTTTTGGCCGTGCCCGCGAAACTTCGGTCGAAGGCGTCTACAAAGTGGTCGTCGAGTACGAAGAAGAGGTCTTTGCCCAGGCTGCCATGAAAACGGCCTTCGAGCTTTTGCAGGCGGCGGTGCATGACCGTGCGTTCGACGTGAAGGCCGAGATTGCCCGGTTGAGCGACCTGAACCAACAGCTTCGGCTGGGGCCAAGCACACGTGCCATCGCCGACGCCGCCAAGGCCCGCGGCATTCCGGCACGCCGGCTGAACGACGGCAACCTGGTGCAGCTTGGCTATGGCAAACGGCAGCGACGGATCTGGGCCGCCGAGACCGACCGCACCGGGGCCATCGCCGAAGAGATCGCCCAGGACAAAGACCTCACGCGGATGCTGCTCCGCACCGTCGGCGTGCCTGTCCCCGAAGGGCGACCGGTGGCCAATGCCGACGACGCTTGGGTGGCCGCGCAGGAGATCGGCACCCCGGTGGTCGTCAAGCCGCAGTTCGGCAATCAGGGCAAGAACGTGGCCACCTTTCTGACAACCAAAGAACAAGTCATTGCCGCCTTCAACACGGCCTCGGAAGGCGGCTATTCGGTCGTCTGCGAAAAGTTCATCACCGGCGCCGACTACCGGTTACTGATCGTCGGCGACCAACTCGTGGCGGCTGCTCGACGCGAACCGGCCCAGGTCATCGGCGACGGTGTTCACACGGTGGCGGAGCTGGTGGATCACGTGAACGCCGATCCGCGCCGCGGCAACGACCACGCCACGCCGCTCAGCAAGATTCGACTCGATCCGGTGGCCATGGGCGTGCTGGCCGAACAGGGACTGTCGCCCTCGGCCGTTCCGCCCGCCGGCACGCGCGTGCTCATCCGCCGCAACGGCAACCTGAGCACCGGGGGGACCGCCGCCGACGTCACCGAACTGGTACACCCGGAAGTTGCCGCTCGCGCCATCGAGGCGGCCACGACGATCGGACTCGACATCGCCGGCGTCGACGTGCTGGCCACCGACATCAGCCGGCCGCTCGAAGAACAGGGCGGCGCGATCGTCGAAGTCAACGCCGGGCCGGGCCTGCGGATGCACATCGAACCTTCGAGTGGACAGCCGCGTCCGGTGGGCGCGGCCGTCATCTCGAACATGTTTGCGCCCAACGAAACGGCCCGCATTCCGATCGTCTCGGTGACGGGCACCAACGGCAAGACCACCACCACTCGGTTCATCGCTCATCTCCTGCGGTCGCAAGGCATGACCGTCGGCCTGACCTGCACCGACGGCATTTACATCAACGATCGCCGCATCGACCGGGGCGATTGCTCCGGGCCGAAGAGCGCCCGCGCGGTGCTCTTCAATCCGCAGGTTGAGGCGGCCGTGTTCGAATGCGCCCGTGGCGGCATTCTCCGCGAAGGGCTCGGTTTCGATTTTTGCGACGTGGCTGTGGTGACGAATATCGCGGGCGGTGACCATTTGGGCGTGGGAGGCGTTGATACGCTCGAGCAGCTCGTCCGCGTCAAGCGGTGCGTGGTCGAAGCCGTCGCTGCCACGGGCTATGCCGTGCTCAAAGCCGACGATCCTTTGGTGGCCGGCATGGCCGAGAAATGTCCGGGCAAAGTGATCTATTTCGCCCAGAACGAGCACGATGCGGTGATTGCGGCGCACCGCGTGACGGGCGGCCGTGCGGTCTTTGTTCGCGGCAGTGAGATTGTGGCGGCCGAAGGCCTGGAAGAATCGGTGATTACCACGCTCCCGCTGGTGCCGCTGACGCACCGCGGCCGAATCGGCTTCCAGGTCGAAAACGCCCTGGCCACCGCCGCCGCCGGCTGGGCCCTCGGTCTGCCCCTCGACAAGCTGGCTGCGGCCATGGCGTCGTTCTCGGCGAACCTGGAGCAGTCGCCCGGCCGCTTCAACCTGCTCGAAATCGGCGACACGACCGTGATCGTCGACTACGGACACAACGTTTCGGCGTTGCAGGCGCTGGCCGACGTGGTGGAGCAGTTCCCGCACGGCCATCGCTCGATCGTCTACACCGCGGCCGGCGACCGCCGCGATTGCGACCTGATCGAGCAAGGCGAGCTGCTGGGCAAGACGTTCGATCGCGTCGTGCTCTACGAAGACCACTACCGCCGCGGACGCACCGAAGGGGAAATCATCGGTCTCTTCCGCCGAGGCATGGCCAACACCACGCGAGCTCGAGACGTGCTGGAGATTCAGGGCGCCGTTTCGGCCGTCGAAGCCGCGCTGCGCGTGTCGCAGCCGGGCGAGCTGCTGGTGATCCAGGCCGACGAAGTCGATGAGACGGTCGACTTTGTGAAAGAGTATCTTTCGCGTCGGGTGCCTGGCCGCGAGATCGACCTGAACGAAGCCCTCGCCGCGGCCGTGCCGCCCGCGCCAACCGGGCCTCAGCCCGTGATCCTGCCGCACCGCGCCGAGCCGCAGTTGGTCACCGGTTGACATCCCATGTTCCCCGCCGCCGCGATCGAAACCCGGCAACTCGTGCATCGCTATGGCCGGCGAACCGCGCTGGCGGGGCTCGACCTGCGCGTCGAGCCGGGCGAAATCTTCACCCTGCTCGGTCCCAACGGCGGCGGCAAGACGACGCTCTTCCGATTGCTATCGACGCTCATCCCCATCCAACAAGGCTCGGCCGCCGTGCTTGGTTATGACGTGGCCAAGCAGACCGCCGACGTGCGGCTGCGCATCGGCGTGGTCTTTCAATCGCCCAGCCTCGATAAAAAGCTGACCGTCGCCGAGAACCTGCACCACCAAGGCCATCTCTACGGCATGTCGGGCACCACCCTGCGGCATCGGGCGGACGAAATGCTTGCCCGGCTGGGACTGACGGACCGTCGCCGCGATCTGGTCGAGACGCTCTCCGGCGGCCTGCGGCGGCGCGTCGAGCTGGCCAAAGGAATGTTGCACCGTCCGCGGCTCGTGTTGCTGGACGAGCCGAGCACGGGACTCGATCCCGCCGCGCGGAGCGATCTGTGGGACTACTTGCGGCAGATTCGCGGCCACGAGGGCGTCACCGTCGTGCTCACCACGCACCTCTTGGAAGAGGCCGACAAGGCCGACCGCCTGGCCATCCTGAACGCCGGCTCGCTGGTGGCGCTCGATACGCCCGAACGGCTGCGGGAGAGCGTCGGCGGCGACACGCTGACGATCGAAACGGACGACGCCGCGTCGCTGGCCGTCTCGATCGCCGAGCGGTTCGAGTTGTCGCCGCACGAAGTCGACGGCAGCGTTCGTTTGGAGATGCCGGAGGCCGCCCAGTGGGTGCCGCGTTTGATCGAGGCCTTGCCCGGCCGCATCCACTCGATCACGCTCGGCAAACCGACGCTGGAAGACGTGTTCATTGCCCGTACCGGCCATAAGTTTTGGAGCGACGCCGATGATACTTCGCGCGGGCGGCAATGAGACGTCTTCGCTGGCTGGGGCGGAAGCTGGGCCGAAATCGAACCGGTCGAGGTAGAGTCGAGCAGTGGCGCGGTGGTTTAGGTGCGGCCTATCGGTTGCCGGCCCTTTCGTCTGCCGGACCAACCTCAATTCTTCATAGAGGTATTCGTCGGGGTAGCGAGAAGTTCCCCGACCCGGCACTTTATGCTTCTTGCACAACCGCTGGGGCTTCCCAGGTTGCGTTGGTATTCTTTGTAAACATGCCGTCCGCCTCTCATCCGGTGGAACTGCGGAGCCAAATCGCTCGTGCCTCTTGCCTACAATCATCGAGCTGCGCATCGATCCCGAGCTTCAGACCCGGCTGGACGAGCTCGCAGAAAAGGCCAACCAGGGAAGTCTATCACCCGACGAGCGCAAAGAGTATGAAGGCTACATCGAGGAGCTTGACATCATCGCGACCCGCGTCGTGATGATTGGTCGCAGCATTTCGCGCTTCGAGGCGCGCACCTTGTCGGGCTCACGCCTACCGGCCGAGCCACCGTTCAGTTGCTCCAGTTCAATACGCAGCGCCGCTTGGAATTGCGCGAAGCTTTGATCGCCGAGGGCGAGTTTTGAATGGCGCTGTCTTCGTCTGCCACCAGATTTATCTGCTGGTTGACGGCTAACAGCCCCCATCATTCGTCAGCCGGCTTCGGCCGGGCTTCCGTGTTGGCTTTAGCCCTGTGCGTCGCGGCGGCGGCAAGCACGACGCGGCAACCGAGGGAGGCGAAAAGGGCGGCGCGGGGCCGTTCGTCTCTGGCGTCCAATCACCGCTCCACCGGCACAAGGCCGTCAATGGTGGCGACTTCGGGAACCACACTTCTTCCAACGGCCGCCGGCCGTCCGTAGCCCGGAACGGGCGTCATTCGGTAGCCCAGGGTGCAGCGCAGCGGAACCCTGGGTTACCGGGCCGCAAAAACCTCGTCAGCCGCAACGCGGCGAAACTCCCCCCATTCCCGTCACGCCGACAAGCACGAAGCCGGCGCGCCGCGCCCGCCGCGTCTTCCCCGCCACGACCCGAGCCTGCCTCGGTCGAGATCCAACGATGAATGTCAAGTGCGTCGGGCGTGATGACGCCCCGTTTTTTTAACTCATGGTGCGGCTCCTAAAGGATGGTGGGGCGTCGAGTGGTTCGGGCGAACGGGTTCCTTAACGGGTTCCTCTTCTCTGTTCTGGGAGAGTTGTGGGCGGCACGCACGGCACGGAAACCGACGTCGGCGAAAAGGGCGGTGGCGGCCATTTGTCTCTGGCGTCCAATCACCGCTCCACCGGCACAAGGCCGGAATGGTGGCGGGGCGAAGCAGCCCCGTTTGGCCGTGCGAGGATTCGCCACGACGCGGCGCGGTTCCGCCGCGTCGCCACGGCGACGACCGCGAAGCGGGCGCGCCGCGTCCGCCGCGTCGCGGCGCTGGCGGACGCCCGTGGCGCGCACCGTCGCCGGAGGAAGGGAGGTCGCGGCTTCCTCTCTGGCGGTCAATCACAGCACCACCGGCATAAAGCCGGATGGTGGCTTGCGGCGCGTGAGCTAAACCACGTCCGGCGAAAGGATCAAAGGGCCGCGACAGGCCGCCGCAGCGCAAACGTGATCGACAACCGGCTGCGGTTTGGAAGCCTGTTGAAAAAGGGGGCCTGGGGCCGAGCTGCTGGACTCCATGCCGCGAATCAAGCATGTTGCGAGGTGCCTGTCCCCCTTTTCAATAGGCTGTTCTAGGCCGCGCCACGTCGGGCGAAACCGAGAAGCTGACGCTCATTGCCGTAGCCTCCCGCTCGTGGGAAAAGGCAGCCGACGGCATTATTCCGCGTCGGCTGCGGCAGCAACGAAAGCCGCATGTCGCTGGAACGCCACGACCCGAGCTTGCCTCGGTCAGGCGGTGATGGGATGCGCCAGGCGACGGCCCGATAAGCTTTTTCCCTTTCCCTCTTGCTCCGCCGTGGTGCGGCGGTCCAAGGTCCGGATTCCAACCAACTTTTGGGCGGTCGAGCAAGGTTCGTAGGGCGAGGATCCCGATTCGGCGGTATAATGACCGTCAGTGGGCGAAACAGCTTCGGAGTCGAGACATGAGTTCGGCAAGCCAGAAAAACGGCCCAGCGAACGGAGCGAAAATAGTGCGCTCTGTATTCCTGTCGTATCCAGTCCGCACGGACACGTCGGTTATCCGGCGCGTGCTGGAAGGGGAAGGTGTCGGCGTTCGGTCGGACGAGGACATTGAACCGGGCGACAACTTTCGTGCGTCGCTGATCGAAGGCGTGCAGAAGGCGGACGCCGTGATCGCCGTTCTGGGAGAGCGGCCGAAGAGCTCCAACGTCTTCTATCAGATGGGGCTCGCCGACGCGATGGGGAAGCCCGTTCTTGTTGTCTCCGTCGGCGCGCCCGATCCAGTCAGTGATCTGGCCCTCTATCCGTACCTCCGCGCGCGACCCGACGACGAGGAGGCTCTGCGGTTCGGGCTCGCACACTTCATTCACGCGCCGCACCACGGGTCGAAGCACGAGCGGGATTACAAGACTGCGACGAAACCAATTGGAGAACTGGTTGACGCCTTTCTTGCCCGGCTACACGCGGACCAGGCCATCAGGGAAGACGAGCTGGTCATCATCATCGCGTCGGCGATTCGGGAGAGCGGCGTGGACACCCAGGCGAGTGTTCTTCATCGCGCCTCTGCCGAAGAGATTACGGCCGACATCGCCGTGTGGTCTGATGAACTGGAGTCACTGATTGGCAATCCGCTCCCCATCGAAGTCCGATCGTCCGTAATGACTGCGCGCGATGCGGAGGGCGCGGCGAAGAACCTGATGCGGGCGATCGTCGGCGCAAAGGTCCGGTGGGGCCTGATCTTGTTCCTGAAAGCGACCGCGGACGCGATGGGTGTCCTAAGCAAGTATCCGGTGCTGGCGATGTCGATCGAAGACTTCCTCGAAGGGCTGCGAAAGCGGTCGTTCGGCAGGATCGTCGCCGATCTGCGAAACCGGGCCGTGCATGGGGCGCGTGCCGATGCCTAAGTTCTCGGCCAAGAAAATCAAAGACCTCTTCGCCAAGTCAGACGCGGCCAAAACGAAAGTGGAGAAGGGAAAATACCTCGAAGACCTGGCCGTCTACCTGTTTCAAATGATCCCGGGTATTAGCATGACCGCGCGGGACAAGAAGAACACCTACGATGCCGAGGAGATCGACGTCGCGCTTTGGAACGAGCAGCACGCGAGGGGCTTCAAGACGCTCAACTTCCTTATCCTTGTGGAGTGCAAGAACTGGTCGTCCCCCGTCGGCAGCATGGAAGTGAATTGGTTCCTCACGAAAATCAAGAACCGCGCGCTGGATTTCGGCATCCTTATCGCGGCAAACGGCATCACCGGCAGCGACGAGGACAAGAGACAGGCGCACGATGTGGTTTCGAAGTCACTCGCCGAAGGCGTCCGGATGGTTCTCCTGACCCGTGACGAGATACTCGCGCTGACCGACAGCGACGAATTGGTACGCACCGTAAAACGCAAGCTCTGCGAGCTGATTGTTTCGGGCACCGTCTGGCCGTAGATGCGGCAGAGTCGCGTGCGACGTTGCCGGTTTTACCGATGCATGAAGAACGCCAAAGGGCGAAACACCGATAGGGCCGGCGCGGACAAAGGCCCCTTCCCTCAGCGGGCGTCCGCCAGCCGCCGCGTCGTGGCGGCCGGCGGACGCCCGTGGCGCGCACCTGCGACGGAGGAATGGAGACGCCGCTTCGTCTCTGGCGGTCAATCAGCGCTCCACCGCCACGAGGCCCGATGGTGGCGGGGCGAAGCAGCCCCGTTTGGCCGTGCGAGAATTCGCCTCCGCGCGGGGCGGTTCGGCGGCGTCGATAAGGCGACGAGCGCGAAACGGGCGCGCCGCGCCCTCTCCCGCCACGACCCGAGCTTGCCTCGGTCGAGCGCTGATTGAACGCCAGAAGCCGGCCACGCAAGAGACCTTCTCCCTCCCGCCTGTGCGTGCCGCCGCCGCGACGCGGCGGCGACACGCACGGCAACCCACGGAGGCGAAAAGGGCGGCGCGGGGCCATTCGTCTCTGGCCTTCAATCGCCGCTCCATCCGGCACAACGCCGGATGGTGGCGATACGATGCAGAGCAGACGCGACTCCGCGCCGCGAATGGATCGGGCGTCGCGCTGCACTCGCTCGATGCGCCGCTCCTCCTGCCCAGGCTGATGGGCGTCTTGCGGAAACGGAACGTCAGACAAATGGCGTAGAATACACAACTGTCCGCATGAGCCGGAGAGCGGACTCGCATTTGGCTTTCAGCTCAGAATGTCCATTACTGTATTGCTCTTCCACGTCGTGGTCCTCCCAAGGATCATCGATATGGACCCAAAGGTTTCGTTCCTTCCGCAACGCGTGCATTTCTGTCTTCGTGGCCGCATCGAAGTCGCTGGCGTCGATTAAATCCACGAAGCGATTTCCATGCGTTCCCTCCTCGCGGAGCCAAGTCTCGATCGTCGCACCACACGTTATCAGGCATGCGACGAACGCATCGTGAACGAAACAGAGATCGGCGTTCCGGATTAGCTCGGCAGCAAAATCCGACGTCATGATGCCACCCATGAGGAGCTCGTCATCGAGCTGCACCAGCCATTCCCATCGTCTTTCATCGCTCATCGCGTTCCCTTTTGCTGTTCTTGTTCAGTTTCTTTCCGCCGTTTTCTCGCGTCCACCGGCTGTTCGCCTATTGCGGATCCTTGAGATCGGCGCAAGTCTTGGGCGGCGTCACGTCCTGGATTCTAATCGATGGAAAGGCGTCAAGCAACTTCGCCCCGGCGCGCGCCCAGCCAAGATTGGCGCCGCGCGGCCGAAGAAGTCGCACGCCCCTCATGTTCTCTGTCGTGATCTTCTTCTCGGTCAGCTTGGCCCTCCGCAGGGCTTCTTGCATCAGCCAGCAACACGCGCCGAACCAGGTTATAGGCCAACAGGTGCAAGCCCGAGTTTATCTCGGCGGGGCGCATGGTCGACCACCAAGAACCGCCGCGCGAAACCGTTCCTTCACGCGGGTCATTGGCCTTGACGAGGGCAGTAGTCGCACACTGCGCGACCCAAAGTGGGAACGGCAAGCGGGTCGATGATATCTTCAGCGATTCCCAGCCTGCCCTTCCTTTGCTACGATAATTCGCATGGCCACAATTGAGCCGATTGATGCCGGCTCTCATTACCTAACGCTCGTCAAGAAGCTCTGGAGAGCTAACAGCGAAACCCTCGGGTTCCTTCCCGACGGAGCGTTCGATGAATACGCAAGCAAAGGCGGCATTCTCATCGCGCGGGATCGCGACGCTCTTGTCGGATACCTGCTCTACCGCCTCGGAAAGTCAAAGGCCACCATAGCGCACTTGTGCGTAGATGAAACTGCGCGAGGTAAGGGGTATCCCGAAGAACTGGTTCGACATCTCGTTGTTCGCACAAACCATCTGGCCGGAATCGATCTGCGTTGCCGAAGGGACTTCCCGGCGTGCAGAGTTTGGCAACGGCTAGGCTTTACCGTGCTTAAGGAATCGCCTGGTCGGGCGGCGGACGGCAGTGAGCTGACGCATTTCTGGCTTGATTTCGGGCACGCGGATCTTTTTACGAGCGAGCCGCGTTGCGCGATCGTCGTGCTCGATGCGAACGTTTTCGTCGACCTCGCGGAATGTCGGAATGAAGAATCGCAGGGACTGCTGGCCGACTGGCTTCAAGACTCAGTCGAATTCTTCGTTACGTCCGAGCTCAACAACGACATCAATCGAGCTCGCGACCCGCAGCTTCGTCGAAAGCGGAAACAGGACGCACTGCGATTCGAGGAACTGAAACACTCGCACGACGAGTTCATGAAGTGGGAGCAGGTTATCCGGCCTTTGTTCCCGGTCTTCAAAACGGAACAAGACGAGTCTGACTTCAGGCACCTAGTTCGTGCAGTAGCTGGCGGGGCCGCCGCCTTTGTGACACGAGACGACGAACTTCTCCGTCTGGCGGACGAAGTCTATCACCTCTCAGGGCTTCGCGTGCTGCGCCCCGCTGAGCTAATCGGGCGAATCGACGAATTGGTCCGAGAAAGCGAGTATCAGCGCTTCCAGGTTGCTGGAACGAGGCGGATCAACCGGCAACGTGCAAGCGCCGCCGATGACTCGTTGATCCGCGCCGTGGCCGGCCCAAATGACCCGCATTGGAGCGTGCGCGACGGGCTCAACACTTTTTTTGCAGCTCCTCAGCGGTTTAGCTGCTTCAAAATCAGCGACAACGACGGATCGGTACTGGCGTTCTACGTCATCGAGCAGACTTCGGGATGCCTTCGCATACCGCTATTCCGCGTGTGTCGACACAAAATCGCCGGAACGCTCGCTCGCTGCATCCTCACGCACCTAGTGCGTACCGCGGTTGGCGACGGAAAAAGCCGTTTGTTGCTTTGCGAAAGCATCGCTGCTGGGCCAGTGGAAAGCGCGTGCGCGGATCTCGGGTTCCTTCGCGTCTCAGAGGGGCACATGAAGCTCTGCCTGTCCGGGGCCTGGGGAAAGAGCAACCTGGGCCGGGCGATTGATGAGGTCGGCGTTGTATCAGACCGCATTCCAGCGATCGCAGAGTCGCTCAAAGGCGAGCTAACTCCGGCGGTGGCGTCGGAAATTGAGCACATGATCTGGCCTGGAAAGATCGTGGATGGGCCGCTCCTCACCTACCTTTTGCCGATTCGTGCCGGGTTCGCCGCGCACCTGTTCGACGAGCATCTTGCAACTCAAGGGCTTTTTGGCGCAGACGTTGACCTAGCCTTGAACCCCGAATCCGTTTATTATCGCTCCGCGTGTCAGCGAAACGTCAAACGGCCCGGCCGGATCCTCTGGTACGTCAGCGACGATGACCGATACCAGGGAACAAAATCGATTCGCGCCTGCTCGCGGATCGCCGAAGTCCAGGTCGGGGCGGCAAAGCGGCTTTTTCGGCAGTTTCAAAGGCTTGGGGTCTACGAATGGCCGGAGGTTCTAGCGACGGCGAAGGGCGACCCCGAAGCAGAAATCATGGCGGTTCGCTTCCACGACACGGAGTTGCTACGCCCAATTCGATGGAACGACTTTCAGTCCATTCTTAGAACGCATGGGATTAGGACGAATCTTGAGTCACCCGTCACGATTCCGGCCCGAGTCTTCGCCGCCCTGTACGCTCTTGCTTTCGATTGAGCCGCGATTCGTAGAGCAAATCCTGGCTGGCACAAAGCGAGTTGAACTTCGCCGGCGGTTTCCAGAGGTATCGCCCGGCGCCTGCGTCCTAATGTACTCGAAATTGCCGGTGGGCGCGTTGCTGGGCAGCTTCATTGTCGCACGCGTGTCGCGGCTGCCTGTGGATAAGTTGTGGCGTCGCGTCAAAGGGCTTTCCGGGCTAAGCCAACGCGAGTTCTTGCAGTATTTTTCCGGCGCGCAAGTAGGCGTTGCCGTCCACATCGACGAACCCAGCAGATCCGACCGGCAAGTTAGGCTGGCGGAGTTGCGCAAAATCTGGACAGGGTTTCACCCGCCACAAGGCTTTCGGTACGTTCATGCAGACGATCTCGCGGCGCTTGAAAGAATTGGTATTGTCAGCGCCGCCACGCCCCCTCGCAGAGCCGCTTAGTGAAAGCGAACTTCTCGTGGCTTGTCTTCAAACTTGCCGCGGAGTGACAATCCCGGGCCTTACGAGTCAACGCGGCGATGAGGCGACTAGAACGCACCGGATTCTTTCCAGCGATCGACCTTGCAGACTCGCTTGATGGCGGCGAAAGACGCCCGAGAGAGACCGAATCGCCCAAACATGCGTAACAAACGGCAGAATTGTCATCACCGGCAGGAGAGAGCGCCGATGGTCCTGCTGATCATCGAATCAATGCTCCGCCTCACGTTGAAGGAACTTGATTTCGTCCACGGTCAGGTCGAACAGCCGATAGACGCGATCATTCAACTCAGCTTCGACGTCGGCAATTTCTCGGGTCAACGACTCGACCTTGGCGCGGTTCTCCATCAGATACGGCTCCCATTCGTCCGCGGCTCGCGGGTTCTTGAGCGGATTTGACGCAAGCTTGAAACTCGACTTCAAGGCGTCTCCGAGCGCGGGGAGAGCAAGCCCCCACCACAACTGAGCCTTCTCGTTCAGCGTCCCAAGCGACTGGCCGTCGCGCGAGACGCCGAACGACTCGATCAGGCGCCGCTGAACATGCGATTGCAGTCGGTAGCGCTCGAGCGCTAACACCCCGCTGCGCTCGGCAAACGTGGCGATCGCGTGCCGATCCGCGTCGCTCGCCGCAGGTATTGGGATTGCGCTCATCGACTGTGTGAAGAGCCGATACTGCCAGCGGTTGCCGCGGAGTCGTAGCGGCTGAGCGGTTTTGCTGATGTAAAACCAGGTCGTCCAGGACGAGAGTATGCCGAGCAAGTACGGGTCATCTCCAGGCACGAAGTACGCCGTGTTTCCCGCGCATCGCGCGGAGCGATCGAGACTGAACCGTGGCAACTTGCTGATGTCTGGCCACATGATCTTGGGCTGGTCGAATGCGTCCCAATATCCGCATGCGCGAAGCTCCCACCAGAACTGGCCTTGATCTTGCCGCTTTATTGCACGCTCGCGCGACGCATCAAGGTGCGCATGCACAGCCGGGTAATGTTTGGCGAAGACCGCCTCGGCCTGATCGCCAGCCCCCGACCAGGGCCAGTTGTGGTTGGCGCTCGACTTGATGGCAAGCAGATATTCGTCAGATACTTCGATGTAAAAGGGCCGCAGGTGAGTGCCCTGCACGAACGGTTTGATCAGGTCGGCGCTT
>Ga0307372_10000714_pt1 | contig 58227 bp, 52 predicted proteins | sample OX1MG_FD_202533 | JGI IMG/M metagenome (GOLD analysis project Ga0307372, IMG submission 202533) | Soil microbial communities from Risofladan, Vaasa, Finland - OX-1 | ecosystem: Environmental > Terrestrial > Soil > Coastal area > Acid sulfate soil | place: Finland: Risofladan, Vaasa | collected...
TACATGAGGCAGTATTTTCCCCAGGTTCCTCTGGGCAATGGGCGGTCCTAGCCGTGGGAAATAATTTTTTCGGCGTTGTTTTCGCCGCGTTTTTTTCAGCTGGGTCGGCGCTCGCCGTCCAGACGTCGGCAAAAACTTCGCCGCCGTCCGCGCCCCCCACTTTGGCCGGCATTGCCGCGCATTTCGACGCGTTCGACTCCAGCATGACCTCCTTGACCTGCCGATTCGTGGAGGAGATGAATCTCGGAGCCGGCGCGCCCTCCCAGAGCGTCTCGGGCTTCGTGCAGTACAAGAAGCCCGATTTGCTGCGCATCGAGTACAAGACGCCCGAGGCGCAGAGCGTGGTTTTGGACGGCAAAGACTTGTGGATTTGGCGCCCGTCGGCCGGCCAGGCCATCGAGACCAGCGTCGCGGATTGGAAGAAATCCGAGCCCATGGCCCGGCAGCTGCTGGACTTCGGGCACTACGGCCGGATGCTTCATGATTACGAGGTCTCCATCGCGTCGGTCTCGGCGCCGGACGCGCAGGGATTTTACAACGTGCTTCTGGACTTAAAGCCTATAAACGGCGGCTACACGCTGCGCCTGGGCCTCTCCACCCGCGACTACTTTCCGGCGCGGACTTGGATGACGGTCGGGAACCTCACCATGGAGTCGGTCTTTTCCGACGTGCGGCTAAACCCCGCGATTCCCGACAACGCCTTTCATTTCACGCCGCCGCCAGACGCCGACGTTTTTAAGAACTTCAAGCTCCCGCAGGAAGCGCAATGACGGCCGGAGAGCTTGCCGCTTCCGCCGGGGACGCGCTCAAGAGGGCGCGCCTTAAAAAAGGCGAGAGCGTCGAGGAAGCCAGCCGCCAGACGCGCATCCCCAAAAAATTCATCGCGGCTCTCGAAGAGGGCCGCATCGACGATTTTCCCGCGCCCGCCTACGCCGAGGGTTTTCTCAATATCTACAGCGAGCATCTGGGGCTTTCACGGGCGTCGTTGCGGGAGGAAGACGCCGCGCCCGCCGGGAAGGCGCCGGCGGAAGCAAAGACGCCTTACGCGACTGCCCAAGAAGCGTCGGCGCACGCGGAAAACCACGCGGCTTCCCATGCTTCGGACAACTACCGGCTGCTCATGACCGCCTCCATCGCGGTCTTGGCCGTCTTCGCGGTTTGGTTTTGGCGCGCGTCCTCGACCGTGGGGCTTTCCGCGCGCCCGGCCGCATTAGCGCCCGCCGCCCCGGCCGCGCCCGCCGCCGCGTTCCAGGCTAAAATGGATTTGACGGTTATTTTCCATCACGAGGTCTGGCTCCGGGTCATGGTCGACGGCAAGCAGGTTTTCGCCGGCCGAGTTCCGCGGGGGCGGATGCGCGAGTGGAAGGCGCGCAGGAACGTCGTCCTTGAGACCGGATATCCCCGGGCCTTCGATTTGATGCTCAACGGCGCCCCCTATTCCCTCTTTCCGAATCCATTGGGACGATATCTCATACGGGCGCGCTGAAGCGCTTTAAGGACCCTGAACCGATGAATCTGGCCAACCGCCTGACCGTGGCGCGCTTCGTGATGGCTTGCGTCGTTTTCGCGGCGCTTGTGCGCTCCCGGCCAGTCTTCCACTGGGTTGCGTTCCTCGTTTTCGGCTTGGCCATCGCCACGGATTGGTTCGACGGGCAAATCGCGCGGCGCATGAAAAAAGTGAGCGCCTTCGGCAAGGTGGCCGATCCCATCGCGGACAAGGTCCTGGTCTTGGGCGCCTTGATGGCCTTGGAGCGCTCGCACCCGCTGTTTGTCCCGCTCTGGGCCGTTTTCCTGATTTTAGCGCGGGAACTCCTGATCGGCGGGCTGCGCGTGCTCTCTGCCGTTTCCGGGCGCGCCGTCGCCGCCGAAAAGTGGGGCAAGTGGAAGATGGGGTTTCAAAGCTTCGCGGTGCTGGCCATCATCGGCATCCTGGCCGCGACGGAGACCTGGCCCGGCGCCGCCCCGGCGTGGACGGGCTCGCTGGTCTACGGGCTGGCCGTCCTGTGCGTCGTGGCTTCATGGAGTTCCGCCTATTTTTACTACAAAAACTCCCGAAAACTCCTGGAGACTTCATGGAGCTAGGAGCGGCGGCCAGGGAGTTTCCTTGTTAGCCCGTTTTTATTTAAGCTATAGTGCTTCGTCGATGAAAAAATCTCTCTGGCTCGCCGCCGCCGCGGCGGCCGCCGTCTGCCTTTTCCCGGCCCGGGCCGGCGCGCAATTCTGGATGCATCAGGCCTCCACCGAGGCCGTGAGCGCGTCCTCGGCGCCGGCATTGAACTTGGGACAGCAGCTTTCTTTGGACAAGGGCCCCTGGGTGCTGGGCGAAATTCTCTTCGTTTCAAACAACCAGATGGTCACCAACATGACCTGGCGCGATCAGGTGCGCGGCGCGCCCGGCGAGCTCTACACCAAGGCCGACATCCTTTCCGACGCCGACAACTTGAAGAGCCTGGGGGATTTCACCAGCGTGACCCCCGGAGTTTACGCTATTCCCGGCTCGCCCACGCCGTCGGAGTATTTCGGCATCTCGGCCTCGACCAACGAAGTGCGCCTGGTCTTCACCGTCGAGGAAAAGGCCGTGGCCCAATCCACCGCGGCGGCCGCGGCTCTGCCGGTGCCGGTCTCAGGCATGATCTTGACGCCGACCGCCTACCGCGGCGAGGGGCACTTCACCAACCCGGGCTTGAGCCTGGATTTCAACGGCACCTACTACATCGGCCGGCTCTACGGCAAGAACAACTACGCCAACGACCCCACTCACACCAACTACCTCGATCAAGTCGGCCTGTGGCTCCTGACCATTGACGGCAAGATGCAGGTGCAGTCCGAGACCAAGTACCGCCCGGCGCTGGCTTTCGGCACCGAGGGCACGCTCTCCTTCCTGGATACCTCGCAGCCCACGCCGAACAACGGCACCCCCGGGACTCAGGAGACGGTAACAGTCGCCAGCAACAAGACCAAGATTTTAACCGACGCCTACGTGGTGGCCAGTAAGAAGTTCGGCCCGGTGCGCACCAGCATCGGCTACATGCAGGGCGACATGGGCGACTTCGTCTCCCAACTCTCGAGCTTCTTGTCCCCCAACGCCTTCATCTTCTACCATAACGCGCCCGGCCAGACCGTCCACACCAACAGCGTGCCCTTCGCCAGCGTCTTCGGCTTTCCGCATAAAAATATGCCCCTGGGCGTCGAGGTCATGCAGTTCAACGGCGCGGCGCTCCACCCCATCTTGTTTAACTTTCGAGTGGGCTCCTTCCTGCACGCGAATTTCGACGTGGGCTACCTGCGCTTCGACGGCGGCTACGACGTGCTGGGCCTTATCAACTTCCGCTGGAGCGAGTTTCCCAACCGCTAGCTGGGTCCGTCTCCGCCCGTTCCGGGGGACGCGCTGGCGGGACTGCACGCCGCCTCTTTCCGTATAATGAGTCATGCGCCTCGCGGCCGGATTTGTCCTTTTCGCGCTGCTTTTGATCGCGGCTTGGCGCGGGTTTCGCTGGTTTGAGCGCGCTTGCGTCTTCAGCGTTTTCCGGCGCAGAAGTTCCGGGATGACGCCCGAGGCCCTTGGCCTCGCGTTCGTGGACGTGCTCCTGCCCATGCCGGACGGGCACGCGGTGCACGGTTGGTATTTGCCGCCCTACCCGCGTTCCGGCGGGCCCTTGGCTGGACTGGACTTGACGCTTCTGTGCTGCCACGGCAACGCGGGCGACATTTCCCTCCGGCTCGCCAAGGCCGACATTTTTCACCGCCTCGGATTGAGCGTGCTGCTTTTCGACTACCGCGGCTACGGCGAGAGCTCCGGCAGGCCCACGGAGCCGGGGACCTATCAGGACGCGGACGAGGCCTGCCGCTATCTCGTCGAAGAGCAAGGAATTTCCGCCGAGCGCCTGGTGATTTACGGCGAATCCCTGGGCGGGGCGGTGGCCACGGAGACGGCGCTGCGCCGCCCGTGCCGCGCGCTCATCTTGGACAGCGCGTTTACCTCCGTCTCGGAGATGGCGCGGGCGTTTTTTCCGCGTCTGCCCCTGCGCTGGGCGTTGAGCGCGCGCTACGACACGCTTTCAAAAATCCCGCGCTTAAATTGCCCGGTTCTCGTTCTGCACAGCCAGCAGGACGACATCGTGCCTTTCGAGATGGGCATGCGGCTTTTCGCCGCCGCGCCCGAGCCCAAGTCGTTTTTCGAGATGCGCGGCGATCACAACGACGGGTACCGGGAAACGGGGCCCGCCTACGGCGAGGCCATCGGGCGCTTCTTGAGCTCGGCTTGCAACTCCGGCAAGTAGCGCAGGGCCGGCGCGTAATGCGGATCGACTTGCAGCGCGAGAGAAAGTTCGCGCGCCGCGATATTCCAGTCCTTGCCCCAGTAGAGCACGGCGTAGTCGTAGTGGGCCTCGGCCGTGGGCCAGACGGCCAGCGAATCCTGGTAGCTTGTCTCCGCCTGGGCGGCGTTTCCCACGTGCTGATCCGCGACGCCCTCGTGCAGCAGGGCCTCGGCTTCCTGTTTCTTGAGCGCGTCGACGACGTCCGGCAGCGCGTAATACTCTCCGGCCAGCACGACCAAGCGCGCGGCGATGCGGGCTGCGAACGCGTAGTTTTTTCGCGCGGCCGCGTAATCGCCATGCGAAAAGGCGTCGTAGCCCAGGAACGCCGGCGCCTGCGGCGAGAGCCAGTCCATGGCCCAGCCCCAGCCGATTTGCGCCAGGCCCAGGGGCTTTAAGCCCGCCATGTAGGCGTCCGCGCCGGCCTTGTAGAGCGCCTGGCTGTAGTCCGCGATGTCGTCCGAAGTGAAAAAATCGTGGTAGGCGTTGTAGTCATAGTCGCCGCGAAAGGCCATCAGGCTCCAGAGCGCGGCCGAAGCCTTGGGGTCGTATCTTTGCGGCCAGCCGATCAAAAGCCCGCGGGATTTGGAGGAACCAAGCATGTCCGGCGGGACCTTGGCGTCCGGCGTGGCGAAGGCCGGCGCGTCCGCGGCGGCGAGCTGCTTTAAGCCCGCGTCGCTCTCAGCCTCGCCGATAAAAGCCTCGGGATGATCTTTCTCAAAGCCGTTTTGGTACCACAGGGCGCCCGAGAGCCCCTGCGCCACGACGCGCGCGTCCGGCCGCAGGCCCATGGCGGTTTGGTAGAACCATAAGTTGTAGACAGGGACGTCTTCCTTAACGATGACCGTGCCGTGCGGCGGGACGCAGAGAAAAACGTTGCGCGCGTAGTCGAGGCTAAAGAAGTGCCCGCGCCGGTCCATCGCGCGGACCCGCCCGGCCGCAAGCGGCACCAGCGCCAAGGCCGCGACCGCCGCGGCTGCCAACGCCGGACGAACGCCTTGCGCCATCCAGGCGATGCCCTCCGCGGCCCAGAAAACCAGGATGATGTCCGAGAGCAGGTAATGCGGCTGCACGATGGCGACGGCGTGAGGGTTGGGCGGCATGTTGGCGATGAAGAGAAAGAAAGGGCCGCTCCAATACCAGCAGGCCAGAAGCCCCAGCCAGCGCCGGCGCTCATCTCGCCAGGATTTGAAGAACCCCGCGGCGCAGGCGGCTAGGCCGATGAGCGAGAACTGCCGCCAAAGATGCCGGGCGTAGAGGACCATGTTCGCGCCGAAGAGCTGGCCGATGCGGTAGTTCTCGGAGATGAGATCGAGCGTGCCGCCGTACTTGGTGCGCAGCACGCTCGCGATGAGGTTTCCAAACGCCGCCGTGTGGTGCCAGTCAAGCCACGGTCCCGCGGCCGAGCGTATGGACATGTAGGCGTAGACCGAAAGCCCCAAGGCCCCGAAGGCGGCGCTCTTCAAGGCCCAGCGCGCGCGGTTTTTATCCGGGCAGAGCCACAGAGCCGTGCCCGCGATCAAGACCGCGATGGGGTAGTTCTTCTTCGTGAGCGCCATGATGGCGGGAAAAACCAAAAATGAAAACACGGACCATGTCGCGGCCTTGTTCTTGTCGTCGTCGCCGAGCGTGAGCCACAAGAAGCCGGGCGCGAGCATGAGCACTTCCAGGCGGTTGCCCAAGAACACGCCGAACAGGAAGACAAAGCCCAACCAAACTTTTTCTCGGTAGGATTTCCCCAGCTTAAGCGCCAGGGCGAGCAGGATGACGGCGAGCAAAATAGACAGCGAGTACATCTCCTGGACCTGGGACACGGCCCAGAAATCCGAATTCAAGGCCAGGAGCAGCGCCGCGCCCAGCGCGCCCCAGAGGCCGAAGAAGCTTTCGCTCAAGACATAGACGGCCGCGACGGCCGCCGCGCCGGCCAGGGCCGAGAGGATCATCAGCCGGTAGGCGGGGTTGCCCAAGGGGACCAGGTCCATCGCGTGGCCGAGCATGATGTAGAGCGGATAGCCGGTCGGGTGGGACACGCCGAGGGTCCAGGCGCTGGTCGCCATCTCGCCGGAGTCGCGATAGGGCGCTAGGGCCGGAAAGGCGGTGAACAGGTAGAGCGCGAAGAAGCCGAGGAACAGGCCGAACGCGGCCAGGCGCTTTTCCATTCTTGAATCTTGCCAGATTGCCCGGCGGTTTTCAATGCGGCCAAAGGCCGCGTCGCGGACTTTACACGACGACGGGGCCATTGATACCATCTACCAATCCGTGGCGCTATTGCAAGAGGAGCGGACGCTCGCGGGCCTGGGCTCGCGCGGAACAGCGGGCTGGGGGCAAAGCGAGTTTGTCAGGGCCGCCGTGGCCCTGGCCGCCGCCGTTTTGCTGGTCGCGGGCTTTCTAGGGATGGAAAGCTTCTGCGCATCGCTGCAGCGCTTCTATCCGGCCGCGCTGCCCTGGGACGGCCTCATTCCCTTGGAGCCTGCCTGGGTCTGGATATACCTGCTCTATTACCCGTTCTGCGTGAGCGCAGCTTTTTTCCCGGGGGTTTTTCGCAAAGCACGCGTGTTCTGGCCGATTCTGCTGGGCTTTCTTTTCCAGTTCGCGGCAGGCGGCCTGATTTTTTATTTTTTCCCCACGCGCATCGCCCATCCGCCCATCCTGGGCGCGGGCTTAAGCGCCGAGGCCCTGCGCGAGCTCTACGCCGTCGACAGCGGCCACTGCATTTTCCCCTCCCTGCACGTGGCCAACACGGTTTTCGTCTCCCTGGTCGCGACCCGGATGCTCTCCAAGCGTTGGGGCGCGTTTTTTTTCATCGTGGCCGGCCTCATCGCCGCGTCCACCGTGCTGGTCAAGCAGCATTTCCTCGTGGACATCCCCTCCGGCGCGCTTCTGGGAATTCTGGCTTACTGGCTCATCACCCGGCCCACGCTTGAATGCGTCCCATAGGCCTTTAGGCCTGAAACGCGCAGGCCCTTTTCCGGACTTCGGGAGAGCCGGAGGACTCAGGCGGCGGCGGCCACCCTCCTTTATACTGTGGCCATGGCCGTTCAACCGTCCCCGGAGGTGTCTCGATGAAACGCGCTCTCACGCCCGTCCTTGCCGCTCTGATGTTGGCGCCCGTTCTCGCTTCGGCCCAAAGCGAGGGCTTCGGCTCCGGAGTCATGGCCCAGGTCGGGCTGATGCGGGCCCGCTTCAAGCAGGCCGACTACCGCATCCGTGAGAAGGGAAATGCGCCCTACGTCGCCCACCTTACGTCCAAACAGCTCGACGCCCTGGATCTGCGCCTTATCGCCATCTCCGCCGGCGTCGGCGGCAAGGCCCCCAGCTTCTTGCAGCGCAGGCGGCTCGAGCTCGGCCTCATGCTGATGGACCGCGAGTATGTGACCCCCATCTCCACCTCGCGCTGGGATTCCATCATTTCGATTATGGAAGGCGACGCGGCTTCGGATTACCCCAGGACCCACGATTGGGACAAGACCATCGACTTCATGTTCAAGGCCGCGGTCGACACTTTGAAGGATCCGCACACCAATTATTGGAACCCGGCCCAGGCCGCGGACTTCATGAGCCAACTGCAGGGCACGGACGTGGGCATCGGCGTGACCTTTTCGCCCGATCCCAAGGGCATGAAAGTAGGGGTGGTCTTCCCCGGCTCGGGCGCCGAGGCCGCCGGGCTTCAAGCCGGCGACATCATCGTTTCCGCGGGCGGAAAATCTTTGGCCGGCCTGAAGGCCGAGGACATGGTCAAGCTCGTCAAGGGCGCGGCGGACACCACGGTGAGCCTCGTCGTCATGCGCGGGACGCAAACCCTGCCGGCCATCACGGTGACGCGTTCGGCCGTCCACGTGCCGCAGACTTTGGCCAAGCTGGAGGCTTCCGGCATCGGCTACGTCTACCTCTCCCAGTTCGGCGACAACTCGGCCAACGAGGTCCTTTCCAAAGTGCGCGACTTGAAAGCCCAGGGCGCGACATCCTTGATTCTGGATTTGCGCGGCAATCCCGGCGGCGCCGTTTCGCAGGTGGCCATGATCGCCTCCGAGTTCCTCAAGGACGGCGAGCCCATCGTCACCTTCAAGCACCAGGGCGAATCGCAGGAATACGTCACCAAAGGCGACGGCAAGTACTGCGAGCTTCCGCTGGTGGTGCTGGTGGACAAGAACTCGGCCTCGGCCAGCGAAATCATGGCCTCCTCCATGCAGGATTTGCGCAAGGGCCTGGTCGTCGTGGGCACGCACAGCTACGGCAAGGGCTCGGAGCAGGCGCTCATTCCCCAGCAAGACGGGCGGCTCCTGCACATCACCATCAACCACAATTACCGGCCCGACGGCCAGGACATCGACGCCAAGCACGATCCCAAGGACGGAATGGAGATTTGGGGCACCGGCGGCGTCACGCCTAACGTGACGGTCTCCGTGACCGACAAGCAGGAGAGCCAAATCCTGGAGAACATCTTCGACGCGATGGTGGGCCAGGCGCCCAAGAACCAGGTCCAGGACCAGGCGTTGCAGAAGGCCGTGGAAATCCTGCAGACCAAGGCCGCGACCGCGGAGAATCTAGCGCAAGGCTGAGACAGGCTCGCGTAGAAAGCGCGCCGCTTCCGCTAGGGAAAGAACCGCGGTCACGCAGACGTCCTTTGCTGAAAAGCGCTTCATCCATTCTTTGCGGTCCGCCGATTTAAAAACTCTTTGCATTCCCGCAGAGAGCTTCGCGGCGTTTTTAAGCGGGTCGTCGGCCAAGGACTTGAGCTTGGCCAAGCCCAGGATATCGAGAAGCGCCAGCGCGAATCCCTTTTCCAGGGCGGCCACGGCCAGCAAGGCGCCGTCTTTGGTTTGGTAGAGGCGGTAAAAGGGATGGGCGCCGTTCCACCAGTATCGGCCCGGGCCCGGATCCTTTCCGGTCGCCCGCCATTGCCCCAAGGCCGAGACCAGCCAGGAGTGAACCGCGTCCGTCATTGAAATCCGGACGCGGCGCCCGCGCCGGGTCCGGTCTCTTTCCAGCAGAGCCGCCAGAATCCCGGAGACGGCGGCCATGCCGCCGGCCAAGTCCGCGACTTGCGCCGAGGGAAAAGCGACTTGCCCAGCGGAGGTTCCCAGGCCCAGAAATCCGCTCATGGCCAGGAAATTCAAGTCGTGCCCGGCTTTGCGGCCCCAGGCCGACGCCGGGTTGTATCCGGAGATCGAGCAGTAAACCAGGCGCGGGTTGAGGCGGCGCACAACCTCGAAGCCCAGGCCGATGCGCTCCATGACCCCGGGCCGGAAGCCTTCCACCAGAACGTCCGCCCCGCCCAGCATGTCGCGCAGCCGCCGCAGTCCCGCGGGCTTGCGAAAATCGAGGCTCAGCGTCTTTTTCCTCCGGTTGATGAGCCGGTACATGGATCCAATTCCGCCAATTGTGGGAGCAAATGCCTTCAAGGGGTCCTGGAAATAAGGAAGCTCGACGCGCGTGACGCGGCAGCCCATGTCGGCCAGTATTTGCGTCGCGTAGGGGCCGGGCAGCATCCGGCTCAAATCAACGACGCGGATTTTTGAAAATCCCTTAAAGGGGATTCCGATCCCGCCCAAGGGTCTCTCCGGCTCCGAGCGCTGGCGGTACTTTTTCATTTTTGACCGGCCCGCGTTGCACGCTGGGCTGCTTCCCGCGCGAAATTAGCCCACGTCGCGTTGCCGGGGACAAGACGCGACGCCTGCGCGAGCGCCGCGGCGGATTTTTTCCAGCGCTTTTGCTTCCAGTAGAGTTCGCCCAGATCATAGTAAGCCTCGGCCCAGTCCGGATTCTTGACCGCGGCTTCCAGGTAGAGCGCTTCGGCGGTTTCTGGTTGGCCCAAGTGCTCGTAGGCCACGCCCAAGTTGCACAAGACGTCCGCGTCGTCAGGATAGACCGCGCGCGCCAGTTCCAAGGCGCTCTGCGCCTGGGGCCACAAGGATTTTTGCGCCGCGTCGTAGGCGATCATGCCCAACTGGTAGACGATTTGCTTTTGGGTCCACAAGGCGTCGGATGCCAAAAGCCAGGCTTCCTCAAGAGACGTGACGGCTTGCGGGAATTTCTCCCGCGCCGCCAAGCCCGCGGCGCGCATGACCGGGTAGAACGCGACCAGGCCCCGGTCGCGGTAGTGGTTTTGCAAGAGGCTCATCTCCCAACGCTCGGGATAAATCGCCCACAGGGCATGGTCGACGGAAGCGCCGCCGGGCTTCGCGGCCGGGTGGTAGAGCAGCCCGGCGGGGTTTAACACGAAGCCGGGCAGGAGCTGCGGGTTGAGCGTGGCGTAATAGAGCCGGCCCGTGCGCGCGAGGACGCTTTCCACCGCGTCGCGGCGGGTCTCCTTCATGTTATCGGGCAAATCAAGGAAGTCCTGACCATAGGGATTGGCGAAGACGAGACCTCCGCGGTCGTGGATGTCCAGGTCCGGCCGCAGGCCCTGCGCTTGCGTCAAAAACGCCAGCGAATAAAACGTGTCGTCACCTCCATCTATATATAAGGAAGAGCCGGGCGGCAGGCTGTGCAGAATCGCGCGGCCGTAATCGTAGGAGGCAAAATCCCCGCGCTCGTTCCAGGCCCCGGCCGAGCCTAGGGCCGCCAAGAGCGGGCATAGGCAGAGTGTCCAAGCGGCGACCGAGCCCGCGCGCCGGGGCAAAAGCGTCGCGACGGCTTCCACGCCCGCGCCGGCCAAGAGCGCCACGCCCATCCACGAGGCCAGGTAGAAGCGCTGCAGCGCGGAGCTGGTCTGAGCGTCGAAGGGCGGGTTGCCCAGCATCAGGAAAAACGGCCCGGCGATAAAGAGGATGAGCAGCGGAAAGGCGAGGCTTGAGCGCAGCTTCAACTTCGTCCAGGCCGCGGTCCCGATAACCGCCAGCGCCGCCGCGGGCCATCCAAGTTCGCGCAAGGAGTAGCGAGCGTAGCGCGCGAGTTGCAAGGCCCAGGCGTGCACGCCGCGCGCCTGCGCGCCCTGCACGGTCAAGGAGAACGAGCCGTAGTCCCGGCGGAAAAACATGTGCCAGAAGCGCGCCCAGGTGGTGGGCTGGTCCCAATCCAAGGGCGGCACGTGCGCCGCGCGCGCCGGGAGATAAATGTACGCGCAGAGCCCCAGGACGAAAAACAAGCCGAAGACTGCGGCCGCCCGGAAGATTCGTCGCAGCGTCTCTTCCGCGAAAAAATCGCTTGTTGTCAGCGCCGCGCGGGCGCTTCTTTCGCTCGCCCCGAAGCGGGCCTTCACGGGCTCATCTCGCTCAGAAAGCGCCGGCGCGGCGCCTGCCGCGGCGAAGCACAACTCCGCGGCCAGCGCCGGGAAAATCAGCACGATGGTCTGGTGGTTGGCCATGCCCAAACCGAAGACCAGGCCCGCGGCGGCCATGGGTTTCTCGCCCCAGAGCTTGTCGCGGAACCGGAAGACCACCCACACCGCGGCCGCGGCAAAGAGCATGTGCAGAGCGAAGACCTCGGTCACGGCCGACTCGTAGCGCCACAGGGCGCAGCAGCCCAGGACGAGCGCCGCGAAAATCCGCGCCGGGCGGCTCAAGCCCGCGCGCTTGGCGGCGTCCGCGAAAATTGCCAGGGCCAGCGCGCCGCAGAGAGCCGAGAAAACGTTGGCGCGGTAGGCCCAGTTGCCCGCGGACAAAAAGGTGCCGAGCGCCCGGGACATCAAGACGTAGATGGGATAGCCCGGCGCGTGGGGCAGGCCCAAGGTTGCCACGCTGGCCGCGTATTCCCCCGCGTCGCCGAAGGTCACGCTGGGCGCGGCGCTCCAGAGCCCGGCCGCGAAAAATCCCAGGAAAACGAGGACCGGCTCAAACACGGCCTATCTCAGCGGCTAGAGGGCCAGCCGGGGGCCAGGGCTGGCCGTCCCGGCTGGGCATGGATGGCCAGGTGGCTAGGAGTAGGTTTCTGGTCGTTTTCTCCATTTTAGTGGGAAGTCTTGCGCGATTCTACAAAAGGAATAGGCGGGTGCGGGCGCGGCGCGCTCTGGATTCTAGCGCCCGTGGTTTTCAATCTGCAAGAGCTTCGCCCGGTTTTGGCGCGCTCCGGCGCTGGACGGATCGATTTGAAGGGCCCTGTTGAAATACCTCAGTGCCTCTTGATAGCGGCTCTCCATGGCCAGAGCGTAGCCCAAGTCGTTGTACACCGCGGCCGAATCAGGCGCAGCTTTCAAGGCCCGTCGGTAGAACGCCAGACTCTCGCCGGGCCGCCCTTCCCGGATGCAGTCGTTGCCCGAATCGACCAGGGCGATCAAGTTGTCGGGCAGAATTTTTAGGGCGGCGGCGAACATCTCGCGAGACTCGACAAACCGGTTCGCGTCGTAGAGCGCGGCGCCCATTCCGAGGTACGGACCGGCCGAGCGCGGCGCGAGCGCGAGCGCGGCGCGGTACTGCCTTAAGGCCGCGCCGGTTTTCCCCTCTTTGGACAGGGCGTTGCCGAAGTCGAAGCGGACATCATAATCGCGCGGCGCGAGGGCCGCGGCCCGCCCCAATTCGAGGGCGGCTGGGCCGAGCCGCCCGGCGTCCATGAGGGCAGTGCCCAAATTCATGCGCGCCGCGGCGATGCTCGGATCATAGGACAGCGTGTAGCGCCACAGGGTTTGCGAATCCCGCCAGACTTGCGTTTGTTTCCAGGTTAGGCCGCCGAGCGCGACCAGCAGGCCCAGCGCCAGCGAAGCGGAATAGGCGTTGAACGCGCAGGCGAGGCACCCCCCGGAGAAAACCGCCCATCCCAGGCAGGCGAGGTAGCTGTAGCGCCCCGCCACGAGCAGGTTGCCAAAGCGCGCCAGGCCGAGCACGGGCGAGAGCGTCAGGACGTAGAACGCCCACAGAACGGGCCCGCTTTTCCAGCGCCTCCGTCCGAGGACGACGCCGCAGGTGATGCCCATGACCAGGAGGAAATCCCAGGCGAAGGGCGGGCGGAGAAGGCCGATGCCCGCGGGGATGGGATAGAAAGGCAGCAGCCTGACGGGAATAAGCGTCTTCCGCAGATAGTAGAGAACGCCGAAGGATGACTGCGCCGTACGCGCGCTCAGGCCGTAGGCGCGAAGCGAGGCGACCGCGGAGCCTTGGGCGAAGTATCCCGCCGCGCCGATGGCGAGCGACAAGGCGAAGAACGGGATTTTCTCGGCCAGCACGGCGCGCCGGCGCGGCGAGAGCCAGCTCCTTACTCTCCAGTCGAGGCGCCCCAGGGGATAAATGTCCAGCAGAATGAGCGCGCCGGGAAGCGTGATGCCGATGCCCTTGGCCAGCAGGGAGAGCGCGAAGGAGACAAAGGCGGCGGCGAGCCATTTCTTGGAGGGGCTCGGGCCCGCCGGCCGGGATTGCGCCTTGAGGTAGAAAATCAGCGCCAGCAGGTAGAAGAAGCCCGAGAGCACGTCGCGCCGCTCGCTGGCCCAGGCCACGGACTCCACGCGCAGGGGATGGAGAGCGAAAAAGAGCGCGGCAAACGCCGCTCCCGACGCGAGCGCGGCGCCCTTGGTTTTGGGAAGCGCGGCTTTGAGCAGCCGCAGGCTCAGGAAGTAGACCAAGACGGCGTTGGCCGCATGCAGGAGAACGTTGACGAGGTGATAGCCGAAGGGACTAAGTCCCCAGATCTCATAGGTGAGCGCGTAGCTCAGCCAGGAGAGCGGCATGTACGTCCCCTGATAGAAGGTGGCGAACATCCAGCGCAGGTTGGCCCAACCGAGCCCGCGGCACATGACGCAGGCAAGAATCTGCTTGTCGTCGTCGAGATTGACGAAATGGTTTTTTAGGGCCGGTAAAAAAACCAGGATGACCGCGGAGAAGACTAGAAAGGGCGCGAGGCGCTCGTAATACGGCGCCGCCGCCGTTTCTCCGCGGCGCTCGGCGTCATTCATGCGTCAAGTCTCTGCATGGGAAATATATCCTGCGCGATTCTACAAAAGGAATAGGCGGGTGCGGGCGCAACGCGTGTAGGGCCGCGCGATTTCAAGTCTCCTGAGCCATCTGGAGCATTTTTTAATTGACAAATCCCGGGCCGCGGATTATACTTAGCCCGACCTTGAAAAGAGCCCGATGAAAAAATTTTCCGCCGCCGCGCTCTTCGCCGCGGTTTTCGCGGCCTTCGCGCCTGCTTCTCACGCGGCCAGGACTTTGACGCAGGTGTGCGCGCAGGAAACAAAGGCGGGCTCCGTGAAGAAGGCGCATGGAGATCCGGTCACGGGAAACTATCTGGAGGATCTCGGCCGGGAGTGCTCGCATATCGCTGCCCTGGAAGTCGAAGTCGCGAGGAAATCCCGCGCCGCCTGCCCCGGCGCGACGGGGTATATGGATTGCTTCAAGCGGGCCCTGCGCAGGAGTCCGCCGCGCTCGACGTCGGCCTTGGCTCTTTATACCGCCATGCCCGCGGGGCTGTCCCTGAGGCACAGGACTTCCGTTCCATTCGACAACGTGGCCAATCTGCTCGACGGCCTGATTTCCGTCTTGGAGTCCGCCAACGCGAATCGGTTTTTTGTCAACACTTATCATCCGCGCGGCAGAAAGGAGCAGGCCGCGCTGACGCGCTTGCAGGCGCTCGAGGATGGATCGCTGGATTTGTTCCGGCAAAAGGCGCTGGCCTCCATTGGACAGGTGATGGCGAAGCTCTCCGACCTCCAGCCGCAGTGCGGCAAGAGCGCCTGCGGAACCGCCGAGGCAAAGCGCCGCGCCGCCGTGTTAGGGAAATTAAGCGCGCGCCTGTCAAATCTCCAAGCCGCGGCGGGCGTCGGCGGGACCGCGCCCAACTCTCCGCACTAATCGCCGGCCGCGTAGCGCCCGCGGCCGAGAAAATTTTATACTCCAAGCGCATGGCATCCCCCGCGAAGTCCGGCCGCGCATTTTGGGGCGTCCTGCTTTTGGGCGCCGCTTTGGGCGCCTTGGCCGCCGTGAGCGCGGAAGTCTCCGGAGTCTACCTCGCGGCCACGCGCGGCTGGCTGCCGGCCAACGCGGACGCGCCGCCGCCCGCCCTGGAGCGCTGGTTCGCGACCACGGCCTTAAACGCCCTTATCCTGCGCGAGGCTTCGACCGCGCCCAACCCGGTCGCCTACTCCGACGCCAACTTCGTCGCCGGCGTGCGGATCTACGCCGCCAACTGCGCGGTCTGCCACGGCGCGGCCTCGGGCCGGGCCTCCAACATCGCCCGCGGGCTCTACCAGAAGGCGCCGCAGCTCGCGCGTTACGGCGTCGCGGACGATAATCCCGGCGACGTGTACTGGAAAATCGCCCACGGCATCCGCATGACGGGCATGCCGGCCTTCGGCGGCGCCTTGAGCCAAAAACAGATTTGGCAGCTTGTGCTCTTCCTGCAAAACATGCACTATCTGCCTCGGACGGCCCAAAAAATCTGGGACGCCGTGCCCGGCGCCGCCGCGACCCAGGCGGACGCGCCTTCCGATTTGCCGTCACGCTCGCCACAGGAGAAACGCTCATGAAGACTCTCATCCGCACCCTGCCGGTCCTCGTCCTCGTCCTGGCCGCGGCCGCCTCCGCCTACGCCCAGGAACCGAAGGTTGATTTCAGCCGGGACATCGCGCCCATTTTCCAGCAGTCCTGCATCAAGTGCCACGGCCTGGACTCGCGCCACCCGCACCACCACCCGGCCGCCCGGCTGCGCTTGGACGACCGCGCCGCGGCGATGAAGGGCGGACGCTCCGGCAAGGTCATCATCCCCGGCGACGCCAAGGACAGCCTGCTCTATAGGCTCTTGAACGGCCCGGTGCCGCGCCCGGCCAAGGCCGCGGGCTTGAAGAGCGATAAGGACATTCCCCCCATGCCCAAGGCCAAGCGCGGCAAGAAATGGAAGCCGCTGCCCAAAAAAGAAATCGCGCTCATCAAGGCCTGGATCGACCAGGGCGCCGTCTGGCCCGAGTCCGCGCCGAAAAAGAAAGCGGCGAATTAGTCCCTAGCGGCCCGAAAGTCCTGCTCACGAATAGGCCCAAAGACTTGGGCGCCCTGGGACTTCCGCATCATCCCGAGCGCGCACCCTCCTTAATAGAATGGGCGAAATTCCGCAAATATAGTTGAGAGGTTTTGCCCATGAACTCTTCGAAGCAGACAATTTTCCGCCGCCTGGCGGCCTGCGTTTTGGCCGCGGGCCTAGCCGTCCCCGCCGCCGCGCAGGGACTTTCCGTGGACGCCATGGCCGCCGTGTCCGAATGCTCGGGCGCGTCGCAAAAGGCGCCGTCGATTTCGCAGGCCGCCGCGCTGGCGCAGCCCTGCTTGAACGCTCTAGCGGCGCGCTACGCGTCCCAGGCTCGGCCCTACGCTGCCGCAGCTGGGACGTGGATCACCGTGCGGCAAGGCTATGTGCGCCCCTGGGCCTCCGGCCCCGTGCGCACGCAAATCGTCGTGCCCGGCCTCCAGATTTTAGTCGCCGCGCCCGCGGCCGTCGCGGCCCGCGTCGTAAGCGGCTTGGCGCAGACCTTGAACGGCCGCCGCAGCCGCCTCTACGGCTATCCGGCGGAGATGAACGTTTCCGGCGGAGCGCGTATCAACACGAAAAACGCGGCCGCCGCGATAAAAGGCCTGCCGCAAGCCCAAAGCTTGGCCGCGTCCGCTCCGGCCGCGCTTGACCGCCTCTTCGACGATGCGCCCGCCGTGGACATGCCCTTGGCCGCCGCGCCTTCCTCCTCCGTTGCCGGCGGCCTCCATGCCGCCATTCCGGCGCAAGCCGGAATCCAGTCTTTCGCCGGGAATCCCGGCCCCGGCTTGCGCCTGGACGACGGCGCAGCGGCGCGTGAAACGGTTTTTCATCGGCCCGCCGCTCTTTCAGCTTCGACCCAAATGGCGTTTAGCCTCGCGGAGGAAGATTTTCTGCAGACCTACTCCGTCTCCGCGGCGAAGTCCGTCGCGACTTCCGCGGTCCCGGTCCAGGACGATCAGCAGCAGGATCAAAATTCCCAAGGCCAAACCCAGCCCGACTATCACCATCATCCCCACCGCCAGCCCGACTACGAGCCCTACCAGTACGGTGAGGCCCCCTATAGCCAATACTCGCTCGACCCCGACGCCGGCTGGCAGCCCTACGTCGACATCTTCGGCGCCACGCTCGACAAGGCGGGCGCGTGGTCGACCCAGCCCGGCCAGGGCACGCTCACCCGCGGCGGCCAGGACGTGGGCACGCAGGGCACGAACTACGCGCTGACCCTGACCAGCAGCCAGAGCCGCGACGTCTACCGGCTCTACTGGCGCTGGGACGGCCGCGACTGCGACCCTAACGATTCCACGAGCTGCGTGCACTGGCGGCCCGAGTTCCAATTCTTCGCGGACCACTCCGAGCAGGGCCAAAGCTCCAGCGTCAACATCAAGATTCACTTCGCCCACGACAAGGCGCTGCTGCCCTGGGTCAAGGAGACCATCGGCTTTTCCTACGACGGCGGGCAAATCAGCGTGGACACCTCGGGCGGCGCCTTTCAATACACCGTGCTTGGCCCAACCGTCAACCAGCAGACGGGCCAAGCTTCGGTCGTGCTCGTTGCGGGCGCTCCCATTCTGCGCCCGCCGGAGGCCGACAAGGTGCACCTGAGCCTGGACACCTCCAACGGGGGCTTTCGCCTCATGGTCACGGACGACCGCGCGTCCTACTACGCGGGCGAGACGCTCGAAATCGCGGTCAGGATCAAGCAGGACAGCGGGCATTGGTGGAAGCGTGACCAGACCGTGGTCGAGTACAAGCAAAACGGCCCTCTGCGCGTGACCACGAACGCGTCGGAGCCGACGCGCGTGCTCGCGGACTTGTCCTATCTGGGCAGCGGCAAGTTCTACATTTCCGACTGGAGCTTTAGCCGCGCGGACAGCAAGATCAGCAGCGCCGACTGGATGGACGAAGGCAAGGGCGGTTCGGTTAGGCGCTAAACCCTAAGTTCGCGCGGCGCGCCGCTTACGCGTCCAGGACTTCGCGGACTTTGCGCAAAATTGCCTCGGGAGTAAAGGGCTTCTCCACGAAGGCGCTGCCCGCCTCCAGAATTCCATGATGCACGACGGCGTCGTCAGTATAGCCCGACATGAAGATAATCTTCGTCTTGGGGCGCAGGACTCCCACGCGTTTGCCCAGCTCTCGTCCGTTCATATGCGGCAGGATGGCGTCGGTGAGCATGAGGTGGATGTTCCCCTTGTGGCGCTCGCAAAACGTCAAGGCCTCGCGGGAGCTCATCGCGTCCAGAACCGTGTAGCCGTGCTCCGCCAGGGTGCGGTGGACCAGCTTGCGGACGATGTCGTCGTCGTCGACCACGATGATGGTCTCCGTTCCATTCAAGGATTCGACCCGCGGCCCGGCTTTGGCCGGAGCCTCCGCGTTTTCCTCGACGCGCGGGAAGTATATCTTGAAGGTCGAGCCCTTTCCGGGTTCGCTGTAGACGAAAATGCTGCCGCCGCTTTGCTTCACGATGCCGTGGACCGTTGAAAGCCCCAGGCCGGTTCCCTTTCCGCGCGCCCTCGTGGTGAAAAACGGCTCGAAGATGCGCGCCTGAGTCCGAGCGTCCATGCCCTCGCCGGTATCGCTGACGGCCAGCATGACGTATGGCCCGGCTGAAACTTCCGGGTGGGCTTCGGCGTAGTCCTCGCTCAGCTCGACGTCCCCCGTCTCCAAGGCGATTTTCCCCCCGTTGGGCATCGCGTCGCGGGCATTGACGACCAGGTTCATGATGACCTGCTCGATTTGCCCCGGGTCGGCCTTCACGTTGCCCAAGGCGGGGCTCAGAAAAGTCGTCAGTTCGATGCTCGCCCCGATGATGCGGCCAAGGAACCGGTCCATGCTCGAAACCGTGTCGTTGAGGTTGATGACCCTGGGCTGGAGAACCTGCCGCCGGCTGAAGGCCAAGAGTTGCCGCGTGAGTGCCGCGGCCCGCTCCCCGGCGATTTTGATTTCCTTCACGTCGCCCTTGACGCTGCTGTCGGCGGAGGGGTTCTCCAAGACGAAGTCGCTCAAGCCCAGGATGGCGGTCAGGATGTTGTTGAAGTCGTGGGCGACGCCGCCCGCAAGCCGTCCGACGGCCTCCATCTTCTGCGACTGAAGGAGCTGCTGCCCGATGGCGTCGCGCTCCTCCTCGGCTCTCTTGACGCGCAGCAGCTGGGCGGTCATCCATTCGACGCGCTTTTTCTCGCGCACGCCGGCGTCCTTCTCGATAAGCATCTGCGGAGGCAGATAGTGGAAATTCGAGCAGACCTCGGAATCTATGGCGGCGATCTTGTGGGTATTTAATATTCCGGCGAGCGTTTCGGCCGGGCAGGTGTCCTTGGGATACTGGCACATGCCCACCATCCGCTTGCCGATGAAGAACAGATCCAGGAGCGCCTCGTAATAGACGAGATCCTGGTACTCCTTGTGCGGACCGACCTGCCAGGAAACGTCGCCCGCCGCCCGCAAGGCGGTAAAATCCTCCGCCAAGGCGCCGTCATAGGCCTTCTGGAGAAAGCCGAGCATCTTTTCGGTCCGCCAATGGCCGTCCTCGAGATAGTCATGGTTGCTCGTCAGGATGAGGCGGTTCTTTTTCTCTTGATCTTCGATGTTGACGCCGAAGCTCTTCAAACCGCCGCGGACCGCTTCGATGGAGGGATCGTTTCCCACGAAGACGCAGCGCTCGCCGCGCTCGAGGCCGATGGCCAGGAAGGGAGCCGTGATCCGGCTCTGCTCTTCGGGAGAAGTGAAGAAAAGACAGCAATGGTCGCCGTGGGTGAGCCCCGGCAACGTTTCTTCCAGGGTATTCACAAGCCACACCCCCTTGCGGAATTGTCTAAGTATAGAGCGTCTTTCTTAGGTTTTCAATGCCTATTTTAAAAGCGCGGAGCTTAGGCCAGCCCCTTGATGCGTCGCAGGAAAATTTCCAGCGCGAAGAGGGCGCCCGCCAAGGCCAAAAACCACGGGCTCGCGAAGGGATGCAGTCGACGGCTGGTCTCGGCCACAAGTTCCGGCGGCGGCAGCTTCGCGAGGAGCTTGGCCGCGTCGGCGTCCTTCAAGTTCGCGTAGCCGCCGCCGCCGTCCTTGGCGGCCGCTTCGAGCCAGGCCCGGTCCATGGGAGGCGCCGCGGCGCCGGGGCTCCAGAAAAATTTCAAGCGGTCGGCGCCCCACGCCTTGCCGCGGAAAAAGACCGAGGCGCGCAGGCTTTGCGCTCCGGCTGAAATTCCGGTCAGGCGCACGCGGTAAAGGCCCGGCCCCGCGGCCTGGGGCGAGAGAACCTGGCGGCGCCCGTCCGGCTTGGTCCAGACGATGGAAACAGACGTGTCCGCGTCCGGCGCGGGCCGAAACTGCGCGTCGAAGACCCGCAGGGTCACTTCCAAGGGCTCTTCGTCCGGCAAAGGCCGCGGCAGCGGGACGAATTTGACCTTGGATAAATCCAGGCTGCCGCTCAAGTACTCGACCGCGCGCGACCAAAAGCGCTGGTAGAAATCCGCGGTAGCCAAGTGCCGCGCGCCGCCCAGGCGCCAGCGCCAAGTTGAGTCCGTGGTGATCATCATGACCTTGCCGCGGCCGTAAGGCCGCACCGCGATGACGGGCAGCGGCTGGCCGTCGGCGGTTTTCTCTTTGGGATCGACGGCCAAGACCATGGTGCCGGGGTTGACCGAGTCCAAACGCGCGTAGCCGTCTAAATCCGGCAAAGCGCCCCAGACCGCGCGCGACTGGGCCGCGCCGCCGTAGAGGTCGATCATGGGGTGCGAATAATCCACCGGCTCGGCGTGGAAAAGTCCTGGCGCGAAGTCCGGCTCCGCTGCGGATAGTTTGGCGGGCAGCAAGTCTTCCAGCGGCGTTCCCCTGTAGCCGCCAACGTTGAAGGCGTTCTCTCCGCCGATGATGAGCAGCGCCCCGCCCTTGGCCACATAATTGCGTATCGAGGCAAGGTAGGCGGGCGGCAGATAGAAGCGCGCGGGCGAAAAATTCTCCAGGATGAAGAGATCAAACTGGGAGATGTCGCGCATGAAAATCTCGTCTTCCGGGAAAGGGATGAGCGAGAGCTCGTTGTCCGGGATGGGCACCATGTTGCCCGGGTTGCGCAGGATGACGAAGGAGACGACCTCTCGGTTGGGGTCGGACTTCAAGAACTCGCGCAGAAAGACGTACTCGGGACTGGGCCGGCCGGCTAGGAACATAATGCGGTATTTCTGGCGGATGACCTGCACTTGGATGCGCTTGATGGCCGTCAAGCCCGTGGCCGCGATCTGCGTTTTCGCTTCGATGACAAAGTTCTCGCCGCCGAGGCTCTGCGCGGTCGCGGTCAGGCTTGAGGTAAAGAGCGCGAACGAGGAGCTGGGGTTAAAGTTCGCCTGGGCCAAGGGAGCGCTCTTGACCCCGCCCGCTTCCTTATATAAGGAGACCCTCACTTGCCGGCCGGGGAGTCCCCAGGCCTTGAGCGAGAAGGAAATGGAGAAGCGCTGATGCAGGAAGGCGAAGTCCGGCGGGCGCACGTCCATCAAGGACAGCCCGGCGCCGCGCGGCTCTTGGCCCGCGGCCAGCACGTCCACGGGCGCGCCCAGAGCGGAGAAGACGTCCTTGGGCGGCGGCTCGTCCGCCACGCCGTCCGACAAAAGCCACACGCGCTTGGCCGGCTCGCTTTGCGCGGAAATCATTTCCTGCGCCTGAGGGAGGGCGTTTTCCGGCTCGAAGGCCGCGTCGCCGGCGCTTAAAGAACCCGTCTCGTTCCAGTCCACGCTCTGCGCGCCGTCCGAAAGGGCCAGGACGCGCGGCTCCGCCGCGGCCTCGATGCGCGCGCGGTTGGCCGCAAGCCAGTCCAGCGCCTCTTTGAGCCGAGAGGCTTTCTCCCGTCCCGAGGCGGCGGCCATGGAATGCCCGGCATCAACGAGAATCAAAAGCCCGGGTTTTTTAAGCACACCCTTGCGCAAATCCACGGCGGGGTTGAGCAGGGCCAAAATCGCGACCGCCGCGGCCAAAAGGCGCAGAGCCAAAAGTCTTTTGCCAGCGCGCGTGCGGCTCGCGTGCCAGACAGACGCCGCGAGCAAAACCGCGGCCGCGCCCCAGGCCCAGCCGCCGGCGGAAAATTCCATCCGCGGGACGATCATGGGATGCCGTCCTCGCGCATCTTCATCAGAATGTAAGGCTGGTGCACGGCATCGTTCTTGTAGGTGCCGGTCAGCGAGAACATGACCAGGTTCAAAGTGAGGCGCTGGGCCATCTCGCGTTGTGGCTCGCCGCCGGGCAGGCACGGGTAGAGCGGTTTGCCCAAAGGATCGAGCGCCCAGGCGCCCAGAATGTCGTTGCGCGAGTAGATGACGGCCGTGCGGCCGTCCCAGACGATTTTCTCAAGCGTGCCGCGCGTCATGACCCGCCCGGCCGGGCCGCGCAGCAGGAAAAAGCTTTTGTAAATGACGTTATCGGGCGCGACGTCCTCAAAGGACGCGCCGGGCAGGACTTGCGGCAGGATCCGGCGCGCCCAAGCATCGAAGGAGCTTGTCTGCGCGCCGGAGACGTCCTCCAGCCACAAGAGCCCGCCGCCGTCGAAATAGTCGCGCAGATTTTTCTGCTCCAGTTCGGTCAGGGGCGGCGGCGCGTCGCTGCCGGCCAGCACGATCAGCGGAGAGGAGAAAAGCGCCGGGTCGTCCAAGCTGATGACGCGGCGTTCGGGCTCGACTAAAATGCTGGTCAGCCGCGAGACGTAGGCCAGAATTTGCGCGGGCACGTTGGGGTAAGGGTCCCACGTATCGCCGAGCTTTACTTGCGTCCAGACAAAGCGGTCACCCTGCTGGGCGGGTGCCGGCCTGGCCAGGACGAAGATCAGCAGCCCCGCCGCGAGAACCCGCGGCCCCAAAGCCATAAGCATCTCGATGGCCAGGAGGAGCACCGCCGCGATCAAGAGCCAATCGCGCGCGCTGCGGCCGCGGAGGAGCAAGGCAAAATACGCGGCGTCCTCGCGCGCCGGCACGGCCTTCCACGGCGGGGACGAAAGCTCGGACAAGTCGCTCTCGCCGCCGGAACGATCTAGGTTCACGGCGTAGACCCAGTTTTGCCCGGACGACTTGTCCGAAACGCTGTAAAGTCCCGGCTCATTGGTGTCCGGGAAATCGAGCGCGCGGTTCTTGAGCCAAACGAGCGACGAGCGGCCGTCGGGCGACAAGACGCGCACCGAGGCGGGCGCGGCCTCGGTCTCCGGCCAGCGGCGCATAATCGGCTGGCCCACGATCAGCGACAAGTTTTTCTCTTTGGGCGCGGGCGGCACGACTTCGCCCAGCGCCGTCTGGACCCAGGCCGCGAACACGGGCCTGATGACCAAGTTGCTCCGCGCGGCGTTCAAGCTTCCGGCCCAGACTTCGGTGCGGCCTTTTTCAAAACTTCCGGCGACTAAAAGCGGATAGCCCGAGGCCGACTGCAAGATGATGCGCGCGCCGGCTTTGGGCTGAAGCAGGCTGTAGCTTCCCAGCGAGACGGACCTCAGCTCAAAGCCGTCCCACGCGCCCTTGGGCGAGCCGGGCCCCGGCTTGATACCGCCGTTTTCCGAGGCCACGGCCGGGCCCACGCCGGAGCACAGCCAGGGCAAAAGCCGCGCCAAAGGCCCGGGGTCCATGGCCGCGCCCGAGACGACCAAGAGCCCGCCGCCGCGCGCAACGTAGTCCTTCAAGCGCGCGGTTTCTTGGGCGGTCAAGTCCTGCGCGCCCGCCAGGATCACGGCGGCGTAACGCGATAAGCCGGCCTCGGGAATTCGGTCCAGGCTCAGAAAATCCGCGTCGAAGGGCAGCAGGCTTCCCTGCGGGCCGCCCAAGAGCGGACGCAGGAAATAGCCGGGCTCGGGCAGCGCAAAAAAATCGCTTGCGCCGTAGAGACAGAGCACGCGCGGCCGCGCCGGATGGCGGTAGGAATAGAAGTACTCGTCGTCTGCCTCCAATGCGTCGGGGCGAAGCGCGATCTTTCCTCGCCACGCGCCCGCCGCGTCCGCGGGAGCGGCCGGCAGAACCTCGCGCGCTTGGCGCACGGCGCCTTTGCCGCGCAAGACGGCGTCCGGCAGGCGCCGGGAATCAAGATAAACTTCGACCGCGTCGCGGCTCTCCGCGCCGCTGCCCGAGACCGAGATGTTGAGCGACGGCCCTTCGCCCGCCACGCCCGGTTTTGACGACGCGGAGGCGACGGCCAAATTTTGCGCCGCGGGCCAGGAAAGCCCCAGCCACAAAATGGATGGTTCGAGCTGCGGCGGCGCGCCTTTAAGGCCGCTGCGGGTGTTGTCGCTTAAAATCAGCGCCGAGCGGCGCCGCCCGCCGCCGTCCTTGTCTAGAAAATCCTGCGCAAACGAGAGCGCGGCGGCGTAGTCGGTGGTGCCGTAGCCGGGTTTAGCCGCGGCGATGAGAGCGGAGGCCTTCTCCGGAGTCATCCAGGCGGGCCGGCCGCCGGGAAATTCCGGCTTGCCCGCGAAAAATTCCACGGCTGCGCGGTCGGAGCCTGAGAGCCGCGCCAAAATATTCTGCGCCAGGACCTGGGCCTGCTCGAAGCGTGTTTTTCCCCCTTCGCGGTAGCGCATAGAGTACGAGCGGTCGAGCAGGAGCAGAACGTCCGTGCCGCGCGAGCCCGCGCCCGCGCCGCCGGAGGATTCCAGAATGGGTTTGGCGCAGGCGAGAATCAAAAGCAGAAGCACCAGGCAGCGCAGCGCGACCAAAATCCACTGGCGCAGGCGCGAGAAGGGCTTGGTTCGCGAGTAGGCGCGGCGCAGGAGCAGCGTGTCGCTGAAGGGCACGCGCTTGGCCTGCCGGCGGAAAATGAGATGAAAGGCCAGCGGCACGGCCGAAAGCGGCAAGGCCCACAAAATTGCCGGCGCGCCGAAAATCAAAGCCGAATTCCTCCGTTCATCGCAGCGAGGCCAGGAGGCGCTTTAAGGCCGCGTCCCAGGGAATGTCGGTGGGGCAGGGCGCGTAGGCCGCGCCCATCGCCGCGAAGCTGGCCTCGTAGAGCGAAAGGTCGCGCGCGAACTCTTCCCGGTATGTCTGGCGCAGCACGGAGGCCTCGCAGAAAAAGCGCTCGCCGGTCTCCAAGCTCTCGAATTCAGTCGGGCCGTCGAATGGGAAATCGCGCTCGGCGGGATCGATGACCTGCAGGACCACCAGGCGGTTCTTGCGCGCGCGCAGTCCCCGCATGGCCGCGATGATCTGGTCCGGCGGGCCCAGCAAATCGGAGATGACCACGACCAAGGAGCGTCGGCGCAGGCGCAGCGCAGTCTCGCCCAGGGCGCGGGGCAAGTCGGCCTCGCCTCGCGGCGAGAGCTCGGACAGCGCGTCATCCAAGGCGCTCAAGTGCGCGAGCGATTTTTTCGCGGGCACCTCGCGGCCCGCGCCCGCGCCGAAGGCCAGAAGCCCGGCCGCGTCACCGCGGCTCAGGATCAAGTAGCCAAGCGCCATCGCCAGACGGCAGGCGTAGTCCCATTTGGGCGCGCGGCCCTGCGTCGAAAATCCCATCGAGCCCGAGGCATCCAGGAGCACGTGCCCGGAAAGCACGCTCTCGCTCATGAATTCCTTGACGTAGAAGCGATCGGTGCGCGCGTAGACCTTCCAGTCGAGGGTGCGCGGCTCGTCGCCGGGCGCGTAGGCGCGGTGCTGGGCGAAGTCGCGCGAGTAACCCTTGAAGACGCTTTTATGGCGGCCCTGGGCGTGGCTTTCGGAGGCGAGGCGCCCGAGCCTGAGGCTCAGGCTCTTAAGCTTGGCAAGCGAGACGGCGTCAAGAAATCTCACCCAGCAGGCGCTCGATGATCGTGTCGGCTTGGACGGCCTCGGCCTCGGCTTGGAAGTTGAGCACCAGGCGGTGGCGCAAAACGGGCTTGGCCACGGCCCGCACGTCGTCCTCGCCCGCGGCCAAGCGCCCGGAGAGAAGCGCCCGGGACTTGGCGCCCAAGACCAGGGACTGCGCCGCGCGAGGGCCGGCGCCCCAGGAGAGCCACGACTTGACCTCTTTGGAAGCCGCGGCGTCGGCGGGGCGCGTGGCGCGAGCGAGGCGCACGGCAAGTTCCACGGCCGAGTCCGCCACGGGCACGCGGCGTACCAGGTCCTGCAGGCTTTCCATTTCCCTCGCGTCCAAAACTTTCTTCAATTCCACGCGCCGCTGGCCAGTGGTTTCGAGGACGATGCGCTTTTCCTCGTCGCGCGACGGATAGTCCATCACGATTTGCAGGAAGAAGCGGTCCAGTTGCGCCTCAGGCAAAGGATAAGTGCCTTCCTGCTCGATGGGGTTCTGCGTGGCCATGACGAAAAAAGGCAGGGGCAAATCGCGGGTCTCGCCGGCCGTGGTGACCTGGTATTCCTGCATGGCCTGCAAAAGCGCGGCCTGGGTCTTGGGCGGCGTGCGGTTGATTTCATCGGCCAGAACCAAGTTCGCGAACACGGGGCCGGGGATGAAGCGGAACTCGCGTTTTAAGGTCTCGGGATTTTCCTGGATGATCTCCGAGCCGGTCACGTCCGAGGGCATCAAGTCGGGCGTAAACTGGATGCGAGAGAACTTCAAGTCCAGGATACGCGCGAGGCTAGAGACGAGCAGCGTCTTGGCGAGGCCGGGCACGCCCTCAATGAGGCAGTGGCCGCGGGCAAAAAGCGCGACGAGCATCTGCTCGACGGCCTCATCCTGGCCCACGATGATTTGGCGGATCTGCGCGACGATGTCCGCCTTGGCCGCGGCCAAGCGCTCCGCCTGCAGGACGTCGTCTTTCTCTTCGGCGGTTTTAGCCATGACGGGTATAGACTATCACATCCGAATTCGGGAAATCATCCGCGTTGCCCGCCCCGCGCCCGTTGTAGTATAGTCTCGAAAATTCCAGCACCCGGAGGACAATGAACATGAAGCGCGCGAAAATCATTTTCCTAGCCGGCCTCGCCGCGGCGTTCGCGGCGCCGGCCTTCGCCGGCGTGGCCCTGACGCAGAACGTGGAGAGTTCCGGCGTCCATGGCGCGGGCGCCTTCAAGGCCGAGTCGGTCATGGAGTTCCAGGGCTTGAAGGCCCGCAAGGAGCGCACGCTCAAGTTCACTGGCTCCGTGATGCGCTTTATCAGCGGAGGCAAGGGAAAAGAGACCCTGGACATCGACCGGGTCGACTTGGACAAGCGGTGGGCCTTGGACTCCAAGCGCAAGACCTACACGGAATCCCCCATCTCCGTACCGCAAAACGGCTCGCCCCCGCAGGGTGAGGCGGCGCCGGCCTCATCGCAGGACGCGGCGCCCTCCGCCGTCCGCGTCGTCAAGACGGAATTCGGCGTGAAGGACATGAGCGAGCGGAAAACCGTCGGCGAATTTTCGGCCGAGCATTACGCCATCCGTTATCTGCTGGAAACCCAGGACGCGCAGACCCAGCAGACCCGGACCTACCGCATGGAAGCGGACGTCTGGGCGGCGCCCTGGACCGCGGACTTGAAGCAAGCCTCCTCCGAGGTGGCCGCGTTCAACAAGGCCTATTTCGACAAGATGGGGCTGGGCCTCTCATCGGACGAGGCCCAGGATTTCGGCTTCAAGCTCCTCGCCCTGATGACGGGAGCCAACGGGCAGGACCTTTCCCAAAGCCTGGCCGAGTTCCAAGAGAAGATGTCCCGCGTCAAGGGCTACCCCGTCGAACTTGACGTGCGCTGGTATCCCGAGCAGGACAGCGCCGCGCCGGCCGGAGCCGACGACGCCTCCCAGGATGCGGGTTCCGATTTGTCGGGCGGAGCCTCGCAGGTCGCGGCGAGCTTCCTCGGCGGCTTGGCCAGCAAAATGGTCCGCAACGAGATGGCCAAGAAGGAGGGCTCGGGCGCGGCAGCTCCCGCCTTCTCAGTTCGCACCGTGGTCGAGTCCGTCAAGGTGAAGAGCCTGCCTGAAAGCGACTTCGAGGTTCCGGCCGGCTACCGCAAGAAGGCCTGAACCGGCGAAAACCCCCGGACATTCGGCGGCCGTGCTGGCCGCGCGCGAACATGGCGATGCGCATGGTTCGGAAGATCGCCCTGAGCGAAAAGATGCCTTGATTTTCCTCAAAAGTGACGCGGGGACCTTGTTGGCACGTAGGAAGGCGAGGACGGCGGGAAGTTCGCGCCCGATGGTTGAATAGTAGTCGTTGTAGAAGAGATGGTAGCGGGCCAAGACGCGCAGATTTGCGAGGTCGGCCATGAAGTCCCCGTTTCTCGCGGCCTGGACTAGGCCTAGACCAGGCCAGGCGTGAAAGTCGTCTGGAGAAATCTTGAGAGCCTGGGCGAAGCGCTCTTGCGCAGGTCGAGGCGCTGCCCGGGATAGTAATGCAGGGCCGAGACGCTGAAGAGCCACTGCCCTGAGTTGACGAAGGCGGCGGCGAGATCTTGGGGCGTGAGCCCGGCTCGGCGGATGAGGTCTTGGGCGTTCAAGAAGGGGCGCACGGGCGCGCGGAGCCTGCGCGCGGCGGCCTCCGAGAATGCGTTGGTCAAGAGCACGTAGCCTTCAGTGTTGGGGTGCTGGCCGTCGGAAAAGAGGTTGCTCCCCATCAGGCCGTGCGGCGAGTGCGCGCGGAATATTCGAACTTCCTCGACCAGGGGTATGCCGTACTGCCCGGCGATGCGGCGGATGAAGGCGTTTTGCTCGTCGGTCGCCCGGTCGAAGTTGTCCTGCCGAGGCATGTCGAGGACCTTGTCGAAATAGCGGGAGGCGAGCGCGTAGCGGCCCAGGCGCAGCGCCTCGGCGAGGATCAGCGCGACTGCCGTGGACGCCAGCAGATAAACCGCCCGTTTTGCGATCATTCCTGTTTTTTGAACGCGGGATTTATTTTATTTATCATGATGGGACGCGGCAAGCCTTTGCGGAGCGCTTCGGCAAATCGGCGAAGAAAGAGATAGAATCTTGGCGCACGCATGAAACGCTTCCTCGCGCTCCTGGCTTCGGCGGCCGCGCTGGCGATTCTCCCCGGCTGTGGCCAATCAAGCCTGGATTATACGCCCAACTTCCCGCTGGCCAAGCGCGCGCCGCGTTTTCCGATTAAGGCCGCGCTCATGCCCCTGCGAGACCTCACGCCCTACGGCCCGCCGCCGGCGGATCAAAGCGCGGTGGAGCTGACCGCGTCCGGCGACGGCAACTGCCCCAAGCTCTCCCCCAAGAATTTGACCCGGGATTTAGCGCGCGATATCGCCGCGGGCGGGCTTGTGCGCTCGGTCGAGGTGGTGCAGGACGAGTGGCAGGCCGTCCAAGACGGCGACAAGCTCTTGATTGTGGGCCAAATCGAGGACGCGAGCGACGCGGACGCGGGGTCCGGCACCGCAGGCCGGAAGGCCGGCAAGAAGAGCCTCAACCTCGATGTGGAAATCCGCGCGCTCATGCGCTACGACGCCTCGGAGCCCTTCAGCGATCAAATTTGGGAGCAGGACCTGCGCGTGCAGGAGACGGTGCCGTCGCCGCTTGAGCCCGCCGCGGTCTCGGAGGCTCTGCGCCGCCTCTACCTTAAAATCGACAAGAACATCGAGGACGCGCTCCGGGACCAAGCCAAGTTCGCGCGTCTGGCGCCGAAGACTCCCCCCATCGCCAACCCCGCCGTGCCGGGCGTCTAGCTCAGCGGCACCAGGGATTTCCGCCGACCAGCGCCGCTTCCAAGTAGCCCTTGACCACGCCGACGTAGTCGTCCCCGCCCAGGGGCATCGTGGATGAGACGTATTTGATCCGGAATTGAAAGCTGCGGCCGGGCAGGAGTTCCAAAGCCCCGTTCCAATATCGGGCGACGGGAGTCTTGCCCTCGTAAACTTCTTCCCCGTTGAAGGGCTCGAACTTCAGCCGCGGGAGCGCGTAGATGAAGGTCTGTTTGATGTGCGAAGGATCGGTCCCGATGGTCACCCTGAGAAGAACCGGCGGGATGGTCGAAGGGTCGTTGCGCCATTCAATCGGCCCCACGCCGTTGTCGGCCAGGACCAACTGGGCGTAGAGGTTGGGCGGACCGTCATGGACGGGATAAAGCGTCAGGTTTTCCTTGACTAGGGTGTTCGCGGTGGGTGTTCCGGAGAGACGAGACACCGGGCAGCCCTCGGGGACCGCCTCGTAGTTGTCGAAACTATACCATGGGGTGAACTGCGGGTTGGCGTTGGGGTCGCTTTGGCGGCCGCGCGCTCCCAGCGTCCGGCCTTGGGCCTTGACCGAGGCCAGTATTTTTTGGGCGGCGGCGTCGTTGGAGCCGGCGGCTCCGTCCCAATTTATCTGCGCGCGGACCGAACCAGCGGCCAATACGCAGGCGGCGGCAAGGAAAGACATCAGTGATTTTTTTATTTTCATGACCTCATGGTATCAAGCGGCGCGCGCGCGGCCCATGGCAGGCGTGTAAATTCCACGTGACGACCGCGCGGGGCGATCTTTACGCCGTTCCGCGGCGGCGCTCGGCCAGGGCCCAGAGCCAGCGGTCCTCGCGGTTCAAGTCGTCCTCGGACTCGTGGCCCAAATCGCGCAGCGGCTTGCCTTCAAGCAGGAGCCGCGCGCCGCGGTTGAAAATGGCGGCCGTCGCGCGCTTGGCGATTTCGCCAAACAATATTCTGAAGTTGGCCGCGGCGCCGTAGGTTTTAAGCGCTCCAAGGCTGGTGTAGTCGAAGCTGTCCGCCAGCACGCGTAGGCATAGTCCGGGCGCCGCCAAGTCGAAGACCAGCGTGACGTCGGATGTGCGCACGACCTTGGTCTCCTCTTTTTCCCCCCCGCCCATCATGGGAATTCCAGTGACCAAGGTCAGGCCGAGCTTCAAGGCTTCCTTGCCCAAGTCCATCTCGGGCGCGATCTTAATCGTTCGTGTAACGGTCTGCGGCAAAGACGCGGCGGCCAAGACCGCGATGTCCGCCCAGGCCACCGGTTCCAACGCCGCGCCGCCCGCCACGGCGCGCAGTCCCGCGTCGTCCCAGGAGATGGTCTTGGCCACCAAGGCGCGCGGCGGCGGTTGGATGAGGCGTTGCGGCGCCGGCACGGCGGGCAGGCCGTTCTCGGCCAGGCTCAAGGCCAAATCGTCCGCGGCTTGGCGGTCCAGATTTTCCGCCAGGACGCCCCAGGCGCGGCGGGCGCGGGCGATTTGATCCACCGCCGGGGTCTTCAAGGCCGCGGCCAGGGCCTTGGCCGCGGCGGCCGCGTTCCAGGCTTCTGCCTCGGCCGCGACGACCGCGAAGCGCCCGCCTTCGGCTATTTGTTCGCCGTCGCTCATAATGATGATGATAATAAACTATAATGAGTCAATGTCATTCCAGAACATGAACCTTCACCCGGACCTAATGCGCGGCGTGCGCGCCATGGGCTATACCGATCCTACCCCGATTCAAATCCAAGCTATTCCCGTCGCGCTGGAGGGCCGGGACATCCTCGGCTGCGCGCAGACGGGCAGCGGCAAGACCGCGGCCTTCGCCCTGCCGGTGCTCCAGCACCTCCTGCATAAGCCGGGGCCGGGCGTGCGCGCGCTGATTTTAGTGCCCACCCGCGAACTGGCCGCCCAGGTGGAAACTTCCTTCCGCGACTGCGGACGCTTCACTCCCTTTAAGATCGCGGTGGTCATCGGCGGCGTGGGCTACCACGGGCAAAAACAGGCCCTGGCCCAGGGCGCTTCCATCGTGGTGGCGACGCCGGGGCGTTTGAAGGATCACATCCAGCAGGGAACCATTCGCTTGGACCGCATCGACATGCTGGTCCTAGACGAAGCCGACCGCATGTTGGACATGGGCTTTCTGCCCGACATCCGCGCCATCATCGGCCGCCTGCCCAAGAACCGCCAGACCATGATGTTCTCGGCGACCTTGGGCCCGGACATCGACCGCGTGGCGGCCTTCGCCATGAAGGACCCGCGGCGCGTGGAAATCGCCAAGCCCACCACCGTGGCCACGGGCATCAACCAGATCGTTTATCCCGTCAATCAAGGCCAAAAAGGCGAGCTCTTGGTCGCCGTTTTGCAGGCCGCGCAAATCCGCTCGGCGGTGGTATTCTGCCGCACCAAACACGGCGCCGACCGCCTGTCCAAGCGCTTGAAGGAAAAAGGATTTTCCATCGGCGTGCTGCACGCCGACCGCACCCAGGGCCAGCGCACCCAGGCCATGGATTCTTTCCGCGAGGGCAAGACGCAGATTTTGGTCGCCACCGACATCGCGGCGCGCGGCATCGACGTGCGCGACATCAGCCACGTGGTCAACTACGACGTGCCGCGGCATCCCGAGGACTACGTCCACCGCGTGGGCCGCACCGCGCGCGCGCAGGGCGTGGGCGACGCCATCACCTTGATGACTCCGGACGAGCAGCCCTTTTTGAGTTCGATTGAGCGCTTCGTGGGGACGGTGTTTCCCCGCGCGGTGCTGCCCAGCTTCACTTACACGATAAAGCCCGTGCTCACTCCGCCGCGGCCCAAAACCTTCCGCGACATGAACTGGAGCCGGTTCAAGAGACGCTCCCGCCGCTAAGCCGACAAACGCCGCCAGAAACCACATCGGAGGTACCCCGATGAAAACCATCACCAGCCAGTCCGACGCCCGTTTTAAATTCTTCTCCGCGCTGCTTGCGTCCGCCGCGGTCCTGTTTTTTTCTTTGGGCTTCTCCGGCTGCGGCTACAACATCGAACCCCCGCCGCCGGTCTCCATGCCGCAGTCGAGCGAGGCGCCCCTGCCGACGCGCGCGGCCCTGCTCAACGTGGTCATCCAAGACGGCCAACCGGACGAAATCGATCAGAAGTCGAACGAAATCATGACCGCGCTCAAGCAGACGGGAGTGTTCAAGGAAGTCGAGCGCGCCGGACAGGGCAATGTGCTCGGCGCGAGCCTTATCGTTAGAACTTCTTATCTCGATAAAACGGATCAAAATCCCATCAGTTTTATTATTCCGCCCTGCATCGTTCCGTTCATCGACTTTTGCATCCTGCCTTTGGGCCAGGCGAGCAACGATATCAGCGCGGAAGTCCACCTGGAAGTGGACAACACCCAGGGGATGATGCTCAAAAGTTATTCCGAAACATCCAAGGGCCAGTGCAGCTACTGGCCGTTTCCGGGACTCTTCCCCTTCAATCTGTTCCTGATCCCCACCGTGGTCCACTGCACGACCGACGCCGGGCCTGACGCGGCGTTCCAGATGGCGATGGCCCAAATCGCGAAGGACTTAATCGGCGACCGCGATGATTTGGCGGATTTGATGCGCCAAAGCCCGACGCCGCCCGCGCCCGCGGCCGCGACCGGGCAGGTTCCCGCGGACAATCAGGCTCCTGCGGGGTCTCCCGCCCCGGCCGCGCCCGCGCAGAAACCCTGGTGGCAGCAGCAGTAGCCTGACACCTACTGGCGGCGGAGGCGAAAAGGGGTTATAATCCGGTCATGGCCGGAAAGGTCATGATCGTAGACGACGATCCGGACGTCCGCAAAACGCTTTCCTTCGTTCTTGACGGCTGTTGCGAGGCCGTCATAGAGGCGGGCGGCGGCGAGGAGGCTCTGGGAATTTTCGCCGGCGTCAATCCCGCCTTGGTGCTTCTAGATGTATCCATGCCCGGCATGGGCGGCTTGGAGGTTCTTTCCACTTTGCACGCCTTGAAGCCCAGTCTTCCCATCATCATGCTCACCAGCGCCGACGACGTGGTCACGGCCAAGATGGCGCTGGACCTGGGCGCGGTCATGTACATGACCAAGCCCTACGACGTGGAGACGCTCAAAAAAGAAGTGGCCCGGATCCTCAATCACGACCCGCCGCCCGACCCGATGCCCTGGAAAGTCAGCGGCTAGAAGAGCGGGAAAAATACCGGCTTGGAAAATCGGCCCAGCCAGAACCCGACGGCGTATTTCTTGGCGTAGTCGATCATCTCTTCCTTGGTGTGCTTCCCGTAGCCGGGATCGGAGATGACCAGCATGTTGCCGTCAGGATGGATTACCACGGTCATCAGCAAGGGCGAAAATTTATCGAAGAGGCACTTTCTCGCGCTTAAGAACCTGGTTGTGCATTTGGTCTCGATCTTCCAGGGATTGACTGATATGACGATGGATTGAAGCATGGATTTGCCGCTGACGCTGGCGGCGTTGACCTGAATGTCAAAGTGGGCATGGCGCATGCCGCCGCGCTTCCATCTCTCGCCGTTCTTCCGGTATATTTTCTTCGCGACGGACGTCAATTCGGACATGGTTTTAGGGTCGAGCGTCGCCGCCGCCTCGTTCTGGCTCTGGGTGAAGGACGCTTTGGCGCGCGCGGCCAAGGCCGCCGCGACGGGAGCGGCGTTGGAAAAGAGTTCCGTTCCGGACTGGAAATTCGCGGCTCTGGTCAGGCCGGAGGCCGCAGCCACGAGCGAGATGGAAAAAGCGAGCCAAACCGCCGTTTTGGTTTTCATGCCTTTATTGTAGGACTCCCGTCGTGGCCGCTCAAGAGCCGTTTGGGTCTTTGGGCGAAGCCCGAAAGGCCTAGCTGCGCGTCAACTTCTTGTAACGGATGCGTTTGGGGGCGACGTCGCCCACGCGCGCCTTGCGGTCTTCCTCGTAGGCCTGGTAGTTACCCTCGAACCACACCACTTTGGAATCCCCCTCGAAGGCGAGGATGTGCGTGGCGATGCGGTCCAAGAACCACCGGTCGTGGGTGATGACCACGGCGCAGCCCGCGAAGCTGGTGATGGCGTCTTCGAGCGCGCGCAGCGTGTGCACGTCCAAGTCGTTGGTGGGCTCGTCTAAGAGAAGAACGTTGGCGCCTTCGCGGAGCATGCGCGCCATGTGCACGCGGTTTCTCTCGCCGCCGGAAAGATTCTTGACCAGCTTCTGCTGGTCCTGGCCGGCGAAATTAAAGCGTCCGACATAGGAGCGCGACGGCATTTGCACCGTTCCCAGGCTCACCACGTCTAGGCCGTCCGAGATGACTTCCCAGACGTTTTTCTCGCCGTCGAGCTCGCGCCCTTGGTCCACGTAGCCCAGCTTGACCGTGGGGCCGACGGAAAAGGCGCCGGCGTCGGCCTTCTCCTTGCCGGTGATGAGCTTAAAGAGCGTGGTTTTCCCCGCGCCGTTGGCGCCGACGACGCCCACGATGCCGTTGGGCGGCAGGCGGAAGGACAAATCGTCGAAGAGCACCTTGTCGCCATAAGCCTTCGTCACGCCCTTGGCCTCGATGACCACGTCGCCCAGGCGCGGGCCCGGCGGGATGTAAATCTCGAGCTCATCCGCGACTTTTTCCTTCTTGGAGTCCTCGAGCATTTTATCGTAGGCGGAGAGCCGCGCCTTGCTCTTGGCCTGGCGGCCCTTGGCGCCGGAGCGGACCCATTCGAGCTCCTTGGCCAGCGTTTTTTGCAGCTTGCCCTCGGACTTGGCTTCCTGCGCCAGGCGCGCCTGCTTCTGCTCGAGCCACGAGGCGTAGTTTCCTTTATAAGGGATGCCCTCGCCGCGGTTGAGCTCTAAAATCCAGCCGGCCACGTTGTCCAGGAAATAGCGGTCGTGCGTGACCGCGATGACCGTGCCTTCGTACTGGCGCAGGTGCTGCTCCAGCCACTCCACGGACTCGGCGTCCAGATGGTTGGTGGGCTCATCGAGCAAGAGGATGTCGGGCTTGGACAACAGCAGCCTGCACAGGGCCACGCGGCGCTTCTCGCCGCCGGAGAGCTCGCCGCACTTCTGATCCTCGGGAGGGCAGCGCAGCGCGTCCATGGCCACGGCCAGGGTGTTGTCGATTTCCCAGGCGCCCGCGGCCTCGATTTTTTCCTGCAGTTTGCCCTGCTTGTCCAAAAGCTTTTCCATGTCCTCGGGCGAAAGCTCCGGCGAGGCCAGCTTGTCGCTGATCTCGTTGAACTCGCTCAGCAGCTTCATGGTTTCGCCCACGCCCTCGGCCACCGTTTCTTTCACGGTCTTCTCCGGATCGAGCTTGGGCTCCTGCTCCAGAAGCCCGACGGTGTAGCCCTTGGACTGGGTGATTTCTCCGGTGTAGTCGGGGTCCTGCCCCGCCATGATGCGCAGCAGCGTCGATTTGCCCGATCCGTTGTCGCCCAGCACGCCGATTTTGGCGCCGTAATAAAAGGAAAGGTAGATGCCCTTTAAAACCTGCTTCTTGGGTGGGTGGATGCGCCCGACATCTATTAAGGAATAGATGATCTGCTTGGTATCGACGGTGCTGGCCATGACGCTATGATAACAAATCGCGCGGAGCGGCGGCTATTCCCGGCGCTTGGCGCGGGCATGGGTCGAAAGTCCCTGTTTCCCCTGGGTCCATCGATTTCTATTATCAGACTTAAAGACCCAGGAATAGGCGAAGCCATCATCTTATACTATTGAAGATTCATAAATCGCGAATTCGCGGGTTTGGGGGTAAAAGAGTGAAAAAGATAGCCAGTGTCGTCGGCCTTTTTATTTTAGCCATGGGCATGGTGCGCGGCGTCGCGGCGGCGCAGTCAATCGGCTTTGATTCCGGAAAAAACGCCAATCTCAAAGAATTCGTCGCCAAGCTCAGGAAAACCACGGCGGAATCCTTGGAAATTAAGATTCCGCCCCCGGCCGGCATCATTGAGACTCTGGACCCGAAGATGATGAATAAATTGCAGGCATTAGCGGCGGCCGTGGCGACAGTGGCTCCCGTCGAGACCTCTGATAGCCATGACTATATGCGGGAGTTGCAGGGCTGCCAATCAACCGGTGGAAGCCCGACCTTAAGCACCTCCGAGACGAATGGCTACCTTGAGCGTCTTTTCTATTCCTCTAACAAGGCGCTGTCCCAGAGCAATCAATTGCTGGACTCCGAGCTCGGTAACCGCCTGTTCGTTCTGGACGTCAACCTGAAGCTCTCCCCCGACGGCACGCAATACGAGGAATCAATTTCGGTGGGTAAAGAAGGGCCGTCTAGCAACTTCACTATTGCCCTAGACGGGCAAGTTCGCTACGGCAATCCCGAACAGCTTGACCCCGCGAATCAGGATATCTTGAAAAAGGCCCTGGCCTTTTGGAGTCAAATCGATCCCGCGACCATCACTACGGACTCTCTTTACGGAAATCTTCTGAATAAGAATTTCCAGTGCGCGCCTTAGCCGCCCGAAGTTTTTATGGCAGAGGTCGTTTCCGGCGCTTTGAACGGCGGCGCAGGACGATGGTGATGACGGCGGCGAGAATGAGGAGCAGGACCGTCGCGCCCACTTCGGCGGACTGAACCCAGGTCCAAGACGGGAGGGTCGGCGTGGCCGCCACCAAGCCGGGGATGGCCGAGGGCCCCAGCGTCAGGCTTGAGAAGAGCTCCCGCACCAGTTCCTCGGCGTTGGGCCCGCTGGCCAGCACGGAATAGCCCAGATACGTCCAGGGAAGATACCCCACTACGTATTGCGCGCCCTTCGACTTGTCTTGAGCCGCGGCGTAGATGAGCGCCGGCCCCGCCGGAGTCGGCAAAAACCGCGCGGCCTCGGCCGTCTTCGCGTCAGCCTCGGGAATTTGGCGGGCCATCTGCAGGACGACGTCCGGCTCTTCCGCGATGGGCACGCTCTCTGCGTCCTTGGCCTTGGTGACGCTGACCTGCGAGCCCATGGCCTTGGCCTCGAAGACCGTGTCGGGGTCGGCGGCCTGCGCGATGGCGTCCGGGACGCGCCGCCAATCGGGCTTCAAGGTGAAGGCCAACTGGCCGTCCGAGCTTTGCCCCGAGGCCTGGCCTGCGGACACGGCGGCCGCCGCGGGCGCTCCCGGCACGCTCAAGGATCCCACGATGGCGGGCAGCATGAGGTCCGGGATGTTGCTGATAAGCGTTCCGATAAAATTCTTGTTTCCCACCTGCAGGGCGGCCAGGATGAGCGGCGGCTTGCCGGGCGCGGTGGCCTTCAAGTAGTGCGCGGTCAGGCCGTTGGGAAAGGTCTGGTCCTGCACGTCTCCCGCCGCGGTGAAGTTCGCCAAAGTCCGGCGGTTGAAGGCGTCCAAGACGTCGGCCAAGAAGGCGCTTAGGCCCGGCCTGTCGGTCATGTCCATGGCCGCGGGACTCAAGGCCAGAATAAACGAACTCTGCGCCGGACCCTTCAGGGCGATGACCACGGGCGCCGTGGCGCTCTGCACCTGTTGCCAGCCTGGCGGCACGGCCACGGTTATGGGCGAGATGGCCCGCGCGCGTGCGGCGCAAATTAGAAGCGCAGCCGCCAGCGGCAAAAATACCGCCGCTTTTTTTCTGTTTGCCGCGATCATGCCGCGATCATTTTATCAGATCGGCCCTTGACAAAAAACAGCTGAGGGCTTATATTCGTTTTGTGAGTTTTAGGACCGTTGCGCTGCTCATTCTCGCTTTTGCGCCGGCCGCCTCCGCCGGCGCTTCTTTTTGCGTGGCTCCCGTTTATCCTCCTGCCGGCGCCATGGCCGCCGGCGCGTCCAAAGCGCCCTACATCGTTTCTTCCGCCAAGGCCCCCCTGTCCAAGAACGACCGCGACGAGTTGGCCTCGCTGTGCTGGAGCATCGACAGGAAAACCGGGCGCGTCACGGGGCCCGGCGGTGCGGTCTTGACGCGGGGCGAGATGAGCGCGTTCCTGGCCGATTACGACACGGATCAATATCCCTTGACGTCCGACGAAAAAAGCGGCCTCTATCTCGGCGGCCGCTGCCGCTTCGAGCCGGGCCGCGTCCTGTGCAAGGACGACAAGGGCAAGGTCCAGGCGCTTTCCTATCTCGACGAAGCGTCTTTCCGCCGCCAGCAGTCGCTGCAGCAGTCCGAGGTGCTCGCGGAGCGCATCGGCTCCTTTTTGGCCCAACAGCCGCCCGGCAAGCCCTTGAGCGCCGCGGCCCTGGCTCAAATCGGGAAAATTTCCTTCAACATCACCGGAAAAAAGGCCCTGCCGCCGGCCCTAGCTGGGATGATCAGTCTGCGCGCGAAGCTTCCCGCCGGGGCGCTGCGCGGCGACTTCCAGAGCGCGGCGCGGGACCTCACGCGCTTTTTCGACGGGCAGGAATCCGTCAAGGATTTTACGAAGGCCAATAATTTCCCTGCGGTGCACACGGGAGAGTGGGGCGCCAAGGCGTCGCAGTCCTATTTCGACGGGACCGAGGCCAAACTGGGCGCTTTGTGCGCGGCCAAGACCCGGACGATTTTATCCCAGAACCCCGTGGGCGCGGAGCTCATGAAGCGCTTTAAGGTCAACGGCGGCGCGGTCAAGCTGCCCGCTTTTCTCATCGGCAACTTGGGCGATTTCGACGCGGCGGCCTACGTGCCCGGCATGGACACGGTAGTTTTCAACCGGAAGTACATCCTCGACGATCCGGCGTTCAACGCTCTTTCCAACTCCGCAAAACGGGCGCTTTACGACGACTCGAGCAAGATGAACGCGTGGCTTCTGGTCCATCCGGCGGTTTTCGACAGCTTCATCGGGAACAACGACTTCACCATCGCGCACGAGCTTACGCACGCGGCGCTGGACCGCGAGATTCCCACGGGCCCTTACACGCAGGCCGATATCCTGGAAAACGAACACGAGGCATACACGCTGCAAATGCGCTACATGATGGCGCAAATCCTGGCCCATCCAAAGGCGTCCTTGGCTAACTCTAATTACGAGGGCTGGATGCCGGAGCTTCAGTCCATGCTGGCCAGCTACAACCAGTTCCTCCAGGGCATCGATCTGCAATATCTGAGCGGAGACTCCGTCCAGGCAGCCAGTATTCCTACGGTCAAGCAGCTTGTGAGCCGGGAGGAAAGCACGTCTTCCGCCATCGGCCGACAGGTCCGCTCGCTGCTTCCCAAGGAACTGCTCAAAATACTTGGTCTCAAGGAGACCAGCGCGGCCTTGGGGCGGTTTGAAAGCGACTATCAGGCCCGGACTAAAAAATTTATGGGCGGCGACTACAAGAACATGCAGAGCGAGGCCGAGGCCCGGTTTCCCGGCATCGCCCAAGCGGCCTTGACGCGTAGCGCAAATGAGCCGCTCGTAGCCGCCTTGAACGATTTGACGGGAGCCAACAGCCTGGCGGAGACGGCCTTGGTGCTCAACGCCAAGGACAGCGCGCTCTTCTCCAAAATCCAAAAGGCCGCGGCGCACAAGAGCTTGGATCAGCTCACCGCGGCGCGCCTGGCCAAGAGTTCGGCCGAGCGCTATCACGCCATCCTCTATTCGTTCCAGTTCGGACAGCTATCCAACGACGAGAAACTGCAGATTGAGACCGGCGATGAGGCCCTCTCTTTCATCGACTCGGCGCTGGCCCGGGCCGCAGCCGGCAAGGGCTCGCCCGAGGATTTGAAGATGGCCGGCGACTTGGCGCAGGCCATCGGCGATGACGACTCGGCCGCGCAGGTTCAGGCGGCTTTGACAAAACTTCAACAAGGAGGCTCTCATGTCGGCCCGGGACCTTGATCGCGCGCGGCCGGGGCTATTCCTGTGCCTCGGCTTGGTCTTGGCGGCCTGCTCGCGCAAGGCTCCGAGTTTTCCCGGTGCGGTGACCTACTTGTCCCGGTCGGACGGATTTTCCTGCGCCGTTCCCGGAGATTGGCGCGCCCTGGAAAACCAGGCCGGCTCCCTGGTGACTTTCTTCGGCCCGCCCGCGGGCGCGCATCCCGACTCCGCGTCCATCGCGGTTTACCGCTACACCAAGGCCGACTTCGCCGGCCCCGAGGACTACTACCGCCGGGAAACGCTCTCGGCCGCGGACGCCGTTCCCATGATCCAGGAGGACGTGGGCCGCGCCGACGCTTATTATTTCTCCATGGAATCCAAGCGCCCGAAAATTCATTCGACCCAATTTGAAAGAATCAAGGAGGAAGACTATCTGATTTCCGCCAAGGACGGCTTCTACGCGCTGGTTTACATGTGCCCGGATGACGCCGTCGCCGAAAGCGAGCCGGTATTTCGGGACGTGGTGCAGAGCTTCACGCCCGCCCGCTGAGGCGTTCCCCAGGTTTGAATCCCGCCACGGGATTTGGGATAATTCACGCATGGAATTCCACGTCGGCTTGAAAGAAATCATCGTCTCGGGGGGCGTGACCCTCGTCTTCCTCATTTTTCTCTCGATTTATTCGCTGGCGCTCATCTGGGAGCGCTGGCGTTACTTCGACACGGCCATCAAAGGAACCCAGGAGTTCCTGGAAAAAATCCGCAAATTCGTCGCCGCGCGCGATTTCTCCGAAGCCATGTCGGCGTGCCGTCGCCACCAAGGACTGGCCCAGGACGTGGTAATGGCAAGCCTGGTGGGCGCCAGCGCCCGGGATGAACGCAAGCGCGGCGCCGAGCGGGCCAGCGAGCGAGCCCAGGCCCTTTTGCAAAAACGTCTTTCGACCTTGGGCACGATTGCCAGCGTGGCGCCGTTCATCGGGCTCTTCGGCACGGTCGTAGGCGTCATGCGCGCCTTCCGGGACCTGGCTTCGGTCGCGGGCGCGGGGCCGGGCGTGGTCGCCATCGGCATCTCGGAGGCATTGGTCTGCACCGCAACGGGGCTCTTCGTGGCCATCCCCGCCGTGGCCGCCTACAATTATTTCAACTCGCGGACGGAGAGCTTCGCCGAGGAAATGGACTGGATTTCGGATGAAATCCTAGACAGCCTCTCGGACAAGGCGCATAAGGTCTCGTGAACGTCTCGCGCAAGCCGGGCCGGCGGATCATCGCGGAGATGAACCTCATCCCGCTCATCGACGTGTCCCTCATTCTGGTCATCATCTTCATGGTCCTGACGCCCATGATGGTCCAGTCCGAGCTGAGCGTCAAGCTTCCCAAGGCGTCCTCGGGAAGCCCCGCGCCGGCCGCGACCACGATTCACGTGGAAATCGACCGCAACGACGCGCTGCTTATCGAAAGTCGGCCCGTCCGCTGGGACGATTTGACGCGGGAGCTTTCCCTGCGCCTGGGCAGTTCACGCAGCAAGACGGTTCTCGTCGAGGCGGACAAGAGCGTCGCCGTCGAGCGCGTCGTGGCCGTCTTGGACGCGGCCAAGCGTCTGGGCGTGGGCAAGATGGGCGTCGGCGTTGAAGCCAGGCCTTGAACAAAACGATAGTCCCCGCCGATTTAAAGCCTTACCTGCGCTACTCCGTCTTTCTGCACGCGGCCATCGGCTTCGCGATGGCCCTGGCCTTCATCAAGAGCGCGCCGCGCATGAGCGGCGTCTACACCATCGACGTCGTGGGCCCGGCTCCCTCCGTCGAGGAGAATCAAGGCGCCGCGGCGGCCAAGAGGCCGGCGCCGGCCGCCATGAAGGCGTCCGCGGGCCACATGGAGGAGCAAAGAAAGACGCGGGAGTTTAGCGCGCGGCGCCATCGCGAGGAGGCACTGCCGCCGCCGAGCCTCCTGCAGGGATATAAAAACGTGTCCCCGTCCAAGCCCGCGCAAGAGGCCGCGGCTCCGGCCGAGGAGCCAGCGCAGCCCGCGGGCTCTTCCGCGCCCGGCTCGGTGAGCATGACGCTCTCGAATTTTCCCTACCCGTGGTACATCAGCCAGATCCGCATGGCGCTCTGGCGGCAGTGGTCGGCGCGCATGCCGGGCGGCGGCGGCAGCAGCGTCGTGGTCTTCTCCATCCTTCCCGACGGCAATATCACGGACTTGCGCACCGAGGAGAGTTCCGGCGACGCGGGCTTTGATTTGACGGCATTGGGCGCGGTTAAGGACGCGGCGCCTTTCCCCCCGCTGCCCACGAGCTTCAAGAAGCCCTTTCTCACCATACACCTTACGCTGACGTCGTCCTGAGCCCGCCGCGGAGCCTCGGCCCGCTCCGAAATAAATCCGTGACACGGTCCGCGTATTATTTTGCCACAGGCCCGGGAAATCCAATGGCGATTCTCCGATTTACCTTCTACGGCGTTCTCGTCTACCTTTATTTTCTCATCGCCTATCCTGATTGGACCAGCATCGGATGGGGGCTGAGATGCTTCCCGGCAATTTTGTGCGGGGCGGGAGCTCTTTATCTCCTTTTCAAGCTCATGAACTGGAGCCCGGGCTTGGCCAAGGTCGCGATGGAGGGACTCTTCATCCTTGGGGTTGCGGTCTACCTGGGATATAGCATGCCGACCAAACCCGGCGTGCCGCCTCCGGTCAAGCAGTGGATCGCCGGCCGCCGGCCCACGCAGGGCGACGCCGAAGTGGGCTTAAAGCGGCTGGGCGTCAACCCAGAGTCCGTGCCCGGGCAGTGGGTCGTGGGGCTTTTCCCCTACCGCTGAGACAAAAAACGCCAGAGACGGTAGAGCGCCGCGGCGGCCGCGCGCTCCCGGACGGTCTGCCGCGAACCGAGAAAGCGGCCTTCCCAGGCCTCGACGCGCCCCTTGGGACCGGCCATGCCGATGTAGACCAATCCCACTGGCTTAGCTTTCGTTCCGCCCGAGGGTCCCGCGATGCCGGTGATGGATATCCCGATTGAGGCGCCCGCCGCGCGGCGCGCGCCCCCGGCCATTTCCTTGGCGCACTCGGATGAGACCGCGCCGCGGCGCTTGAGCGTATCCGATGAGACGCCCAGCAACCGGATTTTCAGATCATTAGAATAAGAGATCACGCCGCCCTTGAAATAATCCGAGCTGCCCGGGACGGCGGTCACGCGTCCCGAGAAAAATCCCGCGGTGCAGGATTCGGCTGCAGCCAGGGTGAGGCGCCGGCGGCGCAGAAGAGAGCCCACGGCGGACTCAAGCGTCGCTTCCCCCTCGCCGAAGACGTGCTTGCCCACGGCGCGGCGGATGAGGCGGCGCACGCGCGCCATTTTCTTGCCGGCGGCGAACGCGCTTGAGGCCGTCACGGCCGCGTGAAAGTCCACCTGGCCGCGGCCGGCGAGGATGGTGAAGGTTTCGCCGGGTTTGGACCGGCGGGTCAGTATTTTCAAGCGTTCGTCGGCCGCGGATTCGGAAATGCCGGCCAAGTGGACGCTGAGGGCGCGCGAAAATATTCCGCGGGCATAGAGCGATTTTAAGCGCGGCAGAACGTCTAGCTCGAACATCGGCGAGAGTTCCGCGAAAGGTCCCGGCAGCAGGATTAGCGTCTTGGGCCTGGCGCCGCCCGCGCCGCGCAGCTCAAGCCACTGCCCCGGCGCCGAGCCGAAATCGTTCCTGAGCGCGCGGGCTCCCTGGATGACAAAGGCCTGCCGGCGGTTTTCCGCGGGCATCGCGGTGCGAAAGCGCTTGAAGCGGCGCTTGATTTGCGCGAAAAGCTCCGGCTTGAAGACCAAGGGCCGTCCCAGGGCGCCCGCCGCGGCTTCGCGGGTGATGTCGTCGAAGGTCGGACCCAGGCCGCCGGAGACAATGAGGACGTCAGCGCGTGAGAAAGCCTCCGCGATGGCGCGCCGCAAGGGCTTCAGATCATCAGGTAGCGAGCTTTCGCGGGACAAGCACAGGCCCAGCCGTGCCAGCGCCAGGGAGATGTAGGCTTGGTGGGTGTTGACCTTGCCGCCCAAAAGCTCGCTGCCGACGCAGAGAAGCTCGACGCGGGGCACGGGCGCGCCCGCGGCGGCCCGCCGGATCACTGGTAGAAGCCGACGGGTTTTTGTCCGCCGGACCGGGCGGGCTCTCCGGCCGAGACGGAACCGAAGCGCGCTTCATACTTGTCGATGTTGTCCTTGAGCGCCCACAGAAGCCGTTTGGCGTGCACCGGGGAGGACACAATGCGCGCGAGGACCTTGGACTTCGGGCTCTGCGGCTGCAGGAATAGAAAATCAAACACGAACTCGGTCTCGCTGTGCGTGATGAGCGCCAGGTTGGCGTAGACGCCCCGCGCCGTGGCGTCGTCGATTTCGATTTGCAGCTGGGGCTGGGGCACGGGCTTTTTTTCTTCCATGGCCCGAGTGTATTATTTTTCCTCTTTGAGGAACAACGCGGCGGCGGCGGGAAGCACGATGAGGGTCAAAAGCGTCGAGGTTAGAATGCCGCCGATGACGGCCACGGCCATGGGTTGCTCCAGCTCCGAGCCCGTGCCCCAGCCGGTCGCCAGCGGCACCAAGCCCAGGACCATGACGGAGGCGGTCATTAAAATCGGACGCACGCGCTTTAGGGCCGCCGTGGAAATGGCTTCTTTTAAAGGAATGCCTTCGGCCAATTGGGCGTTCATGTAATCCAGGAGCAGGATGCCGTTGCGGACCACGATGCCGACCAAAAGCACCGCGCCGATCATGGAGGAGACATTCACGGTCTGGCCGCAGAGCCAGAGGCTGAAGATGGCGCCCACGCCGGCCAAGGGGACGGTGAGGAGGATGATGGCGACCTGGATCCAGGAGCGGAACTCCAGCCACATGATAAGAGCGACGACGATGATTGCAAAGCCCAGCACCATGAGCAGGTTGGAGAACGATTTCTGCTGCGCCGCGTATTTTCCGGTAAAGGCCCAGGAGTAGCCTGGGGGCAGTTGCAGGGCCTCAACCGCTTTCTGCACATCCGCGGCGACGTTCCGCGCGTTGCGGCCGCTGATGTTCGCGGTGACGGTCACCATGCGGCTCAAGTGCTCGTGATCGATTTCGCTGGGGATTTCGCTGTAGCTTAAGCTCGCTACCTGCTCCAATGGCACGATATTCCCTCCGGCGGTCCGCAAGGGCAGGCTGTCCATGGCCTCGAAATCAATGTTTTGGCCGGGCGCCGCGTAGTGCAGAGTTACGTTGATGCGCTTGAGGACCTGGCGGATAGCGGTGGCCACCAAGCCCACCGAGTAGGCGTCGAGGGTGTCGTAGATGGTGCTTTCCGAGATGCCCAGGCGGCCGGCTTCTTTTTTATTGAGGGTCACCTGAAGCGAGGGCACTGGAATGGTGGCCGGGGGCATCAAGTTGACGATGCCTGGAATGGGCTTCATGGACTTAACCAGTTTCTGAGCGTAGAAGTTGAGCTTCCCCAGGTCAGGGCCGAAAATATTGACGCCTAAATCCGCCGGCACGCCGCCCATGGCGTCGTTGATCTTGTCCGCCAAGGGCATGAGATACTCGGCCGAAACGCTGGGAAGCGCGTCGGTCTTGGCGCTCATCTGGGCGATGAACTCTTTGAGCGGGATGGGGCGCTTGGTCTTGGGCACGAGCTTGATCATGATGTCGCTGTGGTTGATATTGTCCGTGTCTTCGGCGCCGGCGGCATGCCCCGTGAGCCGGGCCACGGTCACTACTCCCGGCAAGCTCTGCGCCCAGAGCTCGATTTTCCGGTTGACGCGCTCGGCCTCGGTCAGGGAAACTCCGGGCGGCATGAGGGTCGACAATAAAATCGCGCCCTCGTCCAGGCTTGGCAGGAACTCCACGTTGAGCTTGCTGAAAAATCCCAGGGCGGCCACGGCGGGCAAAAGCCCCAGCACGATGGCCGCCAGCGGCCGCCGCATCGCGGCCCCGAGGATTCTGGAATAGCCGTCCTTCAGGGAGCCCTCGGTCTCCTCGGGAGGCGCGTCCTTGGCCTTGAGCCAGTAGAGCGCCAGGGTGGGAATGACGGTCACGGCGACGATCAGGGACGCCAGGATGGTGAAGGTCACGGTGAAACTCACCGGGGCGAAGAGCCGGCCCGCGAACCCCGCCACGAACACCATGGGCAAAAAGATGCCGATATTGGTGAAGGTTGAAACGACGACGGGCTTGATGACCTCCTGGGTCGCGGAGATGACGAGGTCTTTGTGGCTGAGGCTTCCGCGCAAAGTCGGCGTGGAGAGCCAGCGGAAGATGTTTTCCAGCACCACGATGGCGTCATCGACGATGATGGCCGTGCCGATGGCAAGTCCCCCCAAGGACATAACGTTTAAACCGATGCCCAAGGCGCGCATCAGAACCAAGGCCGCGACCACGGAGATTGGGATGCTGATGGTGGCGATGAGCGTCGTCTTGAAACTCCTGAGCGCCAGGGCCAGCACCAGGATGACCAAAAGCCCGCCGATCCAGACGTTCTCCTTGACGTTTTCAATGGAGTCCGAAACGAGTTGAGCTTGGTCGTAATAATTGTGGAGGGTGACGCCTTCGGGGAGGCTTTTTGAAAAAGCCTTGATTTCGGCGTCGATGCGCGCGGCCACGTCGAGAGTGCCGAAGGAAGGCTGCTTGAATATCTGGATGAGCACGGCAGGATGCCCGTCCTCCGAGGTGTCCCCGCGCTCGTATTGGTATGTTTGGGCCACGCGCGCGACATCTTTGATCCGCACGGGAATCCCGTCCTTGACCGCGATGACGACTTCCCCGATTTCCGCGGCGCTGCCAAACTGCCCGTCCGAGTGAAGGACAAGCTCCTGGCTGTCGTGGACCACGGTGCCGGGGTTGGCCAGGATGTTGTTGTCGGCCAGCGCCGTCCGCACGTCTTCCAGGGTCACCCCGTACTTGATCATCAAGTAGGGATTCAGTCGCACGGAGTATTCCAGCGCCTTGCCGCCGATGACCAGAACCTTATAGACGCCCATGATGCGCTGGAGCTGCGGCCGCAACTGGTAGGCAGCGATGTCGCGCAGCTCCACGGGGCTCGTGTCCGGACCGCCGCTTAGACTGTAGCCTTGGATCATGGCCAGGGTCGCGCCCAAGGTCTCCACGCTTGGTTCGGCGTCGGGCGGCAGTTGACCCCGGATGGAGGACAGCGCCTGGAGAATGAGCTCGCGGGCCTGGAGCATGTCGGTGCCCCAGGCGAATTGGATGGAGACCATGGAGATGCCCGTGGCCGAGGCGGAGCGCACCTTGCGCACGCCTAAAACGCCGCTGAAGGCGCTTTCGAGAGGCACGGTGATCTGCCGCTCCATCTCCAAAGAGGAATAGCTGGGCATCTGCGTGACCACGCTTAGGATCGGGAAGTTTAGCGGAGGAAATAATCCCACCTGAAGGCCGCGGAAAGATGCGAGACCGGCCAAGAAGACCAGGGCTACGGCCAAGGCGACGCCTTTGGGGGCTTCAAGCAGCTTGGAGAGCAATTTCTTGAACATGGCGCCCTAGTCCGCCTCCGCCTTGAAATCGGGGTACAAGTATCCGATGCCGCCCTGGACCACGATCTGATCTCCGGACTTCAAGCCGGATTTTATTTCCACCGCTTCATCCGTGACTTCTCCCAAAGTCACCGCCGTCGGGACGTAGTTCGTCTGCCCCGATGGATTTTGCGGCGGCTCGGCGCGGATGACCCATGCCTGACCGTTCCTAAAGAGCACCGCAGAGGGCGGAACCGCAAGGACATGATGGCGTACCCGCGTGATGATGCGCGCGTCGACGAAATTGCCCACGGGCACGTCGCCGTCGCCCACGGGCCTCAGCCAGGCGATGGACTGCCCGGTCTCGGCGCTGACGGCGCGCAGGACCTGCGCTACGCGGCAATGGATGGGCGCCGTTGACGGCGCCACGTAGGCCGTGGCGAGTTCGCCGCGGGAAACTTGGGGCGTGTCCGCCGCCTCGATATTGACCGCGAACTCGAGCCGGCCGGTGTCCTCGGTCGAAATGCCGTAACCGGGCACGTATTCCTTAAGATCCTGCAGGCTCGCCTGAGCTACGATGGGCCGGTCATTAAGGGCGGGGAGCGCCGCCATGCGCTTTCGGGAGCAACTCGCGAGGCAGAAAAGGGCCGCCGCCAAGGCCGGGGTCGCGCGCAGGGGCTTATTCATAAATCTTGGCCGCGGCGGGGCCCCCTTGTCCGATTAAATCCTGCATCGTGGCCAAATCTTGAAGGTAGGAGTAATAGGCGGCGCGTTCTCCAAGCAAAGCATTGAGCCAAATCTGCATGGCCCCGGTGGCTTCCAAGATGGTCGTGGCGCCCCGGCGGTAGCGTTCCACGGTCGACTGGGCCGAACGGCGGCTCTCGGGCAAAAGCTCCTCGAGACGCTTCATTTCGGCCAAGTCCGCTTGAGCTTGGGCGTTCGCGCGCGCAAAAGCGGCTGTAAGCGCCTCTTCCTTCGCCGTCAGCGCGTTGTCCGCCAAGGATAATGAGGTTCGATTTTGACGGATGCGCGAGGAGATCTGCCCCCAATCGAAAATGTTGAGCCTTAATCCGACGCTGAGCACATGGCCCACGATCGTGTCTTTCATGGTCGGGCCGCCGTAGCCGTATTGGTAGTTGGCGACTAACTGGGGATAGCGCTGGCCGCGGGCTTCCTTCAGGCCCATTTTTGCGGCGTCGGTCTGCGCTTTGAGCGAGGCCAGAGCAGGGCTCCCCTCGACTTGACCGTAGGAGAACTCGGGAATGGCGGGCAGGGCCGAGATGGGTTTGAGCGCCAAACCGTTGTTCGGCGAGAGCCCCAGGATGAGGGCCAGCTGCGTTTCGTCCGTCTCCAGCTGGACGGAGAGCAAATCGCGCAATCGGGCCAGGTCCGCCAGGCTGGATTTGACCTGGATCAAATCAAAAGGCGGCGCGCGGCCCATGGTGTAGCGCGGGATGACGGTCAGGCGCAGGCGATTGAAGCGCCCTTCGACCTTGTTCAAGTCCGCCACGGCATCCTGGTTGTTAAGGATGGAGAAATAGAGGCTTTCGACCGTGAACGCGACGTCCTGCTTGGTCTGGATTTTGGCGTATTGGGCGGCACGTGAGAGCGCGTCCAATCGCTCGCGTTCGTACCACTTTGGCGAAAAAGGGAAACCGTCGTAGCTGACCTCGACCGCTCCGTTTTCCGAGTTGTCCAGGATGGGGGCGTAAAGAGGGCTGTTGGTTTCCGTATATCCCCCCAACGCGGAAACGGTGGGCAGAAGGTTTCGCAGCGCCTCTTGTTTTTGCTGCCGGGCCAGGAGCGCCTGGAGTTGGGCCCTGACGCTTTGCGGCGACTTGGCTTCGGCCAGAGTCAGGCATTGGGTCAGGGTGAGATCCTGCGGCTGAGCCGACGCGCGAAGGCCGGGTGCGAACAGGAGAAGAATCAGGAGCGGCGCAAGGCCTCTCCCGACCGGGAACTTCATGGCCGAAATTCTAAAAAACTTCCGAGCCGCGCGACAACAGGAATTTTCTTCACTAGTAGAGGGCGGGCAAGGCATGTTTTTTCCTTCTTTGCGCATACTCTAGGGATATCAGGAGCACAAGAATCAGGTTCAGAACGGCCAATGCGGCCAGAATCGGCAAGCGAGTGTAAGCGAATCGATAAAACGTATAGGCCGCGAAGGCGGAGAGAAAAGCGATGGCGGCAGGATAAGCCCAAAGCCTGTTCCGCAGCAGGCTGACGGCCAAAATAACCTTAATCAGGCCATGGGCCATCAGGTAGAGCGCGGCAAGATGTTTGGCGTGGAGCGAAAGGTGGGAGGCCATAATCCTTAAATGAGTCGCGACGTAGTCGTCCGGATCCTCCATGAGTTCATGCTGGGTCAGCATCACGATCCAGCGGTTTAGTTCCGCGCGGGGGGCGGCCCACAAGAGCCACCCCCCGGTGATTTCAAGAGCGCCGTCGGCCCCTTTTGCGCCGACGGCCAGGGCAAAGACCTTGTCCAGCCAGCTTCGGCGGCGAAGCCAGGGCCAGCCCATGGTTGCCCGAGAATTTTAATGTCCCGGCTTAGCCTGGCTCGAAGACGCCGGCAGGGCGGATGCCGGCAGTTGCATCGGCGAAGGGGCGGTCGCGGATTTCTTGCGCGCCGCGCTCTCCCTCGCTTCTTCCCTGCGCTCGTTTTTGGCCGCGGCTCGGCGCTCCCGCTTTTCCCCCATCATCTCGCGTTTTTCGCGCGCGGCGGACTCAGCCTGCTTTTTGATGACGGCGCCGGTATGGGGATTGAGCCAGACTTCCGTGATGCCGCTCTTGGATTCGACGTCGAACGACCAGATGAGTTGGCCGGCTTCCTTTTCGAGTTCGGATTCGAGGATCTTCGCGCCCTTGACCTGCGTGCGAAGGGCGGCGGAGGCCTGAGCTTTCGTCAGGACGGGCAGGGCGAGGCGGACTGGCTTTTGCTTGGCCGGTGCGGCGGCGAACGCCGAGACCGCGGCCAGCAGAAGCGCCGTTGCGATGGCGGTCTGTTTCATCATTGACTCCTTACTATTAGGATTAGCGACGCCCTTAATCATACACGCGCGCCATTGCGGGGACCTTGCGGAGGCATTACATTCCTGCAATGTTCGGAGAGCGAAAGAAAGGCGGTCTCTCGAACCTAGGAGATGAGTTTGAGGCGCACGGTAAAGCGCGAGCCGGAACCCGGAGCGCTGGAGACTTCCACGCGTCCGCCGTGCGCGTCGACGATGGCCTTGACCAAACTCAATCCCAGGCCGAGGCCGCGCTGGGCGCGTCCGGAACCGCCCCGGTAGAGGCGCTCCCATATTTTGGGCAGGTCGTCAGGCGGCATGCCGATTCCGGTGTCGCTGACGCTGAAGGCGGCGAAGCCGTTTTCGCGCGCGGTCTCAAGCGCGATGACGCCTCCAGGCGGAGTGTATTTCACGGCGTTGTCCAGCAGGTTGGCCACGACGCGGCGCATGCGGCTTTGATCGCAGAGGACGCGAAGACTCGCCGCCTCATGGACGCGGCCGAGGCTGACCCCTTTTTCTTCCGCGGCGTAGCGGTAGGCTTCGGAGACGTCGCTCAAGAGTTCGCGCAGGTCGGAGGGCTCGAGCTTGAGCGCCATCGTGCCGGTCTCGGCCTCGGAGATGTCCATGAGGGTGTTGAGCATAGCCAAAACCTTGTCCGATTCCTCGACGCAGTCGGCCAAGGCCTCGCGGCACTCGGACGGGCCGGCTTCGGAGCGGAGCGGGAGTTCTGCGACGGCTCGCAGACGCGTCATGGGCGTGCGTAGATCGTGAGCGACGTTGTCCAAAGCGCTCTTCATGCCGTGAACGAGAGATTCGATGCGCTCCATCATGGCATTGAAGATGCCGGTCAGCTCGTCCAGTTCCCCTCCTGTTGGCAGGTCCGGGGCGCGGGCGCCCATGGCGCCGGATTTGACGGCCTCAAGAGTTTTGATTAAATCTCGGACGGGACTAAGCGCGCGCCGGGCGATGAGAAAGCCGCCGATAAATCCCAGCAGGACCGCCGGCAGGAAGACCGCGGCCAATATCCAGCGGAAGCGCTCCAGCACGTCTTCCCGCGCCGCGTCGCTGTTGCCGACCTGCAGGATATCTCCGTTGGAGAGCCGCCAGGAGGCAAGCTCCATGATTTGCCCGTCCCGGGTTCCGGGAAGGACGAGCCAGCGCAGCGCGTTTCGCGGGACCACGGGGAAAGCCTCTTTAAGATTGAATCCGTTCCAGCTCGCGGTCCGCATCTTGAGAAGCTCCCGTCCGTTTTGGGCTAGCAGGCGGATGACGTGGGCGTCCTTGCCCTGGCGGCTGATTTGCACGGCCGCTTCGCGCTCGAGTCCGGGGATGCCCTCATCCCTGTATTCGTCCCGCATGTGCGTCATCGATGAGACGATGGCCGCGCGGTCCCTCTGGCGCAGCGAGGTGGCCAGGAAGAAATAGGCCGCGCCCATCACCAGGGCGTTGCCGATGATGGAAAGAGCCGCGGACCAGGCGGCCATGCGGAAGCTGAGCGAGCTCCGCCTGCGCCAGAGCGTCTCAGGCGTCCTTGATGACGTAGCCGACTCCGCGGATGGTGTGAATGAGCTTCTTATTAAAAGGCTTGTCGATTTTGTCCCGCAGGCGGCACACGAGCACGTCCACCACATTGGTCTGCGGATCGAAGTCGTAGTTCCAGACGTTTTCCAGGATCATGGCCTTGGTGACGGGCCGGCCGGCGTTGCGCGCGAGATATTCGAGCAGGAGAAATTCCTTCGCCGGCAGATCGATCTTTTCTCCGCCTCGGACGACTTCTCTTGACACGGGATCCAGGGACAGATCCGCAAGCGCTATGGGCGCGGCGTCCGCGACGGGCCGGGGCCTGCGCAGGAGTGCCTCGATGCGGGCGAGAAGCTCGGAAAAGGAGAAGGGTTTGGTGAGGTAGTCGTCCCCCCCGGTGCGCAGGCCTTTGACGCGGTCGTCCACGGAGCGCTTGGCGCTCAAAATGAGGACCGGCACGCCGACATTCTCCTTGCGGATTTTCTCGATGACGGAAAGTCCGTCCAATTTTGGGAGCATGACGTCCATGACCGAGGCGGCGTAGGGCTCGCCAAGCAAGCGGCGATAGGCCGTCTCGCCGTCGGCCGCGTGATCCACCACGAAGCCGGATTCTTTGAGTCCCCGGCTGATGAAGGCGGCGATTTTTGGATCGTCTTCTACGACCAGTATGCGCATGAGCTTCTCATAGATTTAACTATACTTCAGAGCGGAAATGAAGCGCGGCCGGGCAAAATTTTTGCCCGGCCGCGCTCTAATGCCACTTGGCGATTCCGGCTTTTCCTAGAAGCTCCATCCTACGATGAGGCGGTAGTATTCGTCGGCCACAAGCTGGTTTCCGTTGGCGCGCTGATAGATCGGAAAGCCCACGCCCGCGTCGACTTTCCAGGAGGGAGAGTCCAGTTCCAGGCCGGGCCATAACAGGATGCGTTGGTAGCCGGTGTCGCCCGAGTGCGCCGCCGGGCCGCTGTCGCGCCAGCGCAACGAACCTACGGCTTGGGCCATGGGTGCTATCTTGAGGGAGCCCGCGCGCCAATTATTGTAATACCCCCCCGCAACGGCGTCGACTTCCGCGCCTGGGCGGTAGCCCGCCGCGATCAAAGTCGGCTCGTCCCATTCGCCATCGGCGAAATACATCCACTTGTCGTCCGACGTAATCGCGCCGGTGTGGTAGGCGCCCAATAGGATTTGGGTGCTGCCGGTCCCCAACTCGGTGTCGCGGTCGAAGTTGGCGTAGGTGTCGTCGCCGGTGGGCAGTTTCAAGCCGAAGGTCAACCCGCTCGACATGTCCGGCGAGAATCCGGTATAGACTCCCTGCAGGCTGATGTCGCCCAAGGCCGTGTGACTGTAGCCCTGGATGCCGCCGTCGTCCGCCATGGTCTTGAAGTAGCGCTGATCCACCGGGACGTTAGCCATGACGCCCCACTGCCGGTTGAACATGTAGTGGATTCCGGCGTTGACGAAGTTCGAGCGGATCTGTTTGTCGCTGTTGTCGTCGTCGGATGCGCTTGAGGTCCCGGCCCAGTTCTGCTTCTGGTTCATGAAGTCGTACTCGAGGTAGAGCATGCCGCCGGGCTGGGTGGGCAGCATGGAGTTGGTTTGGGTGTCGTAGACCCCGCAGCCGCAGGCACAGCCCCAGGCTTCGGGAATCGGAGCGGCGGCAAGGAAGGCCGCGAGCGCCAAAAGCGCGCTCGGGCGCGACCAGCTGCGGAATTTTTTTCTCAATGGCAATGACATAAAAGCTCCTTGGAATAAATCGTAAGTAAGTCATCGGGCGATTAAGCGGACTGCGACCGCGCTAATCGCGCACGGGAACGGATTGTTGGAAGGCGGGCTTCACGCGGCTTTAGGCGGAGGAGAGAGCGTCCCGGCAAAGGAAGGCGATTCGGAGAAACCGCCCGAAGGCGCGAGATTCGTCTGCGCGAGAGCGGCGGCTGAATGAAACGTTCGAGGCGGGAAAAACGGCGCGTAAGACGAGAACGGCCTGGCCGCGACTGTTTTTGTCGGCTGGACGCTTTTACGGATTTTGAGACAAAGGGAGCAGGGGTGTTTCCCATCGAAGGTCATGGCCATGGCGCGCTGCGCGGAGTGGGTCCGGGAATAGCGCCAGGCCATGCGGCCCCAGGCGAAGGTCTGCAGAAGGGCGATGGGAACCTGGGCCTGGCCCAGTAGAGCGGCCAGCAGGAGCAATCGCAGACAACGGGCGCCGCGGACTAGCATTGGCATTGCGAGCAGTTTACAAAATCGAAGTTTTAATTTTCTATGATGAGCTTAGTTCGGAATTTATTCGAGGCGGCATCGTTTAGAATATGAGGAGGCGGAACATGAAAGGGATCGTCACAGGGGCGGTTGGAGTTGTCGTTTTGGGAGCGTTGGCGGCGCTGACAGCCGTGCATTTCGGGCTGGTGCCCGCCAACGCGGACGCAACGCCCTCCGCGCTGGAGACTTGGGCGGCGCATACGTCTTTGCACGCGACCATCCGGCGAGAGGCGCCTCGCGGGCCCAATCCGGTGAAGCTTGACAACGAGAACCTCCTGGCCGGCATCAAGCTTTACGCCCGCGACTGCGCCGTCTGCCACGGCGCCATAGACGGGAAAGCCTCCAACGTCGCGATGGGGCTCTACCAGAAGCCGCCCCAGCTTGCCAAGGACGGCGTGGAGGACGATCCGGAAGGCTACACTTATTGGAAAGTTTACCACGGCATCCGCATGACCGGCATGCCTTCTTTCGGACATACCCTGAGCTCGACGGAGATTTGGCAGCTCTCCCTGTTCTTGAAGCACATGGACGCGCTCACCCCGGCCGCTAAAAAAGCCTGGGCGTCCGTTCCCAGCCAAGCCGCCAAATCCTAAAGTTCGCGGCGTTGAACGGTGAGTGATTTAAGGCGTGCGCTGCTGGCAGCCGCTTTAGTCTTCGGCGCGGCGCGAACTTGCCGTGCCGCGGGAATGTCGTTTATCGATCAGCGCGTGAGCGAGGATAACAACGGCGTTTGGGCCGTGGCCAAGTCCCCCGATTTCCCGGCCGGATTGACGGCGGCGGCCGCCCTGGGCGCTTTTTGGGAAGGCGGCAACGATCGGCTGGGAAAGACTCTCTGGCAATGCCTCGACGCCGACGCCCTGTCCGGAATCACGGTGCAGGCGATGAAGCTCACTTTCCAGCGGGAGCGGCCGAGCCAGACCGGGGACCCCAACGAATGGTTCAAGGGGCCGCACTCGCAGAGCTTCCCCAGCGGGGACGTTTCCACCGTCTCTTCTCTGGTCACTCCGCTCATCCTGGAATATCACGATGATCATCCCGCGATTTATGCTCTGGCGGCGCTGCCGGTTTTCGACATGGCCGCGCGGATGAAGGCCCACGCCCACTGGCAGACCGACGTTCTGGCCGGGGCGGCCGTGGGCGCCTTGAGCGGCTACCTGGTCCGCAAACTCAAGGAGCCTTTCATCCTGAGCATTATGCCCGACAGCGTCGCCGTCGGCGTGCGCTACCGGTTTCGTTGAAACGCGAAAGGCTCGCGGCCGCGGCGTTAGCTTTATCGGCCGGACTGCTTGGCGGCTGCGCCACTTGGGCCAAACGCGGCGTGTATGTTCGGCCTCCGCGCAAGCTTTCGGTGGCCGTCCTGCCCGCGCGCTTCGCGGTCCGCATCAGGAACCTTAATGAGGTCGAGAAGGTCTCCTCGAAAGAACGCCTGTCCTCGGCGCAGGAGAAAGAATCTGTCCGCTTGAAGGTGTCGGAGCTCTCCCGGTTCGTCACCGATTCTTTCGCCGCCCGGCTTAGGGACAGCTATTTTTTCGCGCCCATCGACTCCGCCGCCGTGGCCGACGCGATAAGCGCGCTTTCCCTGAGTACGGCCGCGCGGCTTGACGCGCCCGAGCTTGAGTCCCTGGGCAAGGCGCTGAAGGCCGACGCGTTTTTGCGCGTGACGGTGCTGGGTTACGGCCGCATCAAGCGGCGCTGGATGCTCCTGCTTTTGAGCGAAGGCATGCTTGAGGGCGTGGTTCAGGGCGTCGTGGTCGCGGAAGCGACGGGAAGCGCGCCAGCGGCCATGGCCGTGGGCGGCGAGGAGGCGCTGCAGGAAGCCAGCGAGGATATCGGCGGCGTTTTTCTGCTTGATAAGATCTTCACGCCGGTCATCCTCAAAGCCGAGCTAGTCAGCGCCAAGAACGGCCGCGTGGTGTGGCGCTGGTGGGCGCTGGGCGACCGCAATCGCAAGGCGCTTAAAAAACTCCCCAAGGCGGAACGCTCGAAAAAATCCGTGCGCCTGAGGCTGGTGTTCGAGGCCGCGCGCGACAAGCTGGTGAAGGATTTGGAAAAGGCCGCGCTCAAGAACGAGCTGCCTCCGGCGCGGGCTCTTTAGAAGCTCCAGCGCAGGCCCAGTTCAGGGCCCCAGGACAGGAAGGCGACGCGGTTGCCGTCCTCGGCAGAGTTCTCGAGCTGGTAATAATAGTCCAGGAATATGCCCGCGAACGGATGTATGGCTCCCAGCGCGCTCCCCGCGTAGAAAACGCGGACGCGCGTTTCCAGATTAGATTGGGACAAATAGACTTCGCCGCCTTCCGAGCGCAGGCAATCCCAGCGATTGATCCAGGAACCCTGTTGGGAAAATTCCAGGACCCATGCCGGCGCGGCCCGCCAATCTGTTGAGACCATGAGAAACGGCACGGGAAGCTCCTGCATGTAGAAATCCTCGACCGTGCCCGCCCCCGCCTTTCCGGGAAGAGTCGCGGCGCTTCCGTTGTCGAGAGTGAAATTGAGGTAGTCGTATTCCAGGCCGGCGCCTAAACTCCAATCCCAGAAGGTTGTCTCGGGAAAACGCCGTTGGTAGGCCGCTCGGAACGTGTAGACGTCGGCTTGCGCGTCCAAAGTTTGCCCGCCGGACATGGTCGCGCCGTTAAAATTGGCCGGCGCGTTAAGACTCCCGCTTCCCCGAATGATGGCGGCGCGGCCCTCAAGCCAGATCGCGTTTCTGGGGTTGATCCAGTAGCGTATGCGGGCGTCGGGCGCCTCGGAAAGGCCCAGCCCCAAATTGGAATAGCGCAGAATCGTTCCGGGGACCTGGTTCTCGCGCACCTCGACCGCGCTGTGCCCATCGATGAATCCTGTCATCTCGGAAATATCCAAGTCCCATTGCCCGGCATGGGGAGACATGAAGTCGGCGGGCTGGGCGGCGCCCCAGACTGCGGCCGCCATGCAGGCGAAGAAGGCGCCAGCCATTGTTTTGCCGATCCGCGCTTTCACGCAGCTATTTTACCAGTTCGCGCGCCGCGCGCGTTCGACAGGGCGTCCATCGCGGCTTGTCTTTAGAGACGCGAATATCTTATAATGCCTAGACCAAGCAATGCGAAAAGGCATGGTCGTCATTTTGTCCGCCCCTTCCGGGACAGGCAAATCCACCATCTGCCGGGAGATCCTACATAAGCGCCGCGACTGCGTGCCGTCGGTCTCGTGCACGACGCGGCTGCCCAGGAAGGACGAGAAGCACGGCCGGCACTATTTTTTTCTTGGCCGCGAGGAGTTTAAGAAAAAAATTCACCACGGCGAGTTTCTCGAATGGGCCATGGTCCATGGCGAGTATTACGGAACTCCCAGACGCTTCATCGATGAAAAGACGGAGGGCGGTTTGAACGTGCTTTTGGCCATCGATGTGCAGGGCGCTTTCGCCGTGCGGCGGCGCATCCCGGACGCGGTCTTGATCTTCGTCCAGCCGCCGACGTGGGAGTCGCTCAAGAAACGGCTGGCCGCCAGGCACGAGGCTCCGGCGTCCATCAAGAAGCGCCTAGCCGCGGCTAGGGAGGAAGTAGAGGCCGCGGAGAAATACGACTACATCGTTGTCAACGATGATTTGGACAAGGCCGTGG